>Ga0156013_143_pt3 | contig 58409 bp, 47 predicted proteins | sample RifCSPlowO2_02_FD_107667 | JGI IMG/M metagenome (GOLD analysis project Ga0156013, IMG submission 107667) | Rhodospirillales bacterium RIFCSPLOWO2_02_FULL_58_16 | reverse complement strand
GCGCGGCGCAGGCCTCGGGAACGATCAACCTGGGGACGGGGACTGACTCCATAACCCTTTTCAACGGGACCAACACGTTGACTGTTTCCAATACCGAGACCATCACCGGCGGCACGGGGAACGACACCATCACGCTGGGCGCGGCGCAGGCCTCTGGGGTCTTTGACTTCGGAGGCGGCGCCGACCGTCTTGTGCTGGCCAACGGGACCAACACGTTGACTGTTTCCAATACCGAGACCATCACCGGCGGCACGGGGAACGACGCCATTACGCTGGGCGCGGCGCAGGTCTCGGGAACGATCAATCTTGGAGCGGGCACCGCCGACGCGCTGACGCTTGCCGACGGGACCAACACGTTGACTGTTTCCAACGCCGAGACCATCACCGGCGGCACGGGGAACGACGCCATTACGCTGGGCGCGACGCAGGTCTCGGGGGTCTTTGACTTCGGAGGCGGCGCCGACCGTCTTGTGCTGGCCAACGGGACCAACACGTTGACTGTTTCCAATACCGAGACCATCACCGGCGGCACGGGGAACGACGCCATTACGCTGGGCGCGGCGCAGGTCTCGGGAACGATCAATCTTGGAGCGGGCACCGCCGACGCGCTGACGCTTGCCGACGGGACCAACACGTTGACTGTTTCCAACACCGAGACCATCACCGGCGGCACGGGGAACGATGCCATCACCGGCAGCGCGATCAATGAAGTCATCAGCGGCAACTCCGGCAATGACACTCTTGACGGCGGCGCCGGCAATGACACTCTCAACGGCGGTGGCGGCGCTGATATCCTGATAGGCGGCAGTGGGGTAGATATTTTCCAATACATGGCGATCACCGACGGGGCGGCGGCGGGAGCGGCTACCGGCTATGACAGGATTACCGACTTTGTTTCCGGCGCCGACAAGTTCAGCTTGCTTGATACCATGGCCGCCGCCGTTAACGATATGGGGGCAACCAATACATCTCTCTCATGGGCTACCAATGCGACGGTTGATTTTAACGCCACTCACGAGGCCTTGTTCCTGACCAATGCGGCCGGGACCACCCTTGCCGATGCCGATCTGACGGTATCCGGCTTCGCTGCTCTGATTGCCAAGATCAATGCCTATATGTCCGTCGGTTCCGCTCCAACCAGCGGCGTCGACGCCCTGATCGCCGCCCAGGGCAGCAACAGTACGGCGGTTTACTACTACGCCGAAAACGGGGCTGCGGTTGACAATATCACGGCTGACGAGTTGATCCTGGTTTCCGTGGTCGAGAACCAACAACTCGTCACCACGGATTTCATTTCCATTGCTTAATCCTGATGTCCGGCTATGCCGAGGACGTCCTGAACGAGGAAATAGCCCGCGACCCCGGCATCCACTTCCTGCCCAAGCCGTTCAGCCTGAAAGACCTGGCCGGCAAGGTAAAGGAAGTGCTGGAGGGGTAGCTCAGTCGCCGCTTTTTTTCGTTTTTAACAGGTCGGACATGCGTTTTTTCAGGTCGCTGACCTTAAAGGCCGCAACCTGATAGGCCCAGGGACCGATCCTGGCGTTCAGGTCGTCCGCCCGCTTTGCCGACTCCGGTTTCCCGTCCGCCGATTTGACCGCCGGCTTGATCCAGTGCTTGCCGCCGAGTTCAAGAAGATCGATCGCCACCGTCAGGCCGTCAAAGGTGGTCAGTTCGGCTTTGACCGTAAATTCCTCGGCGAAGGTCATCGCATCCGCCTTGTTAACGTCATCCAGTTCCAGCTTGTCGAGAGCTGCCGCCATGGCGTCGGCCGCATACTCGCTTTTCAGCTTGGCGTCGGGCGGCAGATTTTCGACGGCGTAATGCGCGTCTTCGGGGGAGGATTTTGATACCGTCAGAATCGAGGCGTCCGGGTGGCGGATGACGACTTTGGCAATGTTCTTCGGCGGAATATCGATGATCGCCTTTTCCACCCAGTCCCTCGCCCTTACGCTCACATTCAGTTCACTGCCGGCCAGCCACGTCTGATCATCATCGGGCTTGCGGATATATGTGCCGCTCAACCCTTTAAGGGCGCCGGCGTTATTTCCGACAATCAGCGCCGCCATTACCTTGCCGCCCTTGTCCTTGATGGTGATGCCCGTGGAATTTGCGTTCTCATTAGCCGGGTCCAGCAAATTTAACTGAGCATGACGTTCCTTGTTGCCGGTCTTCGCCTCCGCCTGTTCGAGGCGCGCCAGATCAAGAAGGAATTTGCGAACCGCAACGCCCTGCACCGGAAAGCCGCCCTTTTCGACGACCCCCCATCGATCCGGATAACGTTCGATGGTCATCGCGCCGTTCGGATGCTTGATGGCGATTGTGTTGACGTCATTAATAGTATTCAAAAGCCGGGGAAACGCCTTCTGCCCGGTTCCCTCGACAGCCTGACGGCTGTCCCTGGCGCCGGTTGACAACGCCGCCGCGATTACCGCGATGACGGTGACGGCGGTCAAGGCGGTCAAGGCGCCTGACTTCATGATCCGCTTCCCGTCGTCATCGCCTTGACCGAACGCCGCGAACGCTTCAAAACCATCAGCACAACGAATACCCCGCCCAGCAACAGCGGTATCGCCGCGATGTTCAGGAACTTGAGCCACGCATCAAGATTGTCGATATCTTTGCGGAGCGCAAGCTGCACATTCCTGAGTTCCTTGCGGGTGGACACCAACTCGGCGCGCAGGGTAGCCAGGGACTCCTTGTCATCAGCGGAAAGAATGGCGTTGCCGCTCTCGTCGCTTTTCCCCTGAAGCTGGGCAAGCTTCGACTGCACGTCATTAAGCTTGCCCATCAGCACTTCCTCCTTGGCGCGGAAGTTTTGCTCGGCATCGCGGCGGATTTCATCGACCATGTGGAAAGGACGCGCTATGCGAATGCGCCCGCGCAAGCCGATCAGGGCGTCGCTGCCGCTCAGGTTGTCCAGCGCGTTGATGACGAAGTCGGCATTATTGGCGAACGGTATGTATACCTTCTGACCGAGAAATTCGCTTTCCTGGACCCAGAATCTTTCGTGGAGCATATCGGCGTCGGCGACGACGATGATGTTAACGGGCGCGACGGACTCGTTTAAGTGCTTGCCGCCGCCGTCGGCCTTAGTCGTCTGATCGCCGTTCCCGCCTGATTTTGGTTTCGGCGGCCCGTCAGGGAAAGCGCTCCTGGTCGCGCCCTTTATTCGGGCGGCGAGAGTCAAAGGCTTCCCTTCGGAGCGGAAGTTGCGGAACAAGGAAACCACGTCGGGAGAAACACGCACGGCCTCGGCGTTGATCTTCATTGAATTCACGCCGGTGGTAATGATCGGGGTAAACTCCGTCGTCGCCCCTTCCGCTTTCTCCAGGATGCCGGATGACGCCATATTAATGGATTTTATGTCACCGGTGGCTACGTCGTTTTCGGCAAAATTGGCGGAGGTAAGGCCCAGCCACGCCACATAGTCGGCAACAACTATCTTTCCGCCGGCGCCGCCGGCGTTGACCCGTCTGGCCGCATCCAGGTCTCCGGCTATCTTGTCTTTATTCATGACGACGCCCCAGGCCTTGATGAGGCGATCCAGATCGGACGGACCGGCGTTGACCGCCGCTTGAGCGCTGCTCAGGAAGTCAATCTCGGCGTTGGGATCAAGGAAAACCAGCGCCTTGCCGCCGCCGAGCACGAACTGGTCGATGGCGTAAAGCGTCTTTTCGGCCAATCCCCTGGGATGAACGACCATCAGGGCGCTGAGATTGCCCGGAATCGCCTCGGCGTCGGGGTCAATCGGGATTACATAAAAGAATTCCCTGATCTGGTTGGCGATGATCCACGCCCCCGAGCGTTGCCGGCCTTCTTCGTCCCTGGCGCCTTCAATCGGCAGCGAGCTGATAAGCCCGACTGATTTTTTATCCGGGCTGGCCAGGGAATAAATGATTTTGGTCAGGTCGTATTCAATGAACTGTTCGCGTTCTCTGTTGAAAAAAGCGATAACTTCCTTGCCGTCGGTGCTGTTGACGGCGGCCAAGCCGAAATAGCCGAGATCGCCGACGCTGTTCACCGGCATTCCCTTGAGGCCGAAGGCGACGGCTTGATCCTCGGCGTCGCTGAACGGCTCAGGGTTGGCCAACTCCAATTGCAGCTTGCCGCCGGAGATGCTCCGATATTGCTCCAGCAATTCGCGTATGCGCGAATGATAGGCGGCGTGGGCCGGACTACGCTCGCCCAGCACCTTGGAAAAATAGAGCCGCACCAAAATCGGCTCGTTCAGTTTGCCGAGGACATTCCGCGTGCCGTCCGAGATCGTGTAAAGCTTGTCCTCGGTGAGGTCCATGCGCAGGGAATTAAGGGTGATGTTGGCGAAAATATTCACCGCCAGAAACAGGACGGCGGCCATGCCCAGCCCGGCCATGGTGGTTTTTGAGCGATCCATCTTTCCCGGGAAATTCATGCGACCTTCCTGAGATCGACGACGACGACGTTGGCGAACAGCCAGAAGGCGATCATCGATCCGTAATAAATGACATCCCTGATGTCGATCACGCCGCCGGTTACCGACATAAAATGGGTGAGGAAACTGAGAGAGGCGATAACCTCGATAAACACCTCCGGCGTCCAGCCGCGAAAGAAGTTCAACACCAGTTCGATGCCGCTCATGGTGAACAAAAAGCACACCGTCGCGGCGACAATAAAGGCGATAACCTGATTTCTGGTCAACGCCGAGACGCAACTGCCGATAGCGAGAAAAGCGCCGGCCATGAAAAAGCTGCCGAGATAGCTTGCTACGATAACGCCGTTATCGGGATCGCCCAGCACGTTGACGGTGATCCATATGGGAGCGGTCAGCCCGAGCGCGATGCCGATGAATGCCCAGGCCGCCAGGAACTTGCCCGCGACCGCTTCGGTGGTGGTGATCGGCAAGGTCATGAGCAGCTCGATGGTTCCCGACTTGCGCTCCTCTGCCCACAGCCGCATGGCGACCGCCGGAACCAGAAGGAGATAAAGCCACGGGTGATAGGTGAAGAAAGATAACAAATCAGCCTGCCCGCGTTCAAAGAACCCGCCGATAAAGAAAGCGAACGCTCCGGTAAGAGCCAGAAAGATAACGATAAACACATAGGCCAGCGGAGTGGCGAAATAACCGGCGAACTCGCGCCTGGTGATAATAAGAACGTTACGCATCCCTGTCGCCTCCATCCCTTGCGCCTGCGGTAATCTCACGGAACACTTCGTCCAGCGATCCCCTTTCGATGGACATTTCCTGAAGCTCCAGCCCCTTGTCCCTGACCATGGCGCCTATTTCTACGGCGATGTTGCCGCCGTCCCTGGCGAAGATGCGCAGTCCGGCGGCGCCGTCAATATCATCCAGCGTTTCAACGCGCCCGGCGGCGGGCAGCTTGCCGATCTCGGCGCAAACTTTTTTGGCCTTGTCGGCGGCGACCCTGATGACGACGGCGTTATGGTTAGGCGCCTTGGCCAGCAACTCCTCGGGCGTGCCGTCGGCAAGCAGGCGGCCTTTGGCGATGATTACGGCGCGGGTGCATACGGCCTCGACTTCTTCCAGAATGTGCGTGGAGATGATGATTGCCTTGTCGGCGGCCATATTGCGGATCAAGGCGCGGACATGGTGCTTCTGATTGGGGTCCAGGCCGTCGGTCGGTTCGTCCATGATCAGCACTTCCGGGTCATGGAGAATCGCCTGGGCGAGGCCGACCCGGCGCTTGAAGCCCTTTGAAAGAGTGTCGATCTGCTGGTTAAGGACGTCTTGCAGCTCCACCTTGTCGACGGCCTCGGCGATGCGCCTGCGGCTTTCGGCGCCGCTGAAGCCACGGATTTCCGAGATGAAGGACAAGAATGCCGCCGGCGTCATGTCGCCGTAGGTGGGCGCGCCCTCGGGCAGATAGCCGATGCGCCGCTTTACCTCAAGCGGGTTCTCGATGACGTCAAAGCCGGCGACGACGGCGGTTCCCGATGTCGGCGGCAGGAAGCCTGTGATCATCTTCATGGTGGTGGACTTGCCGGCGCCGTTGGGGCCGAGAAAACCTAAAACCTCTCCCCGCGCTACCGACATGGAAACGTCATCGACGGCGAGAAGCGTCCCGAAGCGCTTGGTCAGGGACTTAAGGGCGATCATCTCCGCCATATATCACGGCTCCTAAAATCTTTTAACATCAGGCTCTCTAATAGTTATCAGGCCCCGGCATTGCGGCAAAAAAATGACATGCTGATTCGATTTACGGGGTGGGATATATTTTTGAGGGGGCGGGTTGTCAAGACACGGTCGCTTAAAAATACGCGGAGGTCAATAATAACCATGGGACACGATGATGAATAAAATTTTAGCGATTATGCTGGCAGGGGCGGCGTGTCTCGCCGGCTTGCCGGCCGGAGCCGCCGAAGTCGGGCGGTTTCAGGCGGTCGTCGCCGACAGCGTGGTCCTGATTGATACGCTTACCGGGCGTTCATGGATGCTGTCGAAAGAGGGCGGTTGGCACGTTATTCCCTTCGTTCATGACGCCGGGCAGGAGCCGGCCGTCGGCTCAAACACTCCGGAAGGCCCGGCGACGCCGATGGAGCGCTGGCGTAAGGATGCCGGCGCACGGCGTCTCGACCAAATGAAGCCCTCGATGGATCAAAACAAACCGCCCGCCGATAAAGACACGGTAAGAAAGGTTCTCGAAGGGCTTGGGAAAACCACGCCTTAACGCATTTCACGCGAAGACGCGAAGACAAAAGGAGGGGTAAGCCGCCATGCAGATTGAGAAAACAGATGGCGTCCGGCGGATCGTCAATGGTCATGATGACTTTGCGTCTTCGCGCCTTCGCGTGAACAAACAAGAATCATGGAATCCAATCAGGGGAACTACTTCGACTTTTTGATGTCGCGCAGGGCGACCGTGCGATTGAAGATGATGTTGTCCCCGGTGGAATCCTTGTCCGGGCAGAAATAGCCTTGGCGTTCAAACTGCACCGTTTCGCCATGAGGAGCATCAGCCAGGGCCGGCTCCAGTTTGCAGCCTTTGAGCACGGTCAGCGAGTTCGGGTTGATGTCGTCGAGGAAATCGCCGTTCCTGCCCGGATCAGGTTCGGTGAACAGATAGTCATAAAGACACACCTTGGCGGTCGCGGCATGGGCGGCGGACACCCAGTGGATGGTGGCCTTTACCTTGCGTCCGTCAGGAGCGTTGCCGCCCCTGGTATTCGGATCATAGACGCAGCGCAGTTCGACCACCTCCCCCGCCCCGTCCTTAACGGCCTCAACGCAGGTGAGGAAGTAGGCATAGCGCAAGCGCACCTCGCGGCCGGGAGCGAGACGGAAAAACTCCTTTGTCGGAGTCTCCATAAAATCGTCACGCTCGATATAAAGTTCGCGGGCAAAAGGCAACAAACGGCATCCGGCGGCTTCGTCTTCCGGGTTATTGACGGCAGGCAGGTCCTCAACGCGGCCTTCCGGGAAATTGGCAATGACCACCTTGAGAGGCCTGAGCACCGCCATGAAGCGCGGGGCCGTCTTGTTCAGCAGTTCGCGGACGCAATGCTCCAGCAGGGCCGCTTCGACCGTGCTGTTGGCCTTGGCGACGCCGATGCGGCCGGCGAAGTCGCGGATGGCGGCGGCGGGGAAGCCGCGCCGTCTGAGGCCGGAGATGGTCGGCAGACGGGGATCGTCCCAGCCTCCGACATGCCCGTCGGCGACCAGTTGAAGCAGCTTGCGCTTTGACAACACGGTATAGGTGATGTTGAGGCGCGCAAATTCGTACTGCCGGGGACGCGACGGCGTCGGCAAATTGTCGATAAACCAGTCGTAAAGAGGCCGATGGTCCTCGAACTCCATGGTGCAGATGGAATGAGTGACGCCTTCGATGGCGTCCGACTGGCCATGGGTGAAATCATAGGTGGGGTAGATGCGCCATTTGTCGCCGGTGCGAGGATGATCGGCATGGAGAATGCGGTAGATCACCGGGTCGCGCATATTGATGTTGCCCGAACTCATGTCGATTTTAGCGCGCAGCACCCGCTCGCCGTCCTTGAACTCGCCGGCGCGCATACGCCTGAACAGGTCCAGGTTTTCCTCTGCGGAGCGGTTGCGATGCGGGCTATCCTTTCCGGGCGCGGTCAGGGTGCCTCGATATCGGCGCATCTCATCGGGCGATAGATCGTCAACATAAGCCTTGCCCTTGCCGATCAGAAGAACGGCCCACTCATACAGCGTCTCGAAATAGTCGGAGGAAAAGTAAAGGTGCTCGCCCCAATCAAAGCCGAGCCAGCGCACATCCTCCTGAATGGATTCGATGTATTCCATCTCCTCCCTGAGCGGGTTGGTGTCGTCAAAGCGCAGGTGGCAGCGTCCGCCGAACTCCTCGGCGACGGAGAAATTAAGACAGATCGACTTGGCGTGGCCGATATGCAGATAACCGTTAGGCTCCGGCGGAAAGCGGGTGACCACAAAAGCCGTGCGCCCCGCCTCAATATCGCCGCGTATGATGTCGCGGATAAAGTCTCTGGCCGCTTCGCTCATCCCAAAGCCTGTATGTCATTGAAAAAATGGCTGGGGTGGTAGGAATCGAACCCACAACTTTCCGGATCAGAACCGGACGTTCTACCAATTGAACTACACCCCAGACTATTTTCTAACACAGCATTTTCGTCTTGGGTAGACGGTACGCGACAGGGCAATCAACTGAATGTCAAGAGTCGTTCACAACGGCCCGTCTTGTTCGTCATGCGCGGGCTTGACCCGCGCATCCACGTCTTTTCGTTCGTCGCCAAGGCAAAGAAGGCGTGGATGGCCGGGTCTTCGCCCGGCCATGACGGTAAAATAAGATCAAGTTCTTTCAGTAAATTGCCCTGCGGTATGCGGGGTGTTTATCGTCCCTAGAGAAGCTTGTTCAGCATATCCTTGGTGACCATGGTGACGCCGCCCTCGGTGATGTGAAAGCGCGAAGCGTCGAGTTTCTTGTCTACGCCGATTTTCATCCCTATCGGGATTTTACAGTCGCTGTCGATAAGGGCCTTTTTGATGATCGCGTTGCGACCGATATCGGCGCCGGGCAGGACAACCGTGTCCTCGACCAGACAATAGGAATTAACCCGGACATTGTTGAAGAGGACCGAGCGCCTGACCGTTCCGCCGGAAATGATGCACCCCGCCGACACCAGCGAGTCAACGGCCATGCCCCGGCGTTCTTCGTCGTCAAAGATGAATTTGGCCGAAGGCCGCTGTTCCTGGTAGGTCCAGATCGGCCAATCCGTGCCGTAAAGGTCCAGCGCCGGAGTTATGGTCGCCAAATCCATGTTGGCTTTCCAATAGGCGTCAATGGCGCCGACATCGCGCCAATAAGGCTCTTCACCGGCTTTGTTCATGACGCAACTGTCGGCGAAGCGGTGAGCATACAGCTTGCAGTCCGACACCAGATAGGGCAGCAAATCCTTGCCGAAGTCATGGGAAGACCCTTCAGCCTTGGCGTCGCGGTGCAAGTGGCTGAACAGAAAGCCGGCGTTGAAGATATATATGCCCATAGAGGCAAAGGCCCGATCCGGCCGGCCGGGAATACAGGGAGGATTGTCCGGCTTTTCCAGAAAATTAACGATGTTATCGTGATCGCCGACGCCGACTACGCCGAACCCCTTGGCGTCCTCGATGGGGACATCGACGCAGGCCACCGTCACCTCGGCGCCGCGCTTGATATGCTGGGCCAGCATCTTGGCGTAGTTCTGCTTGTAGACGTGGTCGCCGGCCAGCACCAGGATATACTCGGCGCCGTAGGACTTTATGGTTTCAATATTCTGGTAGACGGCGTCCGCCGTGCCTCTGTACCAGCTTTCGTCTTCGGTTTGTTGCTGGGCCGGCCATACCTCGATGAATTCCCGAAGCTCGGCCTTCAGGAAGCCCCAGCCGCGCTGGACATGCTGAATCAGAACATGCGCCTTGTACTGGGTAAGCACGGCTATCCGGCGAACGCCGGAATTGATGCAGTTGGACAGGGGGAAGTCGATGATCCGGTACTTGCCGGCAAACGGCAGCGCCGGCTTGGCGACGATGTCGGTAAGGCTCAACAGCCTGCTCCCCCTGCCGCCGGCCAGCACCAAGGCCAGGGTGCTCTTCAGTGCGGCGTTAACGTCGATTTCTTTTCTGTGAGGCATAGGCGGTTATCTCACATTTTTACGCAACAAGCCACACATATAGATTGCGCATATGGACTCTACAGGAAACCTGTTCCAATGGCGGCATGATTTGGATACTGTCGCCGTGCATTCAAATATTATCCGGGAAATGTAGGTTCGGAAATGACGGCTCAATGTTTCTCTCCCGTGAAAGCCTGCCGTATTTGCCGCAGCGGCGGACTGGTCGAGCTTTTCTCCCTCGGCAACCAGTCATTGTCCGGGCGGTTTCCCGGACCTGATGAACCCGACCCGCCTTCGGCTCCGCTGACAATTGTGAAGTGCGGAGAATGTGGACTTGTCCAGCTCAGGGACACGGTCGATTTCAGCCAGCTTTACACCTCCGGATACGGATACCGTTCCGGTACAAACATGAGCATGCGCAACCATTTAGCCGGAATTGCAAATTGGATTAAGCAACGTTGCGACCTGCAAAGCGGGGACATTGTCGTTGATATCGGAAGCAATGACGAAACACTCTTGAAGAATTTTGATAACGCCGGCTTACGGCGTTTCGGCATAGACCCCCTTATAGGAAAGTTTTCTGATTTATATTCATCGGATGTAAAAACTTATGAGGGGTTTTTCTCAAGATCAGCCTTCGAAAAATTGGCCCCATCGGGTAAAGCCAAGGTCATAACGTCCATATCAATGTTTTATGACCTTGAAAACCCGAAAGAATTTGTAACCGATATCTCTGATATATTGGATAAAAACGGGATATGGGTGCTTGAGCAAAGCTATCTTCCCGCCATGATGGAGAATAATTCTTTTGATACGATTTGCCATGAACACCTGGAATATTACTGCTTAAAGCAGATTGAATATTTAATGGAAAGGTGCGGGCTTCGGGTTTTTGACGCCGAACGAAACGATTGCAACGGCGGCAGCCTGAGAATCGCCGCATGTCACAAGAACGGCCCTTATTCCGACAATCTTGCCTCCCTCAATTCCCTGCGTGAATTTGAAGACGATCTCGGTCTTGATGACATAAAACTGTTTGATGATTTCTTCACGCGCATCTCGTTGATTCGAAATCGCCTTGTCGAACTTGTGAAAAGAGAAACCGCCGCCGGAAAAAAAATCTATCTTTACGGCGCCTCAACGAAAGGGAACATACTTCTTCAATACTGCGGCATAGACCATAACATGATCATTGCCGCTGCGGAAAGGAACCCGGAAAAATGGGGATGCCGAACTCCGGGAACCGCCATACCGATCATATCCGAAGAGGAGGCCAGACGCGCAAATCCTGACTATTTCCTTGTTCTGCCGTGGCATTTTCGTAGGGAATTCATCCACCGCGAATCTGAATTTCTTAAACAGGGCGGAAAGCTGATTTTTCCCCTGCCTGAGGTTGAAATCGTCGATAAGACCATCTTCTCCGCCGATGACGCATAAGAATGACACAGCCCTGATCGTCGGATGCAAAGGTCAGGACGGAACTTTGCTGAGTCGGCAATTATCGGAAATCAATGTCAAGGCGTACGGCATCAGCCGCTCCGGCCTCCATGGTCCCGACGGTAAATTGTGCGGCAAGGTTTCAATCGGCAACGCAACGGCGGTTAAAGAGACAATTTTAACAATACGCCCGGAGAAAATTTTCTATCTGGCGGCGTATCATCATTCCTCGCAAGAAGCTGCGGCATCCGACCCGATGATCATGCGGCGGAGTTTTTCCGTTCATGTCTTCGGCTTGCTGAACATCCTTCAGGCCATGCTTGTTCATGCCCCATCCGCACGATTGTTCTATGCCGCCTCCAGCCATATATTCGGCATTCCGCGAGAGACACCTCAAGACGAGACCACGCCCATGGAGCCGATCTCGCCCTACGGAATATCAAAGGCCGCCGGAGTAAATATCTGTCGAATGTACCGTCAACATAACAATCTTTATTGCAGCGTCGGGATTCTATACAATCACGAATCGCCGCACCGCTCCGCTCGTTTTGTTACCGTCAAGATTGTACGATCCGCTGTCGCCATTGAACGAGGCGCAAGGGACAGGCTTGTTCTTGGTAATTTGGACAGCAAGGTTAATTGGGGCTATGCGCCTGAATACACCGATGCAATGATGCGAATTCTTGAGCTGGACCATGCAGATGATTTTATAATCTCCAGCGGGCGGGTAAACACCATCAGGGACTTTGTCGAGGCCGTTTTCGATTATATCGGCCTGAACTGGCGCGATCATGTCATTCAAGATTCATCTCTGCTGGAAAAGGCGGAAATGGAAAGCTTTTTCGTCGGTGACAGCGCCCGGTTGCGGGAGGCGACGGCATGGCGACCGCATGCCGGCATCGGCCAGATAGCAAAGATCATGGTTGACGCCGAAAGGCAAAGGGTCTGAGCGGTATGTATGAATAATAATATGGGCCTGCTTATCATGATTCCGACCTATAACGAGGTCGAGAATGTGCCGTTGATCGTTTCCAAAATTAGAAGCACCGGCCTTGAAACGGAAATCCTGTTTGTTGATGACAATTCTCCTGACGGCACGGGAAAAATTCTGGATCAGTTCGTCAGGGATGATAACCGCATCCACGTTCTGCATCGGGCAGGCAAACTCGGCATCGGGTCCGCTCACATAGAAGGAATTAAATGGGCTTGTGAGCACGGCTTTAGAACTCTGGTCACCATGGACGCCGATCATACCCACGACCCGGAGGATATCCCCGATTTTCTGCGCCTCTCCCGACAAGACACCGTTGTTGTGGGATCAAGATTTATCAATCCCGACAGTCTGGACGGGTGGGTGTTAATGAGAAAATTATTGACTCATTTCGGCCATTTAATGACCAGGAATATTCTTGGCCTTCCCTATGATGCGACGGGAGCTTTTCGCGCATACCCTCTGAACCGGACTATCCTCGGCATTATTGAAATGGTGGAAAACCGGGGCTATGCGTTTTTCTACGAGAGCCTTTCACGGCTTCACGCCAACGGCATTCCCATCGCTGAAGTTCCTATCAAGCTTCCGCCCCGGACCTACGGGCATTCAAAAATGCGCTTCGCCGATATTGCGAACAGCGGTCTTTCCCTGATTTCCCTGGGTATGCGCCTGAAGTTTTCGCTACGGAAAATGATTTATGCGACCCCCTGCCCGAATTCGCCCGAGGCTGAAAAGGACGCGGCAAGAGATCATTGGGACGCCTATTGGAGCCGAGAAAATTACGAAGGAAAACGGTTGTATGATTTAATCGCCGGCCTGTATCGCCGCTTCCTCTTCCGCCCGGCGCTTAACCATTTCCTTAAAAGATATTTTGTCGACGGCTCCCGGCTTCTGCACGCCGGATGCGGAAGCGGCGAGGTTGACGTTGACGCGGCGAAGATATTTCATGTGGACGCGCTTGATTTCTCTCCGGTAGCGCTGAACGAATATGCCCGCCGGCATCCGATACGCCGGAACCTCATCCTGGGGAATATTTTTGAGATACCTTCCGAAAAGGCGGCTTATGACGGCATATTTAATCTTGGAGTGATGGAGCATTTCACCGAAAAGGAAATTCCATCAATACTTGATGAATTCAATCGTGTTATTAAACCCGGCGGACGTCTGGTTCTTTTCTGGCCCCCATCATGGGGGCTTACGGTAAATGCATTCAAGATGATACACTTTGTGCTGAGCCGGTTATTCGGAAATGATCGGCAATTGCATCCATCCGAGCACACCTACATAACATCGCGAAACCAGACCGAACAATGGCTTGCCGGATCGGGTTTTGAGTTAGTGGAGTTCTATTTCGGAGTTCGAGACTTTTTCTCTCATCAGGTCATCGTGGCCGAAAAGAGAAAAGAACAGATATGACCCTAAATAAACCCGTGGTCTCGAAAAGTAACATTAGCTGTAACCTGTGCGGCGGCGATGATCATGAATTATTGCACCATGATGAAATCGGCGACCGCCCGCCCACGGTAGATTATGATTTCAGCCCTGAAACCAGACTGACATACGCAATTGTAAAATGCCGGGGATGCGGTCTGGTCTTTACCAATCCCATGCCCGATCTGAGTTCCGCATACAAAGACACCGTTGATGAGACGTATCTGTCATCGGAAAGCCAGCGCCGCCTGACTTCCCGCAGAGTGTTGAAGCATATTCGAGAGATTGTCCCCGGCGGGCGTCTCCTGGATGTAGGGTGTTCGACAGGGATATTCCTTGATGAAGCAAAGGAATTCTATGAGGTGGAGGGCATAGAGCTTTCAAAATGGGCGGCGCTTATCGCCTCGCAACGCCATGCGATTCACCATGAACCGCTGAGCGACACCGGCTTCAATCAACATTTCGACGTCCTGACTATGCTCGGCGTCATTGAGCATCTGGACAATCCTCAAAAGGAAATTGATTGCGCCGCAAAGGCCCTTAAGCCCGGCGGAATCATCGTTGTCTATACCGGCGATATAGACGCATGGTTGCCGCGATTGCTTGGAAAACGCTGGTGGTGGTTTCAGGGGATGCACCTGCATTACTTCTCCCGGCGAACCTTGGGCGCTATGATGGAAAAAGCCGGATTCGAGGTTATCGACCACAGGACGCATGTGGTTCATTTCCAGCTTTTTTCTCTGGCGGTAAGCCTCAAGCGTTATTGGATCGGCAACCTTATATATCCGTTTCTTACCATGGCGCCGTTTCGTAATCTCATGTTGCCGTTAAAGCTGAACGGCGAGATGCTGTTGATCGCTCGTCGCCGATCATAGGGTCATCATGAGCATTGTTGAAAAATTATCTGAGGCCGGCGGCAAGAGACGGCATTTTTTGTCATTTATTATGCCGTTTCTGTCGGTACTCGCCGTTGAATATTTCATTACCGGACGCGGATATCTCATCGGAAAATTCGATGCCTTGGCATTTATGTTCTGCGCCGGAACCAAGGGAACGGCAATAACCACATACCACCATCCCGGATATCTGACGCAGGAGATCGGTTCGTTCCTGGTATTTCTTTCCGGCGCCGACGGAAGCGGAGAGGCCGTTGATCGTTTTTTTGTCCTCGGCATTTTATTTATTATCCTGATGGTGTTTTTGTGCGGATGGATAAGCGCCGCACTGGCCGAACGCGGGCGAATTCCATGGTTCGTGACGCTGTGCTTGAGCGTTATCATGGCGACAATGCCGGCCATGGCGGCGTTCTCGACTATTTTTAACAACTACATTATATATGGTTTATTATTAGTACCGCTCTCTATAGGTTTGTATGCTGTACTTGCAAAGAAAGAAAATGATCTTCTTGTAACTTTATCGACGTTTTTTCTTTTTGGCCTGGCAACGTCGTTATTATATATCTCCATTGTTTTTGCCATTCCTGTCGCGCTTGTTCTTGCCGCCGACTTTATTTTTACGCGACGAGATATTTTATCAAAGAGATTCGCCGGCGAATGCCCCCCGCCGACGGAACGGGCTTTGCTGATAGTTGCCGTTATCGCCGTTTTCCTTTTAACCTTTGAGTTTTCGATTACGGCATATGGATACTTTCAAAGCCTGGAGCCGGATTATCTGTTTGCAAATATGATCGCCTTCAAAGGGCTGATCTGGAAGTCCTGGGTCATCATACTTATTCCCGGAGCATTCACCGCCTGGGGAATGTTTTGGTCGGCTAAAATTTCAGAACCGTCGCGCCTGTTCGTAACCAGGGCGTTCGGGCCGTCCCTGCTGGGCTTCCTCGTCGGCGCGAATGTCTACAGCCATTCGTGGATTTCTACCGGCCTGATCGCGTACAAAAACCAGGGTGGACTAAAAAACGCCGGCTGGGAGACGTATTTGCAGGCGCTGCCCGTGAATGGGCTGACCCTGCAATTGGGTCTTTGCCTGATCGTTGCGCTGACGGTCGGCGTCCACGGGCTGATTCGCCGCAATGACAGGGCTTTTATATTTGCCGCTTTAGCCGTCATGGGAATTTCCATCAACATAATCATCGGCGCCCCGAAAGTCGCCGGTGAGGCTTTTTCTTCGATAAATACCTTTGGACTTAAAGAGCGGCTTTTCATCTCATCCATGGTCTGTCTGATGACCTTTCTTGTTTGGATGTCCAAAACCACCCGGCGTTGGTTGAATTTCACGCTCCTCATCGCAATAAGCGGGATCGGGATAGTTTCGTATTTTCTGGAGTACATCCAAGGCAATAAGGAATTTATCCGGGAGGCAACCGCCGTAAACCGCGAGGTGGAGGAAACCATCGCCACATATCTGGGGAACAATCCGGACGGGGCGGTCTTTTGCATCCGTGACGAGATTGCCGAGACTTGTTACCGGTCATATGCCTACAACCGCTGTTACCTGGGCGCCTCCGCCCAAGGCAGGAAAGAGGCCGACTGGTGGACCCATGGCGGAAAGGTCCGGTTTGCGGCGACGGTGGATGAGGCTTTCGAGGCTGTTCGGACGGGCGGCTACAAACAACAATGGCCGGACCATGGCCTTTTTATCGGCGCCGAACAGAAGCTTCATGAATATGCGCGCAAGAAAATCGTATCGAGAAACGGCATCGAAGCGTCTTTGGTCGCCTTGCCGAAGTAAAAAAGCGGTCAACTGACTGGGCGTAATCCGGCAACTATGATAGTTACCCTCCATGAGAATTTTATTCGCCGTTGCCGAAGCCTATCCGCTGGTCAAGACCGGCGGCTTGGCCGATGTCGCTTCCGGGTTGCCGGCGGCATTGGCCGCCCTCGGCAATGACGTGCGAATTATCCTGCCCGCCTACCCGGAAGCCCTGGCCAAGGCGGATGCGAAAGGCGCAAGCGCGCCGCTTGGAGACCCGCTGGGCGCCGGAGAGACCGGGTTGCTGCCCTGCCGCATGCCCGATAGCGGTGTGCCGGCGTTGCTGGTTGATTGTCCGGCCCTGTTTGACCGTCCGGGAAGCCTTTACCAGGATGCGAAAGGCCATGTCTGGCCCGACAACCATCTGCGCTTTGCCCTGCTGTCCAAGGCGGCGGCCATGGTCGCAAGCGGCGGCGCCGTAGACGGTTGGCGACCGGATGTGCTGCACGCCAATGATTGGCATACAGGCCTGATTCCGCTTTATCTGAAGCGGTGGGACGGGGCGCGCACCCCGTCCGTCTTTACTATCCACAATCTTCACTACCAGGGCCTTTTTGAGCGTGCGGTGCTGCAAAGCATCGGTCTGAGCAGCGACCTGTTTTCCATCGACGGCGTCGAGTATCACGGCAAGGTCTCGTTCATGAAGGCGGGGCTACAGTTTTCGGATCGCATCACCACGGTAAGCCCCGCTTATGCCCGCGAAATTCAAGGCGAAGAGATGGGAGAAGGCCTGCAAGGGCTGATTCGGGCCAAGTCTCATCTGCTGCGCGGCATTCTCAACGGCGTTGATTACGGATTATGGGATTCATCCGACGACAAGGCGCTTGCCGGCGGCTACTCGGCCGCCCGGCTTGGCGGCAAAGCCGAATGCAAGCGCGCGCTGCAACGCGAGATGGGACTGAACGAAGCGGGCGATACGCCGCTTCTCGGCGTCGTCGGACGCTTTACCAGACAAAAGGGCATGGACCTGCTGCTGAAAGCGTTGGACGGCATCTTCGGCCTCGGCGCCCAGGTGACGGTTCTCGGTTCGGGCGAAGCAAAACTGGAACACGCCATGACAAAGGCGGCGAACGCTTCCCAAGGACGCATGGCGGTCAAGATCGGTTACGACGAAGAGCTGGCGCATCGCATCATAGCCGGTTCCGATATGGTCGTTATGCCTTCGCGCTTTGAACCTTGCGGCCTTACCCAGTTATACGCCTTAAGATACGGCGCCCTGCCGATAGTCCGCCGAACCGGCGGTCTCGCCGACAGCGTGATTGATATTTCCCAAGGCAAGGAGGGGACCGGTTTCGTCTTCGACGGGGCGACGGCCGGGGAACTGCTCGGCGCGGTAAAACGCGGCGTTGACCTGTATCGCCGGCCCAAGGATTGGCGGGTCGTTCAAAAAACCGCGATGACGCAGGATTTCAGTTGGAAGAAAGTAGCGAATGAATATCTGTCGCTCTATAATGAACTTCTGCCATAGGAGTTTGGAACCCGGATGCCCAAAAAACAATTGAACGAAGCGGCCTATATGGAAAGCGATCTGGTCGATCTCGATGACGAGGCGTCGATTCGGGCCGGTCTGCTCAATTTTATGATCCAGCATGTGGGCAAGGACCCGGCGTTCGCCACTTCCCGCGACTGGTTCTATGCCATAGCCTATCTGGTTCGCGGCATCCTGTCCGAGCGTTACATCAGGACGGGACGGACTCTGTATGACAAGGACGTCAAGCGGGTCTACTACCTTTCCATGGAATACCTGATCGGACGGAGCCTGACCAAGCAACTCCTCGATCTCGGCCTCTATAATAAAGTCACCAAAATTATCGGCGAGTTCGGGTGTAACTACGGCGAAATCCAGGACAGCGAATGCGACGCGGCGCTGGGCAACGGCGGGTTGGGCAGGCTGGCCGCCTGTTTCATGGATTCGCTGGCCACTCATAGCTATCCGGGACTCGGCTACGGCATCCGTTACGAATACGGCATCTTTACCCAGCGCATCGAAAACGGCCAGCAGGTGGAACACCCGGAGAACTGGCTGCGCTACGGGAATCCCTGGGAGTTCGAGCGTTCCAGCATCATCTATCCGGTGCGTTTCAACGGCGCCATCGTTTGTTTCAAGAACGCCGCCGGCGACAAAGTATGCCAGTGGGTGGATACGAACGAAGTGATGGCCATGGCCTTTGACGTGCCGTTCTCCGGCTTTGACTCGGAAATGGTGACCAACCTGCGCCTGTGGTCGGCCCGCTCTTCCCGTGATTTTAACCTCAACTATTTCAACGAGGGCGACTACATCAAGGCGGTCGAAGACAAAACGGCGTCGGAAAACCTGTCCAAGGTTCTCTATCCCAACGACAAGACGGCAACCGGGCAGGAACTGCGACTCAAGCAGGAGTATTTTTTCGTCAGCGCCTCCATCCAGGACATCCTTTCCCGTTTCCAGAGGAGCAAGGATTCTCTTGACGATTTACCCAACAAGGTAGCCTTGCAGCTCAACGACACCCATCCGGCGATGGCGGTTCCCGAACTCCTGCGGTTGCTCATCGACGTCTACGGCTATGATTTCGACAAGGCATGGGATATTGTCACGCGCACCTTCTCCTACACCAACCACACCCTGTTGCCGGAGGCTCTGGAAACCTGGCCTATCGACATGATAAGACGGGTGCTGCCCCGCCATCTGGAGCTGATCTTCCAGATCAACGATCACTTTCTTAGGCAGGTCCGTTACATTTTCCCCGGCGACGGCGCCGTGCTTCGCCGCATGTCGCTGGTCGATGAGGAGCGCCACTGTATCCGCATGGCTCATCTGGCCATTGTCGCCAGCCACAAGGTGAACGGCGTCGCCGAACTGCATACCAAGCTGTTGCGCTCTACGCTGTTCGCCGACTTCGACAAGATATACCCGGACAAGTTCACCAACATGACCAACGGCATCACGCCGAGACGCTGGCTGTTGCAGGCGAACCCGGAACTGGCGGCGCTGATAAGCGAGCATGTGGGCAACGGCTGGACCAAGGACCTGTCCCTGCTGAAGGGGCTGGAGCCGTTAAGCGAAGACGCCGCTTTCCGCGACAAGTTCATCGCCATCAAAAGACGCAATAAAGAACGGCTGGCCCGACTCATTGCCGCGAGACGTCACATAAATGTGGACCCATCCTCCATGTTTGATGTCCAGGTCAAGCGCATCCATGAGTACAAGCGCCAGCTTCTCAATATCCTTCACGTCATCACCCGTTACAACCGCCTTCGCGATAACCAGGACGGTGATGCGGTGAAACGGACGGTAATCATCGGGGGCAAGGCGGCGCCCGGCTACACCATGGCCAAATTGATCATAAGGCTGGTCAACGACGTCGCCGAAATCGTCAATAACGATCCGGCGGTAAATGGCCGCCTCAAGATGGTGTTCATCCCCAACTACGACGTCACCACCGCCGAGGACGTGATCCCCGGCAGCGACCTGTCTGAACAAATATCCACCGCCGGCACCGAGGCTTCCGGCACCGGCAACATGAAATTCGCCCTGAACGGAGCGCTGACCATCGGCACGCTTGACGGCGCCAATATCGAGATTTTAGAAGAGGTGGGAGAAGACAACATCTTCATCTTCGGCCTGGACACCGGCGAAGCCCACAACCTGCGCGCCGCCGGCTACGACCCATGGCGGTACTACAACGACAATGTCGAACTCAAACGCGCCATCGACATGATCGGCGAAGGCTTTTTCTCTTCACATGACCATAGCCGCTACCAGCCTATCGTCGATACCCTGCTCAGGGGCGGCGACCACTACCTGCTGCTGGCCGACTACGCCGCTTATGTAAAATGCCAGGAGCGCGTTGACGAGGCCTTCCGCGACCCGCAGGAATGGGGGCGCAAAGCCATTATGAACGTCGCCAACATGGGTAAATTCTCCTCCGACCGGACTATCCACGCCTATGCCAAGGAAATCTGGGGGATCAAGCCGCTGGAGTTTTAGGGGGCAATGCCAAGCGCCCTCTTGGCGTTACTCCGTTTCCAGATCATCAGCGTCCACCCCAAGCGCTTGCGCAAAGATCGCCCGAGTCTTCCTGGAGAGATGGCGAGCGCCACGTTCGATCTGGCTGACGTACCCGGAGGAAACTTTGGTTCTTAAAGCCAGTTCTTCCTGGGTCATGGCGCGCCATTCCCGATAGACCTTAACCGGGTTTTCTCCGTCAATCAGGCGCTTTACCACGTCATGCGGGGTGCGTTCGCCTCCATCGTTTTGCGCTTGGGCCAAATCAAAAAGGGCTTCATCGGAAAGAGTGGATTCCGGGAAGCGGGCCAAGTATTCGGCAATAGGCAGCACAACGAAAGCCGGGCCATTGTCGCCATAGATGATTTGAGGCTTTGCCATCTTTACAGTCTCCTTATACCAGCGGCTTTAAAGAGTGACTCATCGTCAGTAGGTAGAGAAAAGTTCCTCCCCCTTGCTTCAAGGGGGAGGTCAGGAGGGGGTAGTGAGCAACCTCCCTCTGCCCCTCCTTGGTAAGGAGGGGGAAAAAATTTCTCTCCTACCGTTCCTTCTTCACCGCCCCGATAACTTCGTTAACGAAGGGATTATCGGCGAGAGTTTCCAGGCCGGTCGCGTTCTTGCGCCGCCAGTTGGGATATTCGGCGACGGTGCCGGGCAGGTTGATCTGATCGGTCTCCTCCAGCAGATCATCCAGATTTATTTTCAGCAACAAGGAAGGACTCCTCGCCAGGAAACGCTCCATGGCGACGATAAGTTGACGGGCGGCATCCTGCTCAGAGATATCCTCGCCGGGAAAGTCGGAAGGCAGCAGGTCGTGGTCATTAAGCGCCGCCGCCAGCAGGATTCGATCCTTGGCGCGGGCTTCAAAATCGCCTTCCTGTGATTCTTGCGAACTATAAAGATTCAGTCGCCGCTTCTGTTCCAGGTCGCGGCCCAGCCAATAGCCTTTGATGGTCGGCAAATCATGAGTGGCGGAAGTGGTAACCGATAAAGCGGGGTAAACTTCGGAACGCTTGAACAAACCGTCAGGATAACGCTCGAAGCGCAGAACCCGGTACGACAACGCGCCTTCCTTGGCCATGCGCTCACGAAAGCCGTCAGGCACCGTTCCCAGGTCCTCGCCTATGACCAGGCATTTGTTACGCACGCTTTCCAGAGCCAGAATAGCGAGCAGGTCGTCAAAGGGGTAACGCACATAGGCGCCGCTGTCGGCCTTCTCGCCCGGCGGAATCCAGTAGAGACGCATCAGCCCCATGACATGATCGACGCGCAGCGCCCCGGCGTGGCGCATGTTGGCGCGCAGTATTTGAATGAACGGTTCGTAAGCCTCCTCCCGTAAGTTATGAGGATGGAACGGCGGCATTCCCCAGTCCTGCCCTTGGGCGTTGAAAGCGTCGGGCGGCGCTCCGAAGCGGGCGCCGTGGACTATGGAGCCGGAGTCGCTCCAGGCGTCGGCGCCGTTTTGATCGGTGCCGATGGCAAGGTCCGCGTACAGCCCCACCTCCATGCCTTCCCCGGCGCACGCCGCCGCCGCCAACTGCTCATCGGCCAGCCATTGCAGGTAGGCGTGAAATTCGAGGCGATGGGCATTGGCTACGGCAAAAGCCTGAGCGCCGTCGGCGTCGGGACTGCTGTAGGCATGAGGCCACTCGCTCCATGGCCGCCCATGAAAATGTTCATGCAGAGCCTGAAACAAAACGAAGTGATGGAGCGCCGTTCCGCCTTCATTAACGAAATCGTCGAAGGCGGAGCGCACCGGCGGATTACGCTCGGCAAATAATTCATACATGCGTTCCAGCATCATCAGCTTGCCGGCGCTGACGGCGGAATAGTCCACATAATCTGCGGCTCTGACCTTGCCCAGATGCTCGGCGAATCCGGGCGTTGCGACCAGCGCCCGCACCTCGGGACAGTCCTGGAATTCCGACGCGGCGATAGCGTCGATATAAAGAGGATTAAGAAAGCGGCGGCTGGACGGCGAGTAAGGACTGGCATGGTCCGGATGCATGGAAAACAAGGCGTGCAGCGGATTGACGCCTACCGACGTTCCGCCGAGCACGGCGGTGATCCTGCTCAATTCAGCCAAGTCCGTAAAGTCGCCGATGCCCCAGTTACTTTCCGAGCGCAGCGAATATAGATGACAGGCGATGCCCCACAGCCGTCGGCCCTCTTCCAGCCACGACGGCGCATAAGCCTTGGGCGGAGCGATAATCAGGACGGTTTCGGCTTTTGAATCGCCGGCGCTGATAAACAGGCGGTGATACCCTTGTCCAAGGTCCGCCGGCAAAGGAAGGCTGAACCGCGCCATCGTTCCGCCGTTCACATCGCGCATATCCGAAGGCGTTTGATCGACGGGATGGAACCTGCCCTCGACAACGCTTCCGTCCTCCGCCGCCACCCGCCAGCGCACTTCCCCTTGCCATAAATCCTGAGGCAAGGTCAGCGGCGCCGCAAATACGGAACCGCTCCGCATTATTACGACCGGCTCCAGCAGACGCCGCCAGGGGCGCTCGTTAAATTCCCTGAGACTTTCATCGACGGCCTCGGGGGAGCCAACGGAAAATCCCATCGCCGACAGGATGGACATCTTGGCGTGATCGTTAATTTGATGAAAGACGCCGAAAATATCCCAATAGGATTCCTCGATGCCGGCAAGCGTTGCCAAGCGGTCCAGATTCCTCATCCGCCGACTTTCTCGCCGAGGCTGTTAAAGTTAAGTATTTGCTGGCCGTTCGCTCCGTCGGCCGCCAAATGGCCTGTTACCTGAATCAACAAGACCAGAGAACGGCTTTGCAGAGGAAATGCCTGCCGGGCGTGAAAGATCGGTCCTTCGGCTTCGATCTTCGGGTTGGCGGTATTAATAAGAACCTTCCATTCCTGACCGAGTTCGGGCGGCGGCAACTTAAAGCCGATATGTTCCTTGTCGGCGTTAAGCAGAACGATGAAGCGGTCGTCCACCTGCTTCTCGCCGCCGCGTGAAAAATGCTCGCCGGTGTCGCCGCCCAGATGAAAGCCGAAACAGCGGGCAAAGGACAGCCGCCATTCATCATGGGTAAGTTCGCGTCCGTCCGGGGACAACCAGGTGATGTCCTTAACTGCGGAATCCCCGATATACCCGCCGTGGAAGAACAGCGGACGACGAAATACCGGGTGCTTCCGGCGAAGGTGAATCAGCGCCTTGACGAATTCAAAAAATTCCCGGTCCTCGCCGTGCAAAGGCTCCCAATTGATCGAGGTTATTTCGTTATCCTGGCAATAAGCATTGTTGTTGCCTTGCTGAGAATGGCCCAGTTCGTCGCCGGCCAGCAACATGGGGATGCCTTGTGACAGCAACAGCGTCGCCATGAAATTGCGCTTCTGCCTGAAGCGCAGGGCGCGGACGGCCTCGTCGTCGGTGGGGCCTTCGACGCCGCAGTTCCAACTGATGTTGTCGTCGGTTCCGTCGCGGTTGTCTTCAAGATTGGCCTGATTATGTTTTCTCTCGTAGGTGACCAAATCCTCCAGGGTAAAACCGTCGTGAGCGGTGACGAAGTTAAGCGAGGAACGGGGACGGCGCCCCTTGTGCTCGAACCTGTTGCTGGAGCCGGTGAGGCTGAAAGCCAGATCGCCGATGATGCCGCCATCGCCCTTCCAGAAACCGCGCACGGTATTGCGGTACTTGTCGTTCCATTCCGACCAGCCGGGAGGAAAGCTTCCCAGCTTGTAGCCGCCCAGACCCAAATCCCAAGGCTCGGCGATAAGCTTGGCGCCGTACAGCGCCGTCGCATGCCGCACCGCGTTGAGGAAGGGGGCATTGGGGTTGAAGCCTCTGTCGTCACGCCCCAGCGTCGAGGCAAGGTCAAAGCGAAAGCCGTCTACATGCATCTCCTTGACCCAGTAGGTCAACGAATCCATGACCATTTGCAGGACGCGGGGATGGATAAGATTCAGCGTGTTGCCGCAGCCTGTCTGGTCGATATAGTGGCGCTCATCGCCGGGCATCAGGCAATAATAGGACTTGTTGTCGATGCCGCGCATGCTCAGCGTCGGCCCGGTGTGACCGCCCTCGCCCGAATGGTTGAACACCACGTCGAGGATGACTTCGATGCCGGCGTCATGGAAGTTGCGGACCATGGTGCGAAATTCGTTGGGATGGCCGCCGGCCAGGAAACGGGGGTCAGGCGTGAAGAAGGCGAAGGGGTTATAGCCCCAATGGTTTTTAAGGCCCAAGGCTTCCATATTGCGTTCATCGGCGCACGGGAAAATGGGCAGCAACTCGACGGCATTAACCCCCAGGTCCTTGATATGTTCGATGACATCGGAGACAGTCACCCCGGCGAAGGTGCCGCGCATGGCGTCCAGCACATCAGGGTGGCGGGCGGTCATGGAGGCGACCTGCATTTCATAGATGATGGTCTCATGCCATGGCAAATCCAGCGGCTGATCGATTCCCCAATTGTAAGCGGTGTCGATGATCATGCACTTCGGCACATAGCGGGCATTGTCCCGCCTGTCGAATGACAGGTCTCCCTTGGGGCTGTCCATGGTGTAACCGAAATTGGCCGCGTGCCAGGTCAGCTTGCCGTAAAGTCCCTTGGCGTAGGGATCGACCAGCAGCTTGTGATGATTGAAGCGGTGCCCGCGATGAGGGTCGTAAGGTCCGTACACCCTGTAGCCGTACAACTTCCCCGGATTGATGTTGGGCAAATAGCCGTGCCAAACCTGGTCGGTGTACTCAGGAAGCGGGATGCGCTCCAGCTCCTTTTTACCCTGGGGGTCAAACAGGCACAGCTCCACCTTTTCGGCATTCTCCGAAAACAGGGCGAAGTTGACTCCCTTGCCGTCCCATGTGGCGCCCAGCGGCCATGATTTTCCGGGCCACATCAGCGGTTTTGATTTGAAGGTCATTCACTACCCCTGTCTACGGGGCGGATCATCAGGGTGGCCAACGGCGGCAGGGTCAGAGACAGGGAATAGGGGTATCCGTGCATAGGCTCCTCGTCCGCCTTGACGGCGGACGAATTGCCGACATTTGAGCCGCCATAATAAGACGAGTCGGTATTCAGGCATTCTTCATAGGACCCGGCGTAAGGAACGCCGATGCGATAGCCTTCGCGCACTACCGGCGTAAAATTACTGACGACGACCATGATGTCATCGGGATCATCGCCCCGGCGCAGGAAAGACAAGACGCTTTGCGCATGGTCGTGGCAATCGATCCAGGAGAAGCCATGATGATCGAAGTCACGTTCATGCAGCGCCGGCGCTCCTCTGTAAAGGCGATTGAGGTCGCGCACTAAATCCTGAACTCCTTTATTGAGCGGGTCCTCCAACAGATGCCAGTCCAGGCTTGCGGCGTGGTTCCACTCGTTCTCCTGGCCGAACTCGGCCCCCATGAACAGCAGTTTCTTGCCGGGGTGAGCGTACATGAAGGCGTAGTAGGCGCGCAGGTTGGCGTAGCGTTGCCATTTGTCGCCCGGCATCCGCCCGAGGATCGATCCCTTGCCGTGAACCACCTCGTCATGGGACAGCGGCAGAATGAAGTTTTCGTGGAAAGCGTAAAGAAGGCCGAAAGTGATTTCGTTCTGGTGATGCTGGCGATGAATCGGGTCTTTGGCGATGTAGCCCAGGGTGTCGTGCATCCAGCCCATATTCCATTTGAAGCCGAAACCCAGACCGCCGAGATAGGTAGGCCGCGAGACCATCGGCCACGCCGTTGATTCCTCGGCGACGGTAAAGGCGCCGGGGTGACGCGCATAGACCAGCTCGTTCACGCGCTTGATGAAAGAGACGGCCTCCAGGTTTTCATTGCCGCCGTAGACGTTGGGAATCCACCCTCCTTTATTGCGGCTGTAATCCAGGTAAAGCATAGAGGCGACGGCGTCCATTCTAAGGCCGTCAATGTGATAATGTTCCAGCCAGAACAGGGCGTTGGACAGAAGGAAATTAGCGACTTCGGTGCGTCCGTAATTATATATCAACGTACCCCAGTCCATATGCCGCCCCTGGCGCGGGTCCGAATGTTCATAAAGGTGGGTGCCGTCAAACAGGCCGAGACCGTGCGCGTCCTCGGGGAAATGGCCCGACACCCAGTCGAGGATAACGCCGATGCCGGCCTGGTGGCAGGCGTCGATCAGGGCGCGGAATTCATCCGGCGATCCGAAGCGGCCGGTCGGCGCGAACAGGCCGATGGGCTGATAGCCCCATGAGCCGTCGAAGGGAAACTCGCTGATCGGCATCATCTCGATATGGGTAAAGCCCATGTCTTTCACATAGGAAACCAGTTGATCGGCCATCTCCCGGTAAGTGAGGAAGCGACAGCCCTCATCAGGCGCCCGCCGCCATGAACCGAGATGGACCTCATAGATGCTCATCGGGGCGCCGTGGGCGTTGGCCCGGTGACGGGAAGCCATCCACGAAGCGTCCTTCCACTTATATGAGCCTAGGCCCTCGACGACACAGGCGGTTTTGGGCGGGACCTCGCAACGGAAAGCGTAAGGGTCGCTCTTCAACGGCAGCAAATGTCCGCCGCCGTCCGTGATCTCGAATTTGTAAAGAGCGCCTTTGGTTATGCCGGGAATAAAGATTTCCCACACGCCGCAGCTTGGGTGCCGGCGCATGGGATGGCGCCGCCCGTCCCAGTTATTAAAGTCGCCGACGACGCTGGCTCGTCCGGCGCCGGGCGCCCAAACGCTGAAGCATACTCCATCGACGCCTTCCAGGGTTATGCGATGCGCTCCCAGCTTGCGGTAGCTTTCGAGATGACTGCCCTCGGCGATCAGGTGGGCGTCCAGTTCGCCGAACGCCGGGGGGAAGCGGAAGGGATCATCTATTTCCCGCCCGCCGTCGCCGTAATCAACCCGCAACCGGTAGGCAAAGCGCTCGTTTCGCCCGCTAAGACGGGATATGAAAAAACCTTCCTTATGAGCGCGGCGCATCCTGGACAAAGCCTTGCCGGTGGCCGCGTCGATGACATCAACCGTATCGGCGCCGGGGAGAAAGACGCGCACCGCCAGCCCATCCCCATCCTCGACGTGCATGCCGAGGAAAGAGAAAGGGTCGGAATGGCCGGCGCCGACAATGGCGCTGACGGCGTCGTGATTCTTGCTGATCATCGCTTAAAACACCCCTGATGCCTGGAAATAAGGTATTGGAATCAGATTACCAGTCCGGGGGAAACGAGTACACAAAATTGCCCCGGCGCCGATTACACGCCGGGGCCTGCAAAAAACAGCAAAATCCTCCCCCTTGCTTCAAGGGGGAGTTAGAGGGGGTCGTTGCAGCAACCTCCCCCTGCCCCCTCCTTGGTAAGGAGGGGAAAGCGCGGGAGCTGTCAACGGTCAATATCAATGACCGTCGGTATTACCCCTTCCTGGTGCGGGACGTTTTCTTGGCGGAATTGGCGATAGCCTTTTTGCTGATATCAGCCGCCGAGGAGAAACTGCTCCCGGTCAGCACTTCCTGCTCCGCCCTGAGCCAATAGTCCAAATCCCGTCCCTCGGGACCGCCCTCTGCTTCCCAAAGGAAAAAAGCGCGCTCCTGTATATACTTGGCCTGCTGCTCGTTCATAGTCGTAACCCTTTCATTTATGATTAAATCCCCCTCAACTAAAGCATAAATATCTATGCCGTGTCCCCCGCAATGGTGCATTGTACATCAATCGCAGCAAAAACGCACTCGGAAAAAATCTACGCCCGGGGCAATCAACTGAATGTCTCCATAATAGCCAAAGAGTCGCCATTCTTGTTCGTCATGCGCGGGCTTGACCCGCGCATCCACGTCTTTTTGTTCGTCGCCATGGTAAAGAAGACGTGGATGGCCGGGACAAGCCCGGCCATGACGGTGAAATAGAACCGGGTTGTTTCATTCGATTGTCCTGCAACAACACCCGATCTGGCGCAGATCAGCACTTAGGCAAATTACGCTTCAAAAGGCTCCCCCATCGCTCCGTCCATCCATCGATATGCGAAACGCCGGGAACCGGAACAATGGCGATGCAATCCTTTCGGCGCGCATGCGCCTTGTAGCTTTCGGCGATATAGGATGGCGTGATATTGTCCTCCCCTCCGATAAAATGAATCTGGGGAACGGCGGAGAGCTTGTCCGCCACATCGGCGGCATTGAGCGAACCGATCAAGGGACTGACCTCGGCCCTCTGATTCATTACCACATGGTCCAGATTACCGGCCACGGTGCGTAGGCTCGCCACGTCCGTTCGCCGCGCCGCCGTCAATGCCGCAACGGCCCCGCCGCCCGAGAAGCCGAACAAGTCGATGAGGCCGCCCCCTCCCCTCTCCTTCAGCTTTCCGATCACTTCATCGACGCTTTCCACGACCTCGGAAGCAAAACGCCGCTCGGTCCAGTAATCCTCCTCGCAGCGCCGACTCCCGCCGCTTCGCACATACTGGCAGGGTCTGGCCACATAGACCACGTTCGGGCTTGGGTCCGCCGCCGCCAGACGAAGCGCCGTCGGGTCGGTGGGCGTCGGGTCGGGGGACGGCTGAGACCGGTTGATCCAGGCAAAGCCGTCTCCCTCCACATAAACGTGAATCGGCGCTCCCGGTTTCCCAAGTCGCATGAAGGTCTGAAGCACAAAGGCGCCGCCGTTCACCTGCAACGCCGTCATTCCCGCCCGCGTCGCGATCTCCCCGGCCACCTCCGGTCGATCAACGGAGAAGCACCCGGCAACCAGCAGTCCCGCAGCGGCAACAACCGCCGTATTTTGCTTCACGCGCATTACCCGCTCCGCATAGGCTTTACAATAAAAGAAATGGCCCTGACTCGCGGCAGGGCCATTCTTGTTTTCCCAAAGCAGCCGTCGCCTAGAAGTTCCACCGGCCTTCAAGCCGCCCGCTGTGACCGACGAAATCTTCTTTGGCCTCGGCGTCATAGTCGGCGCGTATGGAAATTACGCCGCTGGGAGCGGTGTAGGTAAGTCCGGCCCCTCCCGTTCCCGAAAAGTCGGCATTATCCGCCCCGGTGGTGGCGAAGGCCGCGCCGCCTCCGGTGAATGTGGACGACGACTGCCCGGATTCCCCGAAGGTGTCATACATCATTCCGGCCCGCAACTCCGGCTTGAAACTGCCGATGCCGGTCGAGAAAGTGGCGTTATAGCGCAGCCCCGCCATCGCGAGGCCGATGTTGGTGTCGTCGGGGTTCACTCTGAGATTCAACGCGCCCGCCCCGGTCTCCGTATAGGATTCGCCGTTCAGACGGGTGTACTGATAGCCGATGTTGGGCGTAAACACATGCCCGCTCGCGATGGTGATGGGTATGCCGGCGCCGATGCGGCCCATGTACTGATCGGCCTGATAGTCGCCTTGAGCGGTGCGCCTTAACCCGCCGAAGGTAACGCTGCGTTCGGTATTCACCTCATTGTAGGCGTAACCGGCCATGCCTTCAAAATAAAAGCGCGAAGCGGTATAATCGCCGTAAACCATGCCCTGGTAACTGTCGATGTCGGACTGGTTATTCGCCACGCCGTCGCCATCGACCCATGACCGTCCATAACTGACGCCGACGCCGATGCGGGAGTTATCGCCGACCTTGGCGTCAAAGCCGCCGGCAAGGCCGCCGGTGATGGAATTATAGCCCTCGAAGCCGTCGCGCTTGTCCTGGTCGCCGACGTTGGCGAACGGACGCATCCAGACTCCCTTGTTCAGGCCGGAATTGCCGGTGGCGAAGCCGGTGCGCTCGCGTCCGGCGTATTCGCCGCCTTCGCGAATGGAGGCAAGACGCATATTGACGGTGTTGAACGCCGTACTGCCGGTCTGCGCCATGGCCGCAGTCCCGGCCCCGACCTTTATCGGTTCGGACTGTTCGGCGGCCTTCTTGGCCTCCGCGCCGCCGGCCGTCAGGGCAGTATTATAAGCGGCGGTAACCGTCGCATCATTCGCCGTAGCATCGACGCCGGCGCCGAGGGCATTGCCCGCCGAAGCGGTCGTTCCGAGACTCGCCGCAATCGCCGAAGAAGCTTTCCTGGTGGCGGTGATGGTAAGGTCGGTAGCGCCCCCGCCCCCGGTCACCGCGTAACTCGTCAGGGCGTTGCCGGTCACCGTGTATTGGGTGCTGGCGGCATTGGTGCCGGTGGTGACATCAACCAGCGTCAACGTGCCTGAGGTAAATAACGTATGTGGAGTAACCGTGACGGCGTTGGCGGCGGTTACGTTGGTGTCCGTCGCATTGATCACCACGCCGCCGGCATAGACCGAGACCTGACCGAGAACGATGGCGGAGGTCGCGGAGGCGCCGAGGGCGAGAGCGCCGCCGCCGGAAGTCGCCGTCAACGTGCCGCCCAGATCAAGCGTGCCGCTGTTGGCGATAATGCCTTCGTAGGTTCGCGCCGCCGTGGTCTTCAGGGTGGACGAGGCGGCGACCGTGGTGGTGGCGGCCGCGAAGTTGCCGCCCATGGTCACGGTGCCGGCGTTGACGTTGAAGGCCAAAAATTCGTTCCCGCCGATCACGCCGATGTTCCCCGTGACCGTGTTGGTCCCGGCGAAGTTCAGGGTGCCGATATTGGCCGTGCCCGTGGTGACGGCCGCAGTCACATTCTTGCCCGCCGCGATATTGACAACGCCGTTGGTGACCAAGGCAAGCGTGGTGCCCGATATATCGCCGCCGACGGCGAATACCGACGTCGCATTGCCGCCGGTGAAGGTCGTGGTGGTGGCGTATATGTCGCCGCCGAAAGTGTTGGTGATTCCGTTGCCGGCCGTGCTGTTAACCGCCTTCAACAACGCGCCGGAGGCGCCGACGTTGCCGCTGACCAGCGTCGTGGCGGCAGTCGTGGTGGCGAAGGTCAATGTGCCGGTATTGGTGGTTCCGGTGGTCACTGCGCCGACGATCTTCTTGTCCGCCGCAACCGTGGACGTATTATCGGCGGCGAAGTTCACGGCGGTCGCGTAGACGTCGCCGTTGACCGCCACCGCGCCGTTGCCGACGGTAACCAGCTTCAGCACCGCGCCATTGGCGCCGACTTGACTCGATATGGCGCCGGCGCCGTCCATGGTGAGGGTGCCGGTGTTGGTGGTGCCGGTGGTGATCGCGCCTTCCACCGTATTGCCGGTAGCGATCTTCAGGTTGCCGTCGCCGGTGAAGTTGATCGAGGTGGCGGCCACATTGGCGGTGGTGGTCACTACGCCGCCGCCGGCAAGGGTGATCAGCTTCAACTCGTTGCCGCCGGCGATGACGCCGATGGCGCCGGTGATGGTGTGGGTGCCGGCGAGGGTCAACGTGCCGTTGTTGGCGGTGGTGGCGGTGATGGCGGCGGTGATGTTCTTGCCGGTGGCGAGCGTCACCGTGCCGTCGGCGTCGAAGTCGAGCGTAGTGCCGGTAAGGTCGCCCTGGAGGGCGATGGTGCCGGCGGCGCCGCCCGTCACATTGGTGGTGACGGCGAAGATGTTGCCGGTGAAGGTCGCCGTCGTGCCGGTCGCGCCGGCGTTGAGAATACCGAGCCGGTTGCCGGTGGCGCCGATGGTGCCGGTCGCCGTCGATGCGCCGGCGAACGTCAGGGCGCCTACGCCGTTAGCGGTGGTGGCGGACACGACTATGCCGCCTTCGCCGACGGTCACGCCGGCGCCGATCGTGAAAATTTCATCCGTGCCGGCGGCGGGAGCGGTAAACTTGGCGGAGTTCCCCACCGTCAACGCGGTGGACGAACTGTCGTCTACTGCGTCATCCTGCTCGGCGGCGACAACCGGCGAAGAGGCAAGCATGGCAATGCCGGCGACAAGGGCCAATGCCGAAATCGGCATGCGGAGAAATTTTCCGAACGCCCCCCCCCCTTGCCGGTATCCGACAACGAAACTACCGAATCGCTTTTCATCCAACGCTTCCCTTCGTCTTTGAACTTCCGGCATTAAAATAATGATTCACAGAAAACCCCGATATTACCAATAACGAACGCCGCATAATTTTGCAACCGGCATTTTCTGAAAGGCGCCATGTATGTTGCCGATTTGCCACGCGCCTGCCGCTAACCACTTTCCCATCCTTAACCAAGGAGGAGGCAGGAGAGGAATAATTGTCTCTACTTCAGGCCGGCGATTCCCTCGGCCAGCCCCGCCAGCGGAAGCGTCACCCCCACGGCGTTGCCGCCCACAGGCGCGAACCCGATCCGGGCAGTCTTGGCCTGCTTTAACGCCGCAACGGTATTGTCATCCAGCAAGAAGGCGGCCCGGCAACCGGCCTGGAGGCAGGTATCCATCTTGCCCTTGAGCTGCGGCCCGTTCTCGATATCCACCCCGACCTCCTGCTGGATGGCGACGCCGAAAGGCAGAAACAGGATCAGCAACGGCTTTCTTTCCTTATCCTGACCGGCCATGCTGATATTGGCGGTGAGCAGACGCCCCTGCCTGGCCTGCTCCCCCTCCCCCACCTGGGAAGCAAGGGTCTGGTTCAAAAAACATTCCTGGGTCGGGACGGCGGCTTTTTTGTCCTTGGCCTTGGGGTCGGGGGCGGCGGCGGGGACGTTCTCGCAGATCAATGTCCAATCCCCGAACTTCTTGTTGGACGCCGGTTGTTGGGCGGACGGCGCGGCCCCCGCCTTCGGAGATTCTTTTTTGACCTGCGCCATCGCCGGTGCGTGATGCAACACAGTAACCATGAGCAGCATCGCCGTTGTGAGAACGCAGAAAGCAACTTTCTCGATTTTCATTTTTCTGTCCCTTTCATTCGGTCAAAGCATCTCGGCCATTTTCAGGAATTCCCGAATTTTGCCCGCGCTTTTTACGCCACGGGAGACCTCAACGCCGGATGAGACATCGACCGCCGTGGCGTCACAGGCGAGAACCGCTTTCTGAAGGTTGCCGACATTCAACCCGCCGGCCAGTATCCACGGCTTTTTCCACACATAGCCATGAATCAGTTGCCAGTCAAAGGCCAGGGCATTGCCGCCGGGCGTGGTTGAATGTTCCGGCGCCAGGGCGTCAAACAACAAAATATCGGCGACGGCCTCATAGGACTTCGCCGCCTCCACATCATCAGGGCAGGAAATGGCGATGGCCTTGATCACCGGCAGGCCGAATTTCTTCTTGACCTCAGCCACTCTTTCGGGAATCTCGCGTCCGTGAAGTTGCAACAAGTCGATAAACCCGCCTTTGACGATAGACCGCAACGTCTTATCGTCCGGGTTTACCACTAGACCGACCCTTTTGACATGCTTGGGCACGGCGGCGGCCAGTTCCTTGGCCTGTTCCAATGTCACAGCACGAAGCGACGGCGGATAGAAAACGAAGCCGACGTACTTGGCCCCGCCCTCGACGGCGGCGGCCACGGTTTCCGGCGTACTCAGCCCGCAAATTTTAACGTCGATAGCCATTAGGCAGAAGCCAATTCGGCGGCGATTTTTTCAGCCGCCTTTACAGGATCGACCGCCCCGGTTATCGGCCTCCCCACCACCAGATAATCGGCGCCGGCGTTTACCGCCTCAGCCGGCGTCATTATCCGCTTCTGATCGTCAGCGGACGCCCAAACCGGGCGGACGCCGGGGACCACCAGTTTGAAATCGGGGCCAAGGCGTTGCCTGAGCATTCCGGCCTCGAAAGCCGAGCACACTACCCCGTCCATGCCGCAGTCTTCGGCCAGCGACGCCAACCGCGCCGCCTGTTCGGATACGGCGCCGGCAACGCCCGTCGCCTTGAGGTCGTCGGCATCCAGCGATGTCAGCACGGTCACGGCCAGCATCAGGGGGCGGTCGTCTCCGGCCTCGGCGGCGGCATCGACCGCAGCCCTCATCATCGCCGCGCCGCCGGAGGCATGCACATTGAGCATAAAAGGTTTCAGCGCCAGCGCCGCCCGCACCGCGCCGGCTACCGTATTGGGGATGTCGTGAAACTTGAGATCGAGAAACACCGGGAGGCCGGCGGCGGAAACCCGTTCCACTCCCTGGGGACCGTTGGCGGTGAAGAACTCCTTGCCCAGCTTGACGCCGCCGACGACGCCCTTAAGACGACCGGCAAGCGCTGCGGCGCGCCCAACGTCCACGGTGTCGAGGGCGACAAAAACACGTCCGCCGGAACTGGTGACGGTCATGGGACCGCTAAGCCGCTTCGGCCTTGATGGGAGCGGAAAGAGCTTGATGATGAAAAACGTGGGTCTCGGCCTCAAGCCTCGCCAACTTGTCGCGAAGCTCCGCCGCCTCGCGTTCCGCCGCCTCGGCCCGATAAGACAGGGAGCGCGCCCGCGAGCGCACGGCGGCGCCGGAAATCCAGGCAATGAAGCCGCTCGCCAGAAAGCCGGCGACGGCGCCGCCCAGCACGGCGACGAACAGGGGCATCTCCACGACGAACGGAAGCGGCCACAACTCCAACGTCACGGTCGAGCGATTGGATACGGAAAAGGCGATGACGATAATCGCCAGCGGCGCCGTGACGATCCAGGAAAGCAGTCTTGTCATTGTTCCTTCCGGTGTTGACGGCAGGTTCAGGAGCCGGCGTTCAGCCTCTCGCGGAGCTTCTTCCCGGTTTTGAAGTAAGGAATGTTCTTGGCGATGACGCTCACCATAGCGCCGGTCCTGGGATTGCGTCCCGTGCGGGACCCGCGCTCCTTGACCAGGAACGCTCCAAAGCCGCGAAGTTCAACACGATTGCCGTCGGCAAGAGCGGTGATAATCTCCTCGAAAACAGTGGTGACTATGCGCTCTACATCCCGCCGATAGAGGTGAGGATTGGCCTCGGCGAGACGCACAATCAATTCCGACTTGGTCATGTCCGCATTCCGTCCGTTGAAATATTAGATCAACTGTCAGGGTGCCAAATAGATATCGGGCCGTCAAGGCCAAGTCGTTCAGAAAAAAGTATTTTTCCTATATTCGCGCCGAGAAGATCGCGCCAGACCTGCCCTTTGCGCACGATGTCTACATTCCTGAGCGGCAGGGAATCGGAGATTTTATGAGTTTCATTCAGCCAGCGTCGCGCTTCAAACTCACCGCCGATGGCGTCGATAAGGCCGTTTTCCTTTGCCTGACGACCGGTGAAAACACGCCCGTCGGCCATCTTCATCACTTGGTCATGGTTCATTTTGCGGCGGTCAACAACCATATCAACGAACATATTGAAAAGGTCCATGACCACGTTTCTGGCGGCTTCGCGGGCCTCTTCGCTGAAAGGCTCCAGAGGATTGGGTTGAGCCTTTAACGGGTGGCTCTTGACGTTTTCAGGCTTGATGCCGAGCTTGTCCAAAAGTCCGGTCATGTCCGCCGACTGCATGAGGACGCCGATAGAGCCGGTGACGGTCCCTTCCCGCGCAATGATGTGATCGGCGGCCAGCGCCGTCATGTAACCGGCGGAGGTGGCGGTGCTTCCCATCAGGGCGACCACAGGCTTCCTGCCGGCGATTTTCCGGATATTGTGAAAGAGGTCCTCGCCGCCGACAACGGTGCCGCCGGGACTGTTGATGTAGACAACCAGGGCCTTGGCATTGCCGTCATCGGCAAGTTTATCAAGCGCCCTGTCCCGGTCATAGTCTTCGAGAATAATGCCGCTGACATCAAGGCGGGCGACATGATCGTCGCCGCCTATTTTGCCGCCGATATCGCCGATATCGCCGATGCGTCCCGCCGCGACGACCGCCGCAATGACCGCCGCGACCACGGCGGATAACCGCCAGAAAGTCAACTTGCGCTTGAGACGGCGCCTGTCGACAATGTTATCGGCATCCAACAGCATATTTCCTCAGTATATAAAGATCAGGCCCCCCAGGGCAACCGACTGAATATCTCCTTAGTAAGGGAGGGTCCGTTCACAACGGACTTTCCTATCTGTCATGCGCGGGCTTGACCCGCGTATCCACGTCTACTCTATCCTGAAAACAAGACGTGGATGGCCGTGACAAGCACGGCCATGACGGCAAAATAGGATCAAGCCCCTTCATTAGATTACCCTGTCAGGCCTCCTCACCGGCTTCGGCGGCGGCTTTTTTCGTCGATGCCTTCTTGGCGGCGGTTTTTTTCGCCGCCGGCTTCTTGGCCGGTTTAGCATCGTCCTTATCGGCGGCTTTCTTTTCCTTAAGGGCGGCGCCCAGGATATCGCCCAGGCTGGCGCCGGAATCCGACGACCCGTAGTCGGCCATCGCCTTCTTTTCCTCTTCGGTCTCACGGGCCTTAATGGACAGGGTCAGGCGGCGGGTATTGTGATCCACCTGAGTTATCTTGGCGTCGATCTTTTCGCCGGCGGCGAAACGTTCCGGCCTTTGCTCGCTGCGCTCACGCGCCAGATCGCCCTTGCGTATAAATCCGGCAACCGAGTCATTGACCAGCACCTCGATGCCGCCGTCAGTGACGGCGGTGACGGTGCAGGTGACGACGGCGCCCTTCTTGAGATTGACGCCGTCATTCGCAAAGGGATCATCGGCAAGCTGTTTGATGCCGAGGCTGATCCGTTCTTTGGCGACGTCAATATCAAGCACCTTGGCCTTGACCATGTCGCCCTTCTTGTAATCGGCCAGGGCTTCCTCGCCGGGCTTGGACCATGACAGGTCGGAAAGATGAGCCATGCCGTCGATATCGCCGGTAAGCCCGATGAACAGGCCGAATTCGGTGATGTTCTTGACCTCGCCTTCGACTTCGGAGCCGACGACGCAGGATTGGGCGTACGCCTCCCAGGGATTAGAGGAGCACTGTTTCAGGCCGAGGCTGATGCGTCGCTTCTCCGGATCGGTGTCGAGCACCATGACCTCGACTTCCTGACTGGTCGAAACGATTTTACCGGGGTGAATGTTTTTCTTGGTCCAGCTCATTTCCGAGACATGCACCAGCCCCTCAACGCCCGGCTCCAACTCGACGAAGGCGCCGTAATCGGTGATGTTGGTGACTCGCCCGGTAAACTTGGAAGACGCCGGGTACTTGGTCTTGATTCCCTCCCAGGGGTCGACTTCGAGCTGTTTCATGCCCAGTGAAATGCGCTGAGTCTCGGCATTGAAGCGGATCACCTGCACCTTGACGGTCTCGCCGATCTGCAACGCTTCAGAGGGGTGATTGATGCGACGCCACGCCATGTCGGTTACATGCAGCAAGCCGTCAACGCCGCCGAGATCGATAAAGGCGCCGTAGTCGGTGATGTTCTTGACCACGCCTTCCAGGACTTGGCCTTCCTTGAGGTTGGCGATCAATTCGGAGCGTTCCTCGGCGCGGGTTTCTTCCAGCACGGCGCGCCTGGAAACAACGATGTTGTTGCGGGCGCGATCCATCTTGAGAATCTGGAACGGCTGGGGCGTCCCCATCAAAGGTCCGATGTCGCGCACCGGCCGGATATCCACCTGACTGCCGGGCAGGAAGGCGACGGCGCCGGCGAGATCGACGATAAAACCGCCCTTGACCCGGCCGAAAATGACGCCGTTGACGCGCACGGCTCCGGTGAAAGCTTTTTCCATCTCCGTCCACGCTTCCTCGCGGCGCGCCTTCTCGCGGCTGAGGCGGACCATGCCGTCCTTGTCTTCATAACGCTCGACAAAAACATCGATTGTATCGCCGGGTTCGATCACGGTTTCTTTTCCGGGGGTGGCGAATTCCTTCAGGGATATGCGCCCTTCGGACTTCAAGCCGACATCAATCAACACCGCGTCGCCGTCGATCTTGATCACGCGGCCGGTGACAACGCGGCCCTCAAAGCCCTTGGCGCCCATTGATTCTTCGAGGAGTTCGGCAAAATTCTCGCCGGTCGGGGGAACGTTGGTATCGGCGGCATCGGTAGCATGTGTCATGTTTGCAGGAGCCATCTCTTCAGGTTTCCTTATTTCTATCAAAATATACAGGCCGACCGGTTGATTCCGGCGGTCTTGGCTTAGGTTTCAATCCGCCCCGGACGGCGCGTGGCCGTTACCCGGACAGGTTCAGCGATTCGACGTACTCAAGAGCCGCAGCATACGCCGCGTCGGCGTCAAGTTTGCTGGTATCAAGCACGAAAGCATCCTCGGCCGGCTCCAGCGGAGAGGCCGCACGCCCCGAATCCTGAGCATCCCTCTCCTTCATATCGTGCAGAACGCGGGCATATATAGCTTCTAGTCCGCGTCCTAGCAACTCTTTAAGACGACGTTCTGCGCGCACCTCAACGGAAGCGGTGACGAACAGTTTGACTTCGGCGCTTGGACAAACGGTAGTGCCGATGTCGCGTCCGTCAAGCACCGCGCCTTTTGCGCCGCCCGGCGGACGTTCGGCAAAGGAACGCTGAAAGTCCAAAAGAGCCGCCCTGACTTCGGGGATGGTGGCGACGGCGGAAGCGGCGACGGCGGCGACGTCGCTTCTTAAATCGGGGCTGTTCAGATCGGCGGGCGCCAACGCCCTGGCGGCTTCCTCCGCTGTTTTTACGCAGCGGGGGTCGCCGCCGGCGCGCACCACCTTGAGGCCGCAGGCGCGGTACAACAGGCCGGTCTCAAGTTGAGCCAGTCCGAAATGCTCGGCCAAACGCTTGGCCAGTGTCCCTTTGCCGGCCGCCGCCGGCCCGTCGATAGCGATGATCATGATTATCCTACCTGATGTCCGCGCCGAGGCCGTTCATTATATCGGCGAATCCCGGAAAGCTGGTTTCTATCGCCGAAGCGTCATCAACGGCGACAGGCCTTTCACTTACCATGCCCAGCACCAGAAAAGCCATGGCGATGCGATGGTCCAGGTTGGCCGCAATCATGGCCCCGCCTTGCGGGGGCTTTCCTGAGCCTTGAACCGCCAGCCAATCTTCGCCGGTTTTCACTTCTACGCCGCAAGCGCCGAGGCCTTGCGCCATGGCTTCGATCCGGTCGCTTTCCTTTACCCGAAGCTCGCCGATGCCGAGCATGCGCGTTTCGCCTTCAGCGCAGGCCGCTATCGCCGCCAAAATCGGATATTCGTCGATCATCCAGGGAGCGCGATGCGCCGGGACCACGACGCCGTTCAACTGCCTGCTGTATCTTGCCTCAATATCCGCCACGTCTTCGCCGGCTTGTTTTCTAAAGTTGGCGACTACGATATCCGCCCCCATTTCAAGCAGGGTATCAACCAGCGCCTTGCGCCGGGGGTTGAAGCCGACGTTGCGAATGATGATTTTAGAACCCTCGACCAATATCGCCGCCGCCAAAGGAAAAGCCGCCGACGAAATATCGCCGGGAACCGTCACTTCACGGCCTGTCAGTTCTGATTCGCCTTTAACCGTAACGGCGCGTGCGCCGCCGGGCAGGTCTTGAACCGTAACCTCGGCGCCGAAGTGATGAAGCATTAACTCCGTATGGTCGCGGGTGGGACGCCGTTCAATCACCGTCGTTTGCCCCGGAGTGTTAAGTCCGGCCAGCAATATCGCCGACTTCACCTGGGCGGACGCCACCGGCAGTTCGTACTCGATGGGAAGCGGGCTGTCACAGCCCTTGACGGTCAGCGGCAACCGTCCGCCGGGGCCGGCCTCGAAGGCGGCGCCCATAAGCCTGAGCGGCGCCATCACCCTCTCCATGGGGCGCTTGCTCAACGAGGCGTCGCCGTGAAGAGAGGCGGCAAAAGGGTGGGCCGCCAGAATTCCCATCAACAGTCTGGCCGAGGTGCCGGAGTTGCCCATATCCAGCGCCGACGCCGGCGCCGTCAGTCCGCCGACGCCGCGCCCGAGTATGCGCCACGAGCCGTCCGCCTCGCGATTGACGGCGGCGCCGAGGGAACTCACGGCCCGGGCGGTGCGCAACACGTCTTCGCTTTCAAGCAGCCCCTTAACGATGGTTTCTCCGATCGCCATTGAGCCGATCATCAGGGCGCGGTGCGATATTGACTTGTCGCCGGGAACAATTATGTTCCCGGTCAACGCTCGACAGCGGTGAGAAACCAACGGCGTCATTTCTTGTCCCTTTTGTTTTGACCGGGAGTCTCTACCACGAATATCCGGCGCGGCGGTAGGGTTGACTTGATCAATATAATGAAGGTTTTTTCGCCTCCCCGTTTATTTGCTTTTGACAGAACCCTTCAGCGTTGCTATTGGCAACGTAATCGCTAAAACAGAAACAACAACAGTCGGAGTTTTTCGGGTGGTAAAACCGGAGTGGGGAAAAAAACGGGTTTGCGCGCACTGCGCCACGCGCTTCTATGATTTGAAACGTAATCCTGCCGAGTGTCCGAAATGCGGCACGCCGGCAAAAGAAGAAAAAACACCAAAGCCACGGCGAATCGCCCGCCCCGCAGAAACCGTCATTCCACCGGAATTGGCGGCGATTCCCATCAAAAAGATATTTGACGACGTCGATGATGTCTTGGACATAAGCGTTGACCCGGAAGATGAAGATTCACCCGAGCTGGAAGCCGTGGAAGGCGGTGAGGAGGACGACGGCGTGATCGAGGACGCTTCCGATATCGGCAATCACGACGACGATATGTCCGAAGTCAAAGAACACGTTGACGAAGGCACTGTGGACGAAAGCCGATAACCATCACACTGTTTTCCGCTTGCCTTTAGGGTCAGTTCGTCAGTATTCCTTCCGCCGGCGCCGAAAGCATCGGCGGTCGGAACATTCGGAAATGGGGCCGTAGCTCAGTTGGGAGAGCGCTTGAATGGCATTCAAGAGGTCAGGGGTTCGATTCCCCTCGGCTCCACCATCACAAAAAAAGACAAGTTGGAACGGTAGAGCGCCTTCTATATGCTCTCGTTGCAAATGAGCGATCTCACTGTTTTCCCCCATATCCTGGCCGGTTTGAACATGACCACGGCGATCCTGTTGGCGACCGGCTATGTGTTCATTCGCCGAGGCGACAGGCTTTCCCACAAAAAATGCATGCTGGCCGCAATCAGCGTCGCCGTGGTTTTCATGGCCGTCTATATCTACTACCACGCCAATGCCGGGTTGGCGAAGTTCGGCGGCGAAGGAGCAATCCGCACCGTTTATTTCTCCATCCTCGTCGCCCATGTATCCATCGCCGTCGCCATTCCGGTTCTGGCCCCGTGGACGGCCTTCAGGGCGCTCAAAGGCCGGTTTGACAAGCACCGCAAAATGGCCCGCTGGACCTTGCCGTTGTGGCTTTATGTTTCGGCTTCCGGCGTTATCGTTTATGTAATGTCGGTTCACCTGTTTCCCGCTCCGGGCATAGCGATGTGATGACAAATAACTCTGATTTTTATTCCGGGTTCGCCGATGTCGCCGCCGGCGATGCCGCCGGGAGCCAACTCAGAGGGTGGGCGGCGCTGGCGACAGCCTCCCTGGCGACAGCAGGCATCTTCGCGCTGCTGCTGGCGCTGTCGAGGATTCCCGGCGTTGAAGGCGTGTTTCCGTGGCCGCTGGACTTCTTCCACAAGGGGCTGGTGATCCATGTGGTGTTTTCATTCGTGGTGTGGTTCCTGTCGGTCTTCGGCGGACTGCTTCATCTGGCCGCTCTCAAGATATCCGGCGGCGCCCCGCGATCGGATAATCTCGGTAAGGCGGCGGTCGCCGGAACCGCGCTGTCATGCGTCCTGTTGTTCGTTCCCGCTTTCCTTGATCGCGGCGAGGCTTCGCTCAATAACTATGTGCCTGTGATCATTAATCCCCTCTACTACGCCGGCGTTGCGGCGCTGGCGATAAGCATCGGGCTGGCGGCGCTGCGGCTGCTGGTCAACCTTGCCGGACGGGCCGGTCCCCTGGAGCCGGTTTGTTTCGGCATCGTTTGCGCCGCCGTGATTTATCTTGCGGCATTGGCCTGCGGAGCTTTTGCTCTGGGGAGTCTGTGGGGGACCGAAGCCTCTCACGCCTTTAACGAGGACCTGTTCTGGGGCGGCGGCCATCTGTTGCAGTTCGTCAATGTGTCGTTGTTGCTGACAGCGTGGTACATGCTCGGACGCCTGAGCATCGGCAATGTTATCGGCGACGGAGCGTACCGGGCGTCGTTGATGTTGCTGGCGCCGGCGGCGCCGGCGGCGATAATGCTCTATTTTATCTTTGAGGCCTTCTCGGCGGAGCAGACGATAGCCTTCACCAATCTTCAGTACGCGCTGGCACCGCCGACGCTGCTGGCCGCCGTCGCCGGGCTTTTCGGGACGCTCGGCATACGCAGGAAAGGCCGGGCGTTCCCATGGAAAGAGCCGGCCTTTCTGGCGCTGGTTCTGTCGCCCCTGGTATTCGGCGCCGGCGGCATGCTCGGCCTGTTCGTTGACGGCGCCGACACCCGCACTCCGGCCCACTACCACGGCGTCATCGCCGGCATTAATCTGGCCTTCATGGGGCTGTTTTACGCCTTGTTCCTGCCCCTGCTGGGGCGAACGGTGAAGCGGGGCAAGGCGCTGTCGGCCCAATTCTATCTGTTCGGCGGCGGACAGTTTTTCGCCTGTATCGGCTTGTTCCTGGCCGGAGGCTACGGCGCGCCGCGCAAGACCGCCGGCGCCGCGCAGGGACTTGAAGCCTTCTGGGCCGTCGTCGGCATGTATATGAACGGCGTCGGAGCGTTGGTCGCGGTGATCGGCGGCGTCATGTTTATCTGGACGGTGGCAGCCGCCCTTCTACGAAAACCCGCGCCATAAAAGTTTCGGCATGATATGTGTAAAATCGACGAGGCAAATGGGGGGATGAAATGCGGCAAGACGAAGAACAACCGGTAACCGCCGGGGACGTCGTCTTATTGAAGTCTCCCGAGGATGTGGCCGCCTTCGCCCGCGTCAGGGACTACGCCGTCCTGCTCAAGCCCAGAGTAATGTCGCTGGTGGTGTTCAGCGGAGTCGCCGGCCTGTACATGGCGCCGGGCAAACTGGATTTATGGACCGCGCTCAATGCGATCCTCTACATCGCCATCGGCGCCGGTGGTTCCGGGGCCGTTAACATGTGGTATGACCGCGACATTGATCTGGAAATGTCGCGCACCAAGAACCGCCCTGTTCCCGCCGGGCGCATGGCGCCGAGTCATGCGCTGTGGGTGGGGACGGTTTTGTCGGTGCTGTCGGTGGCGGCGATGACGATGCTGGTAAACAAGGCGGCGGCGGCGCTGCTGGCGTTGACCATCGTCTATTACGTCTTCATCTACACCATGTGGCTGAAACGGCGCACCCCCCAGAACATCGTTATCGGCGGCGCTTCCGGAGCCTTTCCGCCGATGATCGGCTGGGCGGCGGTGACCGGAAGCGTAGACATCGGCTCAATAGCCTTGTTCGCCATTATATTCATTTGGACGCCGCCCCATTTTTGGGCGCTGGCGCTGTACCGGTGCAGCGACTACGCCAAGGCCGGAGTGCCGATGCTGCCGGTAGTGTCCGGGGTGCGGGCCACCAAAAAGCAAATCCTGGCTTATAGCGTGTTGCTGGTTCCGGTGACGCTGATGCCCGTGTATCTAGGCATGGCGGGAATTTTTTATGGCGCGGCGGCGCTGGCGCTCGACGGATGGCTGCTGCGTCACGCGCTGCGCGTCTGGGGCGATGAGTCCGAAATCCAGGAAGCGACCGCCAAGCCGATGTTCCTGTATTCCATCCTTTACCTGTTTCTGATCTTTGTTTTCATGATGGCCGACAAGGCGTTTTTCCAATCAATATGAACTCTAATTCCCACTACCGACAGCTTGTCGCCCGTTTCCAACGCCTGATGACGCTCGGCGACGCAGAGGCGATGCTGCAATGGGACTGGGCGGCGATGATGCCGAGCGGCTCGGCGGAAGCCAGAAGCGAACAACTTGCGGTGATGAAGGCCATCGGTCACGGCCTCCTGGTCTCCCCGGAGATTGAGGAACTGCTGGAGGCCGCAGAGAGCGACGGCGGACTCGACATTCGGCAGACTGCCAACCTGCGTAGAATGAAGCACATGTGGCTTCATGAGTCTGCTCTGACCGAGGATATGGTGACGGCGCTGTCAAAGGCGTCCTCGAAATGCGAGACGGCATGGCGCACGGCCCGGCCCGAAAGCAATTTCGCCGCCGTCAGGCCCGGCCTGGAAGCCCTGCTGGATCTGGTGCGCGAGGCCGCCGCCGCCAAGGCCGAAAGACTCGGTCTCAGTCCTTATGACGCGCTGCTCGACAAATACGATCCGTCGGCCGGATCGGATGATATCGACGCCGAGTTTTCCGATCTGGAGGCCTTCCTGCCCGATTTTCTGAAAGAAGTTCTTCTGCGGCAGGCGCAGAGGCCCGCCGCGATTGTTCCTCGGGGGCCGTTCCCGGTGAACCGGCAGCGGCGCTTGAGCATGCGCCTGATGACGGCGCTGGGGTTCGACTTCACCCATGGTCGCCTGGATGTCAGCCTGCATCCCTTTTGCGGCGGCTCCCCCGATGACGTGCGCATCACCACCCGTTACGACAAGAATGATTTTACCTCTTCAATCATGGGCGTTCTGCACGAGACCGGCCATGCCCTTTACGAGATGGGCCTGCCGAAAGAATGGCGCGGTCAGCCGGCGGGACGGGCGTCGGGCATGTCCATTCATGAGAGCCAGTCGCTGTTGATCGAGATGCAGGTTTGCCGCAGCCGCGACTTCCTGTCCTTCGCCGCGCCGTTGTTCGCCGAGGCATTCGACGGCGAAGGCCCGGCCTGGGAAGCGGATAACCTGTTCAATCTCTATACCAAAGTCGAGCCGGGGTTCATCCGCGTCGTTGCCGACGAAGTCACCTATCCGTCCCACGTCATTCTTCGCTATCGACTCGAAAAGGCGATGATCGCCGGCGATCTCCGGGTCGCCGATCTGCCGGCGGCATGGAACGACGGCATGAAGCGTATGTTGGGTTTGACCCCGCCCAACGACCGGGAAGGCTGTCTTCAGGATATCCACTGGTTCGGCGGCGACTGGGGCTATTTCCCCACTTACACCCTGGGGGCGATGGCGGCGGCGCAACTCTTTGAAGCGGCCAGGAATTCAAACGAGGGAATCGTCGAAGGCATTCGCCGGGGCGACTTTGTCCCCCTGCTGGCGTGGCTGCGCGAAAACGTCCACGGCAAAGGCTCGCTGCTTACGTCCCATGACCTGATGACCGAGGCGACAGGCCGACCGCTCAACCCGGACGCCTTCAAGAGGCACTTGCGGCAGCGATACTTGGCGTGAGACAAAACAACTTACATGAAAAAAATGCCCGTGAAATACGTCTCTACCCGCAGCAAGGCGCCGGCCCTTCCCTTTGACGACGTGTTGCTGGCCGGTCTGGCCCGTGACGGCGGTCTTTATGTCCCCGATGCCTGGCCTCAATTTTCCGCCGACGACATCCGCGCCCTTAAAGGTTTGCCCTACGCCGAGCAGGCGACGCGGGTGATGGAGCCGTTCCTCGGCGGCTGCATCGACAGCGATGATTTCGCCGCCATGACCGCCGACGCTTACCGGGGCTTTTCCCATCCCGATGTGGCTCCCCTCAAACAACTGGATGAAACCGGCGACTTGTGGCTGATGGAATTGTTCCATGGACCGACGTTGGCCTTCAAGGATTACGCCCTGCAATTGGTCGGACGCCTGTTCGATCATGTGCTGAAAAATCGCGGCGAGCGTCTGACCATTATCGGCGCCACCTCGGGCGACACCGGCTCGGCGGCCATTGAGGCCTGCCGGGACCGTGACGCCCTTGAGGTCTTCATCCTTCATCCCAGGGGCCGGGTGTCCGAGGTGCAGCGTCGCCAGATGACCACGGTGGCCTCTCCCAACATTCACAACATCGCCGTCGAAGGCTCCTTCGATAACTGTCAGAACATGGTGAAAGCCATGTTCAACGATCAGGCCTTCCGCGACCGCTGCCGCCTCGGCGCCGTCAATTCGATCAACTGGGCGAGAATCATGGCCCAGATATCCTATTACTTCATTGCCGGGGTAAAGCTGGGCGCTCCCGACAGGCCGGTTTCCTTTGCTGTTCCCACCGGCAATTTCGGCAATGTCTTCGCCGGGTACGCCGCAAGCAGGATGGGGCTTTCGGTGAAGCGTCTTGTGATCGGCTCCAACCGTAACGATATCCTGTACAGGTTTCTGAAAACCGGCATCATGGAAACCGGCGCCGTGCATTCGACCATCAGTCCCAGCATGGATATCCAGATATCCAGCAATTTCGAGCGCCTGCTGTTCGACCTGTTGGGGCGGGACGGAAGCCGGGTAACGGAAGTCATGGATAAATTCAGCAAAACCGGCTCTTTCGGATTGGAGCGGGCGACCCTCGATGAAGCCCTTTCGCTGTTTGACGGCGAGCGTTTCGATGACGAGGAGACCAAGGCGATGATTAGAACTATTTACCGGGAAACCGGGGAATTGCTTGATCCTCACACGGCGGTCGGCGTCGCCGCCGGTCGCGCCGCCATAGGCAAAGGCGCCGGGGGGCCGATGATTGCTCTGGCCACCGCCCATCCCGCCAAATTTCCCGACGCCGTGGAGGAAGCCACGAGGGTCCGCCCCAAGCTGCCGCCTCATCTGGCCGACCTGCTGGAACGCACGGAGCGCCTGCATACTTTACCCAACGACCTGAACGCGGTGCGGGACTATATCTCGGACAGCCTGCGATGACCGTCCGCGTTTCAACCCTTGCCAACGGCCTCCGCGTAGTCAGCGATCCCATGGACTCCGTCGAGACAACGTCTGTCGGCATCTGGATCGAAGGCGGCTCCCGCTACGAGACCCTTGAAAACAACGGCGTTTCCCATCTGCTTGAACATATGGCCTTCAAGGGCACCAAAAGGCGCAACGCCAGGGAAATCGCCGAGGAAATCGAGTCCGTCGGCGGCCATATCAATGCCTACACCTCACGCGAGAACACTTCTTTTTACGCAAAAGTCCTCAAGGAAGATATGGCGTTGGCGGTCGATATCATCGCCGACATCATCCGGAATCCTCTCATGGACGAGGAAGAACTGACCAATGAGCGCGCCGTTATCATCCAGGAAATCAATCAGGCCGACGACACCCCTGATGACATCATCTTTGACCACTTTCAGAAGACCGCCTTTCCTGACCAGCCCGTAGGCCGGCCGGTCCTGGGGTCGTTGGAAGTGGTGAGCAACATACCGCGCCAAGACATCATCGACTATTTGAACGTCCACTACACGGCGCCGGGGATGGTCCTGGCGGCCTCGGGACGGGTCGATCATGATCGGCTGGTTGAACTGGCGGAAACCCACTTGTCGGAACTGCCGGACGGCGTCCCCTGCCCTCCCGGCAAACTCAGCTACGCAGGCGGCGACTACCGCGAGGAGCGTGATCTGGAACAGGCGCATGTGGTTATCGGCTTTAACGGCGTGGGGTTCAAAGACCCCGACTTCTACCCTGCTTCGGTGCTGTCAACGCTGTTCGGCGGCGGCATGTCGTCGCGTCTGTTCCAGGAAATCCGCGAGAAGCGCGGTCTGGTCTACAGCATCTACTCATTCCTGTCGTGCTATGCCGACGGCGGCGTCCTCGGCGTCTACGCCGGCGCCGGCGAGAAAGAGATGATCCGGGTAGTCCCCCTGATCTGCGAGGAAGCCCGGAAAATCTGTTGCGACGTCACCGACAAGGAAGTGGTCCGCGCCCGCGCCCAGATCAAGTCCGGCATCCTTATGTCCCTGGAAAGCACATCATCGCGCTGCGAACAGCTTGCCCGTCAGATGATGGTTTTCAAACGACCTCTTGCCATTGATGAAATTATCGCCGGCGTCGAAGCGGTGCAGGCGTCCGACATCAAACGGGTGGCGGAACGCCTGATCTCGTCCACGCCGACGCTCACCGCGCTCGGCCGGATCGCGCACATCGAAAGCTACGCCGGCGTAGCGGAGCGATTAAAGTAGGGAATTATGGGGAGGTCTTGATGGACAAAAAAGAAGACGAAGCGCCCAAGGGCGGCAAGAAGAAAATGATCATCATCATCGTCGCCGCCCTGATCGTTCTGGCAGCCGGCGGCGGCGGGGCTTATTTCTTTATGTTCGCCGGCCACGGCGATGAAAAAGATCAGGGATCGACGCTGGCGGTCATTGATTTGCCGGAACCGCCTGTTCTCCACGAAATGGGACAAATAATCGTCGATCTGAAGACCGACAAGTGTACTTCGCCGTTCATCAAGCTGAAACCGATGATCGAGATATCAGCTTCCTACATACCGCAGTTCAAGGAGAAAGAGGCGAAAATCATCGACGCCCTTCAGGTCTTCCTGCGTTCATTGACGCGCTCCGAAGTGGTCGGCAAGGAAGGAGTCGACAGGCTGCGCGGCGGATTTGCCGAAGTCATCGACCGCGAGCTGGCCCCGGCCAAGATACGAGCCGTCATGTTCAAGGAATTTATTTTACAATAGGGCCGACTCCGCCCTTGATGCGGGAGGCCAGGGAGGCGGCCATGAAGGGGTCCAGATCGCCGTCGAGCACTCCTTGCGTATTGGAAGTCTCGACATTGGTGCGCAAATCCTTGACCATCTGGTAGGGTTGCAGGACGTAGGAGCGTATCTGATGGCCCCAGCCGATATCGGTCTTGGCGTCATGCTGGGCCTGGGCCTCGTCCTCGCGTATCTTCAACTCGCGTTCATAGAGGCGCGCCCTCAGCATGGCCATGGCGGCGGCCCGGTTCTTGTGCTGGGAGCGGTCGGTCTGGCACTGGACGACGATGCCGGTGGGCAGGTGGGTCATGCGCACGGCGCTGTCGGTCTTGTTGACATGCTGGCCGCCGGCGCCGGATGACCGGTAGGTATCGATCCGCAAATCTTTGTCGTTCACCTCGATCTCGATATTGTCGTCGATCACCGGATAGACCCATATCGAGGAGAAGCTGGTATGGCGCCGGGCGCTTGAATCATAGGGCGATATCCGCACCAGCCGATGGACGCCGCTTTCGGTCTTGAGCCAACCGTAGGCGTTGTTTCCCTTGATCTTGAGGGTGGTCGATTTGATGCCGGCGCTCTCGCCGGCGCTTTCCTCGATCCACTCCACCTTGTAGCCGCGCCGCTCGGCCCAGCGCACATACATGCGCTGCAACATCTCGGCCCAGTCCTGGGCCTCGGTGCCGCCGGCGCCGGCATGGACCTCCAGATAACAGTCGTTGGCGTCGGCCTCTCCCGACAACAAGGATTCCAGCTCCGCCTCGGCGGCGGCGGCATGCGCCGCCGTCAGCGCCGTCTCGGCCTCGGCGATTACGCCGGCGTCGCCTTCCGCTTCGCCCATCTCCAGCAGTTCGATATTATCGGCGAGTTCGCGCTCAAGGGAGCGGATGGAGCTGATGCCGCTGATGAGCATGGTGCGTTCGCGCATAATCTCCTGCGCTTTGGCCGGACTGTTCCACAAGTCGGGATTTTCGGCCTCGGCGTTTAATTCATCCAGGCGCCGCACCGCGTTGTCGTAGTCAAAGATGCCTCCTCAACAGTTCCAGCGACTGTTTGATGTCTTGAACCAATGATTCTATCTCGGCGCGCATGGGCGGAAGACTCCCTGAAAGTAAGCAACAATGATCTTTTATCCGGGATGCGGGACCGGGGCAATGATCATAATACCAATGGCCGTAAAGAATGACTCTGAAAAATTCTCCCCCTTTTTAAGGGGGAGTTAGAGGGGGTATGAAGAGGGAATTATCAGCCTGTGTGTTTTGACACAGAGGCACAGAGGCACAAAGAAGATCAAGTAAAGTTTATTCTTGCTTTCTCTTTTTCTCTCTACCCTCCTCTGTGTCTCTGAGCCTCTGTATTTCATAAAACAGTGCTTATTCCGATCAACGCGCCGGGTGTTAGGGGATATCGGCAGCAACCTCCCCCCCCCCCCTAATCAACCGCATGTTCCGCGTTCAGTAACAAATCGCCGAACAATTTTACCAGATTCTGGTCCAATCCATCCTTCATTTCCGACATGATCTCCAGGGCTTTTTCCGGAGGAAACGGCGGCTTGTAGGCGCGGCGGTCGTTAAGCGCTCCGTAGATATCGACGATGGAGGCCATACGCGCCAGATCGTTCAATTCCTTGCCCTTCAGGCCATAGGGATAGCCGCTGCCGTCCAGTTTTTCATGGTGTTGAAGGGCGATGATGGTGATCCCCTTGCCGATGTCGGGCGACCTGTCAAAGACGGCCTTGGAATGGAGAACATGATCCCGCATCAACGGCCACTCCTCGGCGGTCAGCTTGGCCGGTTTGTTGAGAATCTCAATCGGCACCAGGGACTTGCCGATGTCGTGGGCCAGCCCTCCGACGGCCAATGTCTTGAGGTCGTCTCCCCGGATGCCCATGGCGTGGCCGAGCATGGAAAGGTGGATGGAAACGCGCATGCTGTGGACATAGGTGTAATCGTCATGATCGCGCAAACCGTTCAGGATGCCGCCGAACCGGTTGGAGCTGACGGCCTCGATCAACGGCCCGCTGCTTTCCTCGATTTGCGAAAGGGGCAAGGGCTGGCCGTTGCGGACGACGTGAAAACTGTTCCTGAAGACGCTGACGGTTTCCCGGAGAACGGCGGCTTGAATCGGCGGAAGACTGTCCCAGCCTTTCTCAACCGAGCTGTTGGCCATGCGCGAAACGGTTTCAAGAAATATGCTCTTGCGCAGCGGCCATGTGTGGAAAGCGTCAGGCTTCGCCTGTTTTGCTTCCTCGTGATCTTCCGGGCGCTGGGAATGGGTGACGATAAGGGCCGGGATATGATTTAATTTTTCAGTTTCATGTATTTTCTTGAGAAAAGCGACTCCTCCCACAGGCTGCAATTTTGTGTCGATGATGATGGCGGACGGGGGACTTGACAGCATCCTCTCCAACGCTCCGTCGGCGGTATCGAAGGCCGAAACCAGATAAAACGGAGAGAGCGCCCCGAAAGCGTCATTCCTGAAGATGTCGTTGCCGCTGAAAACGGAAACCTTGATAACCCGGCCTGAGGCCGGGTCGGTTTGCGGCGTACTGTTTTGCATAATGAACCCCGGACGTCGGAGGACTATAGCACGATACATTCAACATAGTATTATTATAATATGCTCCGGCCGGTGACCGCTCCAAGCCAACTTGCATGGCGTAAAATGGTATGCTAGACAACAGTCGCCTTTCGGGCGGGGGCGTTCAGTTTCTTCGGAAGCTTGTCGGTTCCTGTAGTTTTTTTGGAAATCGGAGTTTTTTCAGGTGTCATCCGGGATTTCAGGCGCGACCGGACTCGCTGGCCGCTATGTCACGGCTCTGTTCGAGTTGGCGCAAGAGCACAAGCAACTCGACCGGATAGCCGAAGACCTTAAAAATCTGGGAAAGATGATTCGCGAAAGCGATGACCTTTACCGCGTAATCCGTTCACCGATGTTGACTAGAACCGAGCAGGGGAAAGCCATGGAAGGCCTCCTGAAAAAGGCCGGCATGTGCGATCTGACCGAACGCTTCGTCGGCGCGGTTGTTCATAATCGTCGCCTGTTCGCCTTGCCGTCGATGATTCACGTTTTCATGAATATGCTGGCGAAACATCGCGGCGAGACCACCGTCGAGGTGACCTCAGCCGTCAAATTGAGCGCCGAACAATTAAACGATATAACCGCTTCCCTGCAAAAAGCGGTGGGCGGCAAGGTAGTCGTTGAAGCCGACGTCGATTCCGGTCTGCTCGGCGGCTTGATCGTCAAGGTCGGCTCGCGCATGGTCGATAGTTCGCTCAACACCAAACTGCAACAGTTACGGCTTGCTATGATAGGGGTTAGGTAATGGAAATACGGGCCGCCGAAATCTCCGCAATTCTAAAAGAACAGATCGAAAATTTTGGAACCGAGACCGATGTCGCCGAGGTAGGCAAGGTATTGTCGGTCGGCGACGGCATCGCCCGCGCCTTCGGGCTGGATAATATCCAGGCCGGCGAAATGGTTGTGTTTCCCGGCGGCATCAAAGGAATGGCGCTGAACCTGGAAGCCGACAACGTCGGCATCGTCATCTTCGGCAATGACCGCACCATCAAGGAAGGCGATACCGTCAAACGCACCGGCGACATCGTTGACGTGCCGATAGGCAAAGAGCTGCTGGGCCGCGTCGTTGACGGCCTGGGCGAGCCGATTGACGGCAAAGGTCCGATCAAGGCCGCAGCGCGGGCGCGCGTCGAGATCAAGGCGCCGGGCATCATTCAGCGCAAGTCGGTGCATGAGCCTGTGCAGACCGGCATCAAGGCCATCGACAGCCTGATCCCCATCGGACGCGGTCAACGCGAGTTGATCATCGGCGACCGCCAGACCGGCAAGACGGCAGTCATCATCGACACCATCATCAATCAGAAAAAAATCAACGAGACCGGCGACGAATCCCAGAAATTATATTGCATCTACGTCGCCATCGGACAAAAACGCTCGACGGTGGCGCAACTGGTCAAGACCCTGGAAGATAACGGCGCGATGGAGTATTCAATCGTCGTCGCCTCCACCGCTTCCGAGCCGGCGCCGTTGCAGTTCCTGGCGCCGTACACCGGCTGCACCATGGGCGAGTACTTCCGCGACAACGGCATGCACGCGGTGATCTTCTACGACGATCTTTCCAAACATGCCGTAGCCTATCGCCAAATGTCGTTGTTGCTGCGCCGCCCGCCCGGACGCGAAGCCTATCCCGGCGATGTCTTCTACCTGCATTCACGCCTCCTTGAACGCGCCGCCAAAATGAGCGATGCCGCCGGCGCCGGCTCGCTGACGGCGCTGCCCGTCATTGAGACCCAGGCCGGGGACGTTTCGGCTTATATCCCGACCAACGTCATCTCGATCACCGACGGCCAGATATTCCTGGAGACCGAGTTGTTCTACAAGGGCATCCGCCCGGCGGTGAACGTCGGCCTGTCGGTGAGCCGCGTCGGCTCCGCCGCCCAGGTCAAGGCGATGAAGCAGGTGGCCGGCAAGATCAAGCTGGAACTGGCTCAGTACCGCGAGATGGCGGCTTTTGCCCAGTTTTCATCGGACCTCGATCAGTCAACGCAGAAACTGCTTGCCCGTGGCGAGCGGCTGACCGAACTCCTCAAGCAACCGCAGTATTCTCCGCTGTCCATAGAGGAACAGGTAGTCAGCATTTTCTCCGGCGTCAGAGGGTATCTCGACGGCATCGCCATCAAGGACGTAACCCGTTTTGAAGACGCCCTGCTTGATGAAGTGCGTGTCAACGGCGCCGACATCCTTGCCTCCATCCGCACGGAGAAGGCGTTGTCGAAAGAGACCGAAGCCAAGCTCGCCAAGTTGATTGAAAACTTCCTCAAGACGTTCAGCTAAAGTCAGGGGCCGACCGGAATAACGCCTAATGCCGAATCTCAAAAATCTCAAGATACGGATTAAAAGCGTCAAATCGACGCAGAAAATTACGGCGGCCATGAAGATGGTGGCCGCCGCCAAGCTGCGCCGCGCCCACGAGAACGCCGAGGCGTCGCGCCCCTATGCCTCGCGCATGGAACGCATGATCGGCTCGCTGGCGAAAGCGTCAGCCGGCAACGAAGGGGCGCCGCCGATGTTGGCCGGAACCGGCTATGATCAAACCCATTTGATTGTGCCGTTCACCGCTGATCGCGGCCTTTGCGGCAGTTTCAACGGCTCGATCATCCGCGAAACGCGGAAAATGGCCAACGAACTCAGGGGGCAGGGCAAAACGGTCAAGCTGTTTTGCGTCGGCCGCAAAGGGCGCGAGGCGCTGAAACGCGAGTTCGGGGACAACATCATCGAACATGTCCAGGGCATCGGTCGCCGATCAGTGACCTATGGAGAGGCCGCCGAATTAGGCGAAAAGATCGCCATCTTGTTCGAGTCCTGCCAGTTTGATGTATGCACTTTTATCTTCAATCGTTTTAAGTCGGCGATGACCCAGGTGCTTACCCGCCAGCAGATTATTCCGTTTATCGCTTCCCCCGGCCAGGATGACGAGGAAGATGACGACGACAGATTCAGGGCGTCCTTTATCTTCGAGCCTGAGGAAGCTGACATTTTGGCCGAGTTGCTGCCGCGCAACATCGGCGTCCAGATGTTCCAGGCGCTGGTGGAGAGCGCCGCCTCGGAACACGGCGCCAGGATGACCGCTATGGACAGCGCGACACGCAACGCCGGCGAAATGATCGACAGCCTGACGCTTATCTACAACCGGACCCGTCAGGCATTTATTACCAAGGAGTTGATCGAGATCATCTCCGGCGCGGAAGCACTTTGAATTAATTATGTTTTTAACGCTGAAAGGCGACAGGAGCGTCAGCGATGACTAAAAAGAACACAGGCATAGTTACCCAGGTCATGGGCGCCGTCGTCGACGTCGCCTTCCATGATGACCTGCCGGAAATCCTCAATGCGCTGCATTGCAAAAACCAGGGCAAACTTTTGGTCCTGGAGGTGGCGCAGCACCTCGGCGAGAAGTCGGTCAGGACCATCGCCATGGACTCGACCGAGGGACTTCAGCGCGGCGAAGAAGTCACCGACACCGGCGGACCGATCACCGTGCCGGTCGGCCCCGAGACCTTGGGGCGCATCATGAATGTTATCGGCGACCCCATTGATGAACGCGGCCCGATCAAGACCAAGACAAGAGCGCCGATTCACGCCGAGGCTCCTAATTTTGTCGATCAATCCACCGAATCGGAAATTCTGGTCACCGGCATCAAGGTCGTCGATCTGGTCTCTCCTTACGCCAAGGGCGGCAAGATCGGACTGTTCGGCGGCGCCGGCGTCGGCAAAACCGTCATCATCATGGAACTGATCAATAATATCGCCAAGGCTCACGGCGGTTACTCGGTGTTCGCCGGCGTCGGCGAACGCACCCGCGAGGGCAACGATCTCTACCACGAGATGATCGAGTCCGGCGTTATCGACCTGAAAGGCGACAAATCCAAGGCGGCGCTGGTCTACGGCCAGATGAACGAGCCGCCGGGAGCGCGCGCCCGCGTCGGCCTGACCGGCCTCACCCTGGCTGAATACTTCCGCGACCAGGAAGGACAGGACGTGCTGCTGTTCATCGACAACATATTCCGCTTCACCCAGGCCGGCTCCGAGGTTTCGGCGCTGTTGGGCCGCATCCCCTCGGCGGTAGGCTACCAGCCGACGCTGGCCACCGACATGGGCAATCTTCAGGAACGCATCACCTCGACCAAGAAAGGGTCGATCACCTCGGTGCAGGCTATCTATGTGCCTGCCGACGATCTTACCGACCCGGCGCCCGCCACATCGTTCGCCCACCTGGACGCCACTACCGTGCTGTCGCGCCAGATCGCCGAGTTGGGCATCTATCCGGCCGTCGATCCCCTTGATTCGACCTCGCGCATGCTGGACCCCAGAGTCATCGGCGAAGAGCATTACAATGTGGCGACAAAAGTCCAGATGATCCTGCAAACGTACAAATCCCTACAGGACATCATCGCCATTCTCGGCATGGACGAACTTTCCGAAGACGACAAGCTGACCGTCTCCCGCGCCCGCAAGATTCAGCGCTTCATGTCCCAGCCCTTCTTCGTCGCCGAAGTGTTCACCGGCAGTCCGGGCGTGCTGGTGTCTCTCGAAGACAATATCAAGGGCTTCAAGAGCATCATCGACGGCGAATACGATCACCTGCCCGAGGCCGCTTTCTACATGGTGGGCACCATCAGCGATGTCGTGGAAAAGGCCAAGAAAATGGCGGCGGAGGCGGCGTAAATGGGCGAAACGGTGGAATTCGAACTGGTGACGCCGGAAAGGCTCATGCTTGCCGAGGATGTCGATATGGTCGTCATCCCCGGCAGCGAGGGCGACTTCGGCGTCCTGCCCGAACATTCGCCGATGATTTCCACCGTCCGCCCCGGCGTCGTCAATATTTACAGGAAAGGCGCAATAATCCGGCGCGTCTTCGTCTCCGGCGGCTTCACCGAGGTCGGCCCGGAGCGTTGCACCCTGCTTGCCGAAAAGGCGATGGATATCGGCGACATTAACCGCGACAGCGTCAATGCCGATCTGGCGGACGCCCAGGCTCGCCTGCGATCCGCCCAGCCGGGAGGCGCTACGGCCAAATCCATAGAAAGAAAAATCCGCATCGCCGAAGCCATGCTGGCGGCGGCGGCAAGCGTAAACAAGACCGGGCATTAGGGGTAATTGCAATTATCGGCCTATGTGTTTTGACCACAGAGGCGCAGAGGCGCAGAGAAGATCAAGCGAAGTTTTCTTCCTGCTTTTTCTTTTTCTCTACCCTCCTCTGTGTCTCTGAGCCTCTGTGGTCCATAAAACAGTGCTTATTTCAGTCAACGCGCCGGGTGTTAACAGGCTGATTTTATTTCACGCACTTTGAGGATGAGGGTCACTACCGATTTTTAAGGCTCTTGACCCCGACGAGAGATTGACCCGACGGGAGATAACCCGTGGGTTGCCGTGGGTTATCCGCGCCGGCCTTGCGTCGCAGGTCATGGAAACCCTTACTATCGGGCCGTTCCTCGTCGCCTATGCTTTGACCCTTGACGCCGGCAATGTCGTCATCGGGTTTTTGGCCGCCATTCCGTTCCTGACCCAGTTTTTACAGCTACCCGCCGTGATCCTTATCGAGAAGGTTCGCAAGAGACGGCTGATTTCTTTTGTTTTTGCCGCGTTAAGCCGGCCGATGGTGCTGGTAATGGCGCTTGCCGCGTTCATGCCGGAACCGTTCTGGGCGCTGACGTTTCTGATCATCGGGCTGACATTCCGCTATAGCCTGGGCGCCGTGGTCGCCTGCGGATGGAACTCGTGGATGCGCGACATCATTCCCGAAAAACGCATGGGCCGCTTTTTCGCCCAACGGCAAAAGCTGATGACCATATTGGGGGTGGTTATCAGCTTACTGGGCGCATTGCTGATCGATAATTGGGGCGAATGGCAGCCGGAAGGACGCCTGATCGCCTATCCCGTCCTTCTGGTGATTGCTTTTTTCGCAGGCGTCTACAGCACCTACTGCCTGCGGAAAATTCCCGAACCGCCGATGTCGGAGGCGGCGGCCATTAACCTTTATGATCGCCTGACCCTGCCGTTCAGAGACCGCAACTTCCGGCGGCTGATCATGTTTCTGGCGCCGTGGAACTTCGCGGTCAATCTGGCGGCGCCGTTCTTCACCGTCTACTTGTTCGAGCGTCTTGACTTAAGCCTTACGACCGTCACCCTGCTGATGATAATCAGTCAGACCGCCAATGTGCTGATGATTCGGCGTTGGGGGGTGATTGCCGACCTGTTTTCCAACAAATCCGTACTCCGGGTGTGCGCGCCGCTGTTTATCATTTGTATCTTCGCCTGGACGTTTACGGCGTTTCCCGAGAAGCACGCTTTGACCATCCCGTTACTGGTCGTCGTTCACATCTTCACCGGCATCGCCACGGCGGGAGTGACGCTGTCCACCTCCACCATTTCGCTGAAGCTGGCGCCGGCGGGCGAGGCCGCGTCCTATATGGCGGTGACGAGCCTTATCAATTCGTCGGCGGCCGGCATCGCGCCCATTATCGGCGGCCTGACCATCGACTTCTTCAACAATCAGGCGCTTTTCATGCTTCTCCAATGGTCGGGCGGAGAGGCGGGACCGGTCGCCGAAATCCTGAACCTCAGGCAATGGGATTTCTTTTTCATGTTTGCGACGTTGATCGGCGTCTATTCAATCCGCCGCCTTGCCTTGGTTGAAGAGGCCGGCGAGGTCGAGAAACGCATCGTCATCGACGAGCTTATTATTTCGATGCGCCAGAGCGTGAAAAACCTTTCCAGCATCGCCGGATTAAGGATGTTGACGGAATTTCCTCTAATCATGTTAAGGCGTCGGCGGCGCAGGCGCCTGAAATAATCCGGTGTTTTGATTCATTCGGGCGCATCATGATTGATTAAACCTTATCCTAAATTTTTTAATGTCATGCGCGGACTTGGTCCGGATAAACTGGAAACATTCTAATATACCAAATTTTAATCTACATGTGATGCAGGTCACTTTACTTTTGATGATTCCATCGTACAATAACCCTACAATTAATGTGTCTAAACGCAAGCGTGTGAAAGGCAGGTCGCCGTGACTTCATTCGAGTTCAGAGATGCTTCGGTCATGACCGGCGGCGCAGTCGTCGTGCGTTTCCTTTTTGTCCCCCCCC
>Ga0156013_116_pt4 | contig 59588 bp, 51 predicted proteins | sample RifCSPlowO2_02_FD_107667 | JGI IMG/M metagenome (GOLD analysis project Ga0156013, IMG submission 107667) | Rhodospirillales bacterium RIFCSPLOWO2_02_FULL_58_16 | reverse complement strand
CAAAATGACCGAATGGACGGCGGAAAATCGGCTCGTCGGGGGCCGACAGGCCCGCCTTCGCCGATTCTCCTTGTCCCTCAGTCATTTTGATGTCACAGAATTTCATGAATTTAATGAGTTTTGGCCCTAAGTTAAAAGAACCGTCGAACCCGTTGTTTTTCTTGCTTCAAGGTCACGATGGGCGTGGGCGGCCCCGCTCAGGGGGTAGGTTTGGTTGACGTGTATTTTTACATGGCCGGCAAGCGTCGCCGCGAAAAGCTCCGCCGCGCCGGACATCAAATCTTTCCGTTCCGCCGTATAGGTCATCAGGGTCGGACGGGTGAGAAACAGTGATCCCCTGGCGGAAAGAAGCGCCGGATCAAAAGGTGGAACCGGCCCCGAGGCGTTTCCGTAACTCACCATCATTCCCATCGGCTTCAGGCAATCGAGCGAGCCGTTGAAGGTGTCTTTGCCCACGGAGTCATAAACAACGTCCACGCCTTTGCCGTCGGTAATTTCACGGGCGCGTTCGCTGAAATTTTGTCGCCGGTAATTGATGACGTGATCACAGCCGTCGGCTTTTGCCGATTCGGCCTTTTCATCGGAGCCGACGGCGCCGATGACGACGGCGCCCAGGCATTTGGCCCATTGGCAGAGAATTGAGCCGACGCCCCCGGCGGCGGCATGGACAAGAATGACATGGCCTTTTTGAACGCGATAAGTGCGGCGCAGCAGGTATTGCGCGGTCATGCCTTGCAGCATCATGGCGGCGGCCCGGGCGTCGCTGATCGCATCGGGCAGCGAAACCAGGCGGTCGGCCGGCATCAGCCTTTCTTCGGCGTAGGCGCCGACGGGCAGGGAGGCGTAGGCTACCCTTTGTCCGGGATTCAGGTTTTGTACGCCGGGGCCGATTTCTTCGACGATTCCGGCGGCCTCCATGCCGATGACGGCCGGCAAGCGGGGGACGGGATACAGCCCGGTTCGGTGATAAATATCGATGTAGTTGAGGCCGACGGCGCTTTGTCGGAGGCGAACCTCGCCGGGGCCGGGCTTGCCGATGTCGATTTTTTCCCATTGCAGGACTTCCGGGCCGCCGTATTGATGAATGCGGATGGCGTTGCTCATGATTTTTCCTTTCAGTCGGCTTCCAGACGAAGGAGGGCGAGCTTGGTTTCTATGCCGCCGCCGCCCGAATATCCGGTCATTTTGCCGCCGGCGCCGATTACCCGGTGACAGGGAATGATAATCGGGAGGGGATTGCGGCCACAGGCCCCGCCGACGGCGCGAGGGGCGCTGCCGAGCGCCTTGGCGAGATCGCCGTAGGTTCGGGAGGCGCCGTAGGGAATCTCGCGCATCAGCGCCCATACCGAGTGTTGAAAGCCGGTTCCTGACGGCTTCAGCGGCAGGGTGAATGTCTTGAGCCGGCCGTCGAAATAAGCGTTTAATTGGTCCCTGGCCATGGTTAAAAGCGGCGATGAGCGGTTAGCAGACGTCCGTCCCCATTCAAGGGCGACCAGACGGCCTTCTTCCTCAAACAGCGTAAGCGGGCCGAACGGCGAGTTCATACTGAGGTATTGCATGGGTAAATCTTACAGCTATGCTGAGGCCGGGGCCAAGACAAAGGAAAAGGAAAAGGAATCATCGTGACCGCCAACAATGAAAATTCGGGACAATATTATAAATATCATGTTTTTTGCTGCACCAACGTGCGCCCGGTAAATCATCCGAAGCCGTCGTGCGGACGCCACGGCGCCGATGAAGTGTTCGCTTATTTGCGCGAGAAAGTGCTGGAGCTGGGCCTTGAGGGAGTAAGAATCAATTCCTCCGGTTGCCTGGGGCGATGTGAAAAAGCGCCGGCGATGGTCGTCTATCCCGAAGGCGTCTGGTATAACTGCCGGAGCCGCGAAGACATCGACCGGATCGTCGTTGATCACTTTCAGAAGGGCAAGCCGCCAAAACACTTGATGTTGAGCTTAAACGAATAGGAGATACTACATATTGTGTTGTTAGTCATTTTAGCAGCATTGATATGAAGGCGCTCACCATCTACGCCCCGGCCGGCGGTGGCGGGCGGGCGGGGATCGCGGTAATTCGAGTTTCCGGGCCGCAGGCGGGGAAAGCCTTGCAGGCGTTGAGTCGGCGTGAATTGCCGCCGGCGCGGCGAGCGACAAGGGCGGGGTTTCATAACCCGGTTGACGGCGTTCTCGTTGACGAGGGGCTGGCGCTTTGGTTCCCCGCGCCGTCAAGTTTTACCGGAGAAGACGTCGCCGAAATGCATGTCCATGGCGGGCGGGCGGTGCTTTCCGGGATGCTGAACGCCTTGGGCGCATGCGAGGGGTTGCGGCTTGCCGAGCCGGGGGAGTTCAGTCGCCGCGCTTTTGAGAACGATAAGTTTGATTTGACGGCGGCGGAAGGACTCGCCGACCTTATAAACGCCGAGACGGAAGCGCAGCGGCGTCAGGCCTTGCGGCAAATGCAGGGGGAACTGGGGCGGCTCTATGAGTCATGGCGTCAAAGCCTTATGGCGATCATTGCCGATATCGAAGCGACCATTGATTTTTCCGATGAAGACCTGCCCGTCGATTTATTCGATAAAGTAATTCATGGCGTTGATTTTTTGCTTTCGCAGATTATCGCTCATCTGGGTGACGGCAAGCGCGGCGAAATTTTACACAATGGCCTTCATTTGGCGATTATCGGGCCGCCGAACGCCGGCAAATCGAGCATGATGAATTTATTGACCAGGCGCAACGCCGCGATTGTCTCTGATCTGCCGGGAACGACGCGGGATGTTATTGAGGTCCGCCTTGACATTGCCGGGTATCCGGTGGTGGTTGCCGACACCGCAGGCTTGTGCGAAAGCGGCGACAAGGTTGAGATGGAGGGGGTGCGCCGGGCCAGGGCCTGGGCCGAAGGCGCCGACCTTAAACTGGTTATCTTTGACGCAAAAAGGGGCCTTGATCCCCTGGCGGCGGAATATGTGAACGAGAATGCGTTGGTCGTTATCAACAAGATTGACCTCAATTTCGAGAGCTTTCCCAAGGAGATCAAGGGATATTCGCCGCGTTATGTCTCGGTGTTGACAGGGGAAGGCATTGAAGAAATGGCGGCGGCGCTGGAACGGATGATTGCCGGGCGCTGTCAAATTTCTTCTTCCCCATCCTTGACCCAGGCCCGGCATCGTCAGGCCCTCGAACAATGCCGGGATTCATTGATTCGTTGCCGGCAAACGGATGCTTCCGAGCTGGTTGCCGAAGATTTGCGGCTGGCGGCGCGGGCGCTGGGGCGAATCACCGGCCGCGTCGATGTTGAAGACATCCTCGATGTTATTTTCAAGGATTTTTGCATAGGCAAATGATGTTTCACGTGAAACGTTGTTTATTTTTTAGAACGAAATAGAATCAAATCGGATAATATTGGGTTAAATTTCAAAAAAGGCGGTTTTGTTCTTATGGGTTGCTGTTTCACGTGAAACAACGCCGTCGATAAAGCCGGAATAAATGTTGATGACTCACTGATGGCGGAAAACGAAAAAACATCGTTAATAAAATATTTACCATTATTTAATTTTGCTGATGTTTGACTCGGGAAATACTTATTTATAAAGTCGCCATATGAAAACGGATCAAAAATTTGACGTTATCGTCATCGGCGGCGGCCATGCCGGGTGTGAGGCGGCCGCCGCTTCCGCTCGCCTGGGCGCTCGCACCCTGTTGCTCACTCACAAGATAGAGACCATCGGCGAGATGTCGTGCAATCCCGCCATCGGCGGCTTGGCCAAGGGGCAGATCGTGCGGGAGATTGACGCTTTGGACGGGCTGATGGGGAGGGCGATTGATCGAAGCGGAATTCAGTTTCGCATGCTGAATCGATCCAAGGGGCCGGCCGTCCATGGCCCGCGCGCCCAGGCTGATCGGGGACTATACAAGCAGGCGATTCAGTTGCTTCTTCAGGAGCAGGATAATCTTGAGATCATTGCCGGCGAAGTCGACGCTTTGCTTTTCGATGCTTCCGGCAAGCTCGGCGGTGTCCGGTTGACGGGCGGGCGAGAGCATGGCGCAAAGTGCGTGGTGGTAACTACCGGGACATTTCTGCGCGGCGTGATTCATATCGGCGAAACGCAGACGCCGGCCGGGCGGATCGGCGAATCGCCGTCACGCGGTCTGGCGGAAACCTTTATCAAGCTGGGGCTTGTTTTGGGGAGGCTGAAAACGGGAACGCCGCCGCGACTGGATGGCCGCACGATTGATTACCGGAATCTCACCGCGCAGGAAGGCGACTCGCCGCCGACGCCGTTCTCATTTCTCACTAAAGAAATCAGGACGAGGCAGGTTGCTTGCCATATTACCCGGACGACGCCGGATTCACACAAATTGATTCGTGATAATTTGGCGCGCGCCCCCATTTATTCGGGGCAGATCAAAAGCGTGGGACCAAGGTATTGCCCGTCCATAGAAGATAAAGTAGTGAGATTCGCCGGACGGGACAGTCACCAGATTTTTCTGGAGCCGGAAGGCCTGGACGATATTTCCGTGTATCCCAACGGCATTTCCACGTCGCTGCCGGAAGATGCGCAGCTTGAACTGCTGAAGACAATCCCCGGCCTGGAAAACGCCGTTATGTTAAGGCCGGGGTATGCTATCGAATATGATTACGTTGATCCGCGACAACTCAAGCCCACCCTGGAAACCATCCGCGTGAGTAGACTCTATCTTGCCGGGCAGATCAACGGGACGACGGGATATGAGGAAGCGGCCGGCCAAGGGCTTATGGCCGGACTCAACGCGGCGACGGCGGCCATCGGCAAAAGCCCTCTGGTTTTGGATCGCGCCGACGCCTTCATCGGAGTCATGGTCGATGATCTGGTGACCCATGGGGTCACTGAGCCTTATCGGATGTTTACCTCGCGGGCGGAATACAGGCTGCGCTTGCGGGCGGATAACGCCGATCAACGGCTTACGCCGAAAGGGATCGAAATCGGCTGTGTGTCGCCGTTAAGAAAAAAAGAATTTGCTAAAAAACAAAAAGCATTAAAAAACGCTCGTAACGTTCTGGGAAAGCTTACAATAACCTCTAATAAGCTTCGCGAGCGCGGGATTAAGATTAATATGGACGGCTTGAGGCGCAACGGCATGGAATTGCTGGCCCATCCGGAAGTCAGGATGAGTCGGCTATTGACGTTATGGCCGGTCATCGGCGATCTTGACGCCGAAATTGTTGAGCAGATTGAAATAGAAGCCCGCTACGCCGCCTACCTGGAAAGGCAAGACGCGGATATTGCGGCGTTTCGCCGCGATGAGGCGCTGGAAGTGCCGACGAATCTGGACTTTGCCTTCGTCCCCGGACTTTCAACAGAGGCGCGGGCCAAACTTGCCGGCGCCCGTCCGGCGACGCTCGGCGCCGCAGCGCGGATACCTGGCGTAACGCCGGCGGCGTTGACGATCCTGCTGGCTTACGTTCGCCGCAAAGGCAAAAAGGCGCATATTGATCATTCCGCCGCCGTTTCACGTGAAACAATGGAAAAGGCGGAGGGCGGGAAGTGAAATGACAACGGAAGCGTCGCCGCCCACGGACCTGCGAGAAATCGTTTCGATAACGGACGAACAAATGGCGCGCCTTGAGGCATATGTGAGGCTTCTTGAGAAATGGCAAAAGCGGATGAACCTCATCGGCCGGGGGAGCCTCAATGATATTTGGCGAAGGCATATTCTGGACTCGGCGCAATTACTTGCGTTGCTTCCCGCCGATAAAAAAATAATTATCGATATGGGCAGCGGGGCGGGGTTTCCGGGGATGGTTCTTGCCGTCCTCACCACGCATGAAATTCATTTGATCGAGAGCAATGGTAAAAAATGCTCATTTTTGCGTGAATTGAACGGCGTTCTGGAAACCAGAGCCGTTATTCATAATCGGAGAATCGAAGAAAAACAGGGCATTAAGGCCGATTATGTTACGGCTCGCGCCTGCGCGTCGTTGAATAAATTGCTGGAATACGCTTGGCCGCTTTTAAAAACCGATGGAAAATGTCTCTTTCTCAAGGGGCAAAAGGCGCAAGAAGAATTGACGGAATCACTAAAAAGATGGAAGATGTCGGCTCAGATGATCCGCAGCGTTTCCGATCCGACGGGGACGATCCTGCAATTAGGGGAAATATCTCGACGCCATGGCTGAAAATAATGAACAGAGTCAAGCAGGCGGCGTGCGTATCTTTGCCGTCGCCAATCAAAAAGGCGGGGTTGGAAAAACCACGACCACCATCAATCTGGCAACGGCGTTGGCGGCGGTTAAGAAAAAAGTACTTATCATAGATATGGACCCGCAGGGGAACGCCAGCACCGGACTTGGTATTGAGCGGGGCGAACGGGATTGCAATTCGTATCATGTTCTGGTCGGCGAGGCCGAGATCAACGAGGCGATTCTGAATACCGATATTCCCGGCCTTCAGATCGTTCCTTCCGGCCTGGACTTGTCGGGGGCCGAGATCGAGCTGATTGATTATGAGCGCCGGGAGTACGGCCTCCGCGAAGCCCTCATCAAGGGGGCGGGCGATTATGATTATGTTCTGATCGACTGTCCTCCCTCCCTTAATCTGTTGACGATTAACGCTCTCGTCGCCGCGCAGGCGGTGCTGGTGCCGCTGCAATGCGAATTTTTTGCGCTGGAGGGGATCAGCCTTCTGGTTAAAACCGTTGAGAGAGTGAAACGAAACTTCAACTCAAGCCTTGAAATACAAGGGATTGTGTTAACCATGTTTGACAAACGCAATAACTTGTCAGGGATGGTTGAAAACGATGTCCGTGAATTTTTCGGCGAAAAAGTCTATAAAACGGTGATTCCGAGAAACGTTCGCATTTCCGAAGCCCCTTCCCATGGTCGTCCGGTCCTGGTTTATGACATGGCTTGCGCCGGTTCGCAGGCTTATCTTCATTTGGCCAGCGAAGTTTTGCGGCGTGAAAACCGGATGGCAAGATAATGGCGGCTGAAACCAAGCGCAAAAACCTTGGAAGAGGGCTTTCGGCGTTGCTCGGCGAGAAAGGCGAGGATTACTCGGCTCTCGACAGGCTTCGCGTCTCCAAAATGGTTCCCGTTGAGCTTCTTCATCCCGGCAAATACCAGCCCCGGCGCATCATGGATGAGGAGTCGCTCAATGAGCTGGCCAAATCAATAAGCGAAAAGGGCGTTCTTCAGCCGTTATTGGTCCGTCGCCGTCAGGGTGACGCCGATTCATTTGAAATCATCGCCGGGGAGCGCAGGTGGCGGGCGGCGCAAAAAGCCAAGGCGCATGAAGTTCCGGTAATCATCAAGGACCTTAATGACCGGGAGGCTCTGGAAGTCGCCCTGGTGGAAAACCTGCAACGTCAGGACCTTTCCCCTCTTGAAGAAGCGGAGGGCTATAACCGGCTGCTTGAAGAATTCAAACATACGCAGGAGAATCTGGCCAAGTCCGTCGGTAAAAGTCGAAGCCACGTCGCCAACATGATGCGGCTGCTCGGACTTCCCGGTTCCGTAAAAGCGATGATGGAAAGGGGCGAGCTGACGGCCGGCCATGCGCGGGCGCTGTTGAATGTCAAAGACCCGGAAGCGGTTGCCCGTCAGGTGGTCGAGCGCGGCCTTAACGTCAGGCAGACCGAGCTTTTGGCCAAGGATAACGGTCGAACCGAAACGACGGCCAAAAAACCGGCGGCCAAGGATGTCGACGCCATCGCTCTTGAAAATGACCTGACCAACCTTCTCGGCCTGATGGTGAAGATCAAATTTCGCGGCGAGAAAGGCTCCCTGGCCATCCACTATAATTCTTTGGATCAACTGGACGACATTCTTCATCGCCTGAGTCACGGGGCGCACGGGGCGCGGCGGGAAAACGCCGACGAAAGCGAATCATAAAATCAGGCGTGGTGCGCCGCCTGGGCCAGACGCAACAGGGTTCGTCCGCAAACAGCCTTGTCCGGTTGTCCGGACGTTTTGCAATCCAGTTCGGCCTCCGTGACGAGATCCATGGCCGAGGCCAGTTTTTTATTGGTCCAAAGTTGTAACTGGCCGGCGAAACGATCTTCCTGTTTGTAAAAAACGGGAGGCCTCAAGGATTTCATGGCTTGCTTGGGGGCCTGCCCCTTGGCGACAAGCGCTTTGGCGAGGTGAAGCCGCTGGAGATGATTCGCGGCGGCCCGCAATATGGTTACGGGCGAAATCCCCTCGGCGAAAGAGCGCGTCAAGCTATGTTCCAGGGCAAGGCGATCGCCATCAAATACCGCGCTTAAAACATCATCCAATGAGATTGCGGAGCTGTCGCCGATACAGGCGCGGACGTCTTCTACCGTAACCGCGCCGGCGCCTCCTATGTACAGGGCTAATTTATCCAGTTCGCTGCGGCTCATCAAGCGATCGGCGCCGAGACAATCGATTAAAACGGCGAGAGCGTCGGGGGAGACGGAGATATTGTGCTTGCCGAGCGATTCTTTAACGATGTTGCGAAGATCGGCTTTTTCATCTTCATAACAGGCGATAACCGCAGCATTTTTCGCGCCTTCGAACGTTTTGCGCAAAGATGATTGCGCCTTCAGCGGACCCGCTTCGACGATAACCAGGGCTTCGATGCGGCTTGAAGCGAAAAACTCCTTGAATAAAGCAGACAAGGAATCCGTAGCGTCCTGCAATCTTATGACCCGTCCCCCTCCGCCGAAAGACAGGGCATTTGCCTCATCCGCCAGCCGCGCCGGGTCTTCTTTCAGGGTTTTTCCGGTTAATTCGACGACGCGAAACGGGTCGCGCAGATCATCGACTACGGTTCGGGCCAATATATCGGCCCGTTCATGGACCAGACCCTGATCAGGTCCGTATAAAAGAAGGCAGCGCATGGCCGGATCAGGACGGCGCAGGAAATCATTCAGGCGTCCCGGCGGAATCTTTACGATTTGGGGACTCCTTTAGCGGCGGGGAGGGAAAAGAAACCCGACAGGCGGGTGCGAATATCATCGCCGATCATCTCGACGGCGCGGGTTCGCGCGTCTTTCTCCGCCATCAGGTTGCCGAAATCCGAGGTCAGAATGTTATAGCTGCTTACGATTTTGCTTGATCCCTTAAACAAGGACGCGCCGGTTGCGGCCTCGGAAAGAGAGAAGCTCGCGGACATGATCAGATTGGCGCGGGATGAAAAGGCGTCTTTTTCCACGGCTAACTGCTGAATACTCTCATTAAGCTTAATGTTGAGAAGATACTGGGGCTTGTCGGGGCGGCCGCCGGGGGTAAGAGTATCCTGTAGCTTGTTGCGTAAAAGCTGTCCGCTGCGGTCAGTGATCGGCTTGACCTCGATGCTTGCCAGGTCGGCGACGACTTCGCCGCCGGCGCGGCTCCCGTGCATGGGGCGAAACCCGCAGGAGGCAAGCAGGGCCAGCATCAGAAAAACGGAGAGATATCTAAATAACAACATTTACAATCCTGTTGGGCACGATAATAACTTTTCGCACTTTTTTACCGTCGATGGCCTTAACGACATTGGGCAGCGCCAGCGCCGACTTTTCTACTTCGCTTTCATCGGCGTCTTTCGGCAAGTCAATGGTTCCCCGAAGCTTGCCGTTTACCTGGACCCCGATGGTAACACAATCTTCGCGCAATAATGAATCATCGGCTTTGGGCCATGCGGCGTCCACAAGCAGGGCGTCATGGCCGAGCGTCAGCCATAACTCTTCGGCTATATGCGGCGTCATCGGCGCGATCAACCGGATTATCGTTTCCAGACCCTCGCGGATAACCCAGGGCGCTCCTTCCTCGTTTTCGGCGAGGGCGTCAACGTTATTGGTCAATTCCCTGATTCGGGCCACCGCCTTGTTGAAATGAAACCGGTCAAGATCGCCGGAAACGGCGGCGATTGTCCGGTGAACGGCTTGGCGCAACGCCTTGCAGTCGTCGCTCAGGTTGTCCGGCATGTCGGCGGCGGCGGGTAAAAGATATGTCCCGGCGGAAGCGACCATGCGCCACAGCTTGTTGATATAGCGCCAGGCGCCGTCGACTCCCGCATCGGTCCAGTCCAGGTCCCGCTCCGGGGGACTGTCGGAAAGCATGAACAGTCGCGCCGTATCGGCGCCGTAGGCGCTGATGATCGCTTCGGGATCAACGACATTTTTGCGCGATTTACTCATTTTTTCCGATCTGCCGACGGTGACCGCCTTTCCCTTATATTCAAAGCCTCCGCCCTCGGCGGGGGTAATATCATCCGGGAAAAGCCAGCTTCCGTCGCCGTCGCGGTAGGTCTCGTGGCAAACCATGCCCTGGGTCAGCAGGCCGGCGAACGGCTCTTCGACATCCAGGTAACCGCAGCGCTTCATGGCGAGAGTAAAGAAGCGCGAGTACAATAAATGCAGCACGGCGTGTTCAATGCCGCCGATATATTGGTCCACCGGCAGCCAGTAATTGACGGCTTCCCTCGTGAACGCGGTTTTTGCTTTCGGTGAGCAAAACCGCGCAAAGTACCAGGATGATTCAAAAAAAGTATCAAAGGTATCGGTTTCACGACGCGCCGGCTTATGACATTTCGGGCAATCGACATTTTTCCAGGTCGGGTGGTTTTCCAGGGGATTGCCGAAGGCGTTCAGGCTGATCTCTTCGGGCAGGACGACCGGCAAGTCATTTTCCGGCACGGGGACGACGCCGCACTCCGCGCAGTGGATCACCGGGATCGGGCATCCCCAATAGCGTTGCCGTGAAACGCCCCAGTCGCGCAGACGATAATTTACGGTTTTGCCGCCGGAGCCTGAAGATTCAAGGCGGGCGGTCACCGCTTCCTTGGCCTTTTCTACATCCGAACCGTCGAGAAAATGCGAATTGATAAGGACGCCGTCGCCGGCGTAGGCGATGTTGTCAATCTTGAAGGAAGCAGGATCGACATCGGGGGGAGCAATGACGGGAGTTACTTTCAGGCCGTATTTTCGGGCAAAATCCAGATCCCGTTGATCGTGCGCCGGACACCCGAAAACGGCGCCGGTTCCATACTCCATCAGCACAAAATTGGCGACATAAACGGGCAGGGTAATTGCGGGAAGAAAGGGATGACGGACAAGCAATGCAGTGTCATAGCCGGTCTTTTCCGCTTTTTCGATGGCGGCTTCGCTGGTGCCGAGGCGGTTGCATTCGGAAATGAACGCCGCCAGGCCGGGGTCTTTCTCGGCCAGTTTCAGGGACAGGGGATGATTGGCGGCGACGGCGCAAAAAGCGGCGCCGAAAATGGTGTCGGGGCGGGTGGTGTAGACCTTAAGGCGGCTTAAATCGGGGGCGTCGGCAAAAACTTCGGCAAGCTCGAAATCAATGTACGCCCCTTGGGAACGACCGATCCAGTTTTCCTGCATAAGCCGGACCTGATCGGGCCATCGCGTCAGCGTGGGAAGCGACGCCAGCAGCTCTTCGGCGAAGGCGGTAATGCGAAGGAACCACTGGGTAAGCCGGCGCTTTTCAATGCTCGCCCCGGAGCGCCACCCTTTTCCGTCAATTACCTGTTCATTGGCGAGAACGGTATTTTCAACCGGGTCCCAGTTGACCCAGGATTCCTTGCGATAGACCAGATCGTGCTTGAGAAAATCCAGGAAAATTTTTTGTTCGTGTTTGTAATATTCCGGATCGCAAGTGGCGATTTCACGGGACCAATCGTAGGAAAGCCCCATCGATTTAAGCTGTTTCTTCATGGCGGCGATATTGTCTTTGGTCCACTTCGCCGGGTGAATCTTGTTCTCGATGGCGGCGTTTTCCGCCGGCAGGCCGAAGGCGTCCCAGCCCATCGGGTGCAATACATTGAAGCCGCAGGCGCGTTTATAGCGGGCGATCACATCGCCGAGGGTATAGTTGCGCACATGCCCCATGTGGATGCGTCCCGAGGGATAGGGAAACATCTCAAGCACATAGTACTTCGGTCGATCAGAATCCTCGCCGACGGCAAAACAGCCCCGTTTATGCCAGACAGACTGCCATTTAGCTTCGGTTTTCCTGAAATTATAACGCGGCATGATGATCAGCCGATCCTATTGTTGCAGCGTTTCGTTCCGTAGCTGCCGGGCGCGGACGAGGATGGCGTCTTCGATGCTGGCGCCCGTTTTCTCGGGGACGGGGGCGTCCTTCCAGGAGCCGCCGCCTTGAACCTGACGGAATACCGCCACCCTTATTCCGTCGGCGCGCAGCGCCCGGCCTAGAATGTAAATATTCAACTTGAAGCGCTCGTTCGGGGCTTCGGCGGCCGAATGCCAATCGGTGATGATGACGCCGCCGAAGGGATCGACGGAACTGACCGGCATGAAGGAAATGGTGTCAAGCGACGCCCGCCACAGAAAGCTGTTTACGCCGATGCTGCTGCCCTCGCCGCCCCGGCCGCCGCCGAACATTCCTCCGTCGCTGAAAATGCCGGGATTCGCGGCGGTTTGCGCCGCTTTTGCCCGCTTTTGCGCTTCCAGTTCTTCGGGCGTATAAGGCTCGACACAGGATGAAAGCATAACGGCCATTAAAACAATGGCGCAAATACATAGCTGACTGAAGGCGCTGTTCTGTTTTTTCATCTCAGTCCATTCCACCGGATCGTCGGCGACTTTAATATACTAAAGAACAAGGAGATGCCAGCCCGTCGATTGCGGCGAGTCCGCAACAGCCGCTGATCGACAGGCGAGGGGCGGTGGCGGCGGAAACTCCCCCCAGGGCATAGACGGGAAGAGGGCTTGAGCGACGCCAGGCCGCAAACAGCAAAGGCCCCAAGGGAGAAAGTTCCGAATGACCGGCGGATTCAAATACCGGAGACAACAGCGCCGCGTCGGCGCCGATCCGGGCGGCTTGCCGCAAGGCGGCGGGAGAATGGGCGGCGGCGGTGACAATCCAGTCGGGACGCCGCCAGGCTTGCCATGTCCCCGGCCCCTGTCGCGCCTGTTTTTCGGGCAGATGCAATCCGGCAGCCCCCACGGCCAAGGCCAGTCGGGCGTCGCCGGCCACCAAAAGGCGGAGGTGTTTACGCCTGCAAAGCGCCGCCAGCTCATGGGCCAGCCCGGAGCGGTCGGGGGCGTCGTAATGGCGAAGAATAACGGCGCTGCCGCAGGGCAGGGCGGCGGCGACCGGCAGGGGGTCGGGTAATTTGATATTGTCGGTCATTAAAATCAACGGCGGCAGCCTTACGTTCTCGGCCGGGCGTCGATTCCGTAAATTGAGCTTGTACGATATGTCTGATAGGGTCGTCATGGGTTTTGACTCTCTTGACGGATAGTATGGGAATGCGGATGGAATCGGATATTGCGGAAAATATAGTCCGCGTAAAGGCGCAAATAGCCAAGGCCGCCGGGGAAGCCGGCCGTTCGGCGGAAGAAATCACCTTGATTGCCGTCGGCAAGTCTCATTCCGGGGACCGGGTGCGCTCGGCGCTGGAGGCCGGCTGTCGGGTTTTCGGCGAGAGCCGGGTTCAGGAAGCCGAAGAAAAGTGGCCGGCGCTTAAAGGCGATTTCCCCGACGCCATACTGCATCTGATCGGCCCCCTTCAACGCAACAAGGTGCGCCGCGCCGTGGAATTGTTTGATGTCATCGAGACCGTTGACCGCGCTAAACTGGCCCGCGCCTTGGCTGACGAGATGAATCGCGTCGGTCGTTGCTCCGACTGCTTTATTCAGGTCAATACCGGCGAGGAGTCGCAAAAGGCGGGAGTCGCTCCCGGAGACGCCGATGCTTTTATCAAAACATGCCGGGGTGATTTGGGATTGCCCGTGCGCGGCCTTATGTGCATTCCGCCCCTTGACGAAGAGCCTTCCCTTCATTTTGCCCTGCTTAAAGGAATCGCCGAGCGCAACGGCGTCAAGGAACTAAGCATGGGCATGAGTCATGACTTTGACGTTGCTATTCGCTTCGGCGCCACCTTGATCAGGGTGGGTACGGCCATTTTCGGAGAACGGGAATGAATGTTTATTCTCGTCGATCCGTCGCAGTCGCCAAGCAGTAAAAGCAGGTCTTTCAGTTCCAGAGCGACGCAGCCTGCGGTCGGCAAGTAATCAGGCGCGGCGACATGCATGAAGATGGCGCTGCCCGGTCCTTTGCTTACCGGATCGTCGTTATAGCCCAGTTCGACGATGAGGTCGTAAACGGCGTCCTCGCGCCACAAAGCCTCGCAACGGGCGGCAAAGGGCAATTGCACCAAACAATTATAGGACGGATCGTCGGGATCGTCGCACCAGGCGTCGGTTGGTTTCATCTCCTGCGCGGGCAGTCCGGTCAACGGGCGGCTCACGCGATCAGGACGATAAAAGACCCGACGCAGGGGAAAGCTTCCTTCGGGCGTCGCGCCGTCGCCCTCGCGCTTGTCGGCGGCGACGCCGCTGCGGCCCAAGGCGCAGCGGAGGCGCCTGCCGCGCCATTCCAATATGTCCGGCGGCCATACATCAATGTCCATGGAACGATCATATCAGTTATTACAGGGCGGCGAGGCCGCCGGCGATCAGGGGGTCGGACTCTCTGGCTTTTGTTTCGTTCTGCGCCCAGCGTTTAACGTCAATATTGTCGAAAAGCAGGGAAGACATGTCCAAGGCGGAAAGTTCCCGGCTCTCCTCTATCGGCGGCGATGACGGGTTTGCCGGAAGCTCTGCGGTTTGTCCGTCGGCCTTCAGAGCATCGGCCTCGGCCCGCAACAGTTCCAGTTCGGCTCCGGTGATAACCGGCGCTTGCGCGACCAGGGTCGGGGTGATCGCCGGCGCAGGCAGTCCGGCCTTGGCGGTGTCTTGCGCCCATTGAAGAACCTCGGCGTATTCGGCGATTTGGGGAGAAGCGGTTGCGGAGGGTTCGTTCCCGGCGATTTTGACCTCGCCGTCTTCGTCGCGATGATCCGCCAAAAACGACAACACATGCTCGCCCATGTCCTTGCCGGTTGACTCGCTGACGATGACGTTGACCAGGGAAGCGGCGCCGCCGATGATGCCGCCGAAAAGAGCGCCGCCGGCGATATGAGGCACAGGCCCCAGGGCGTCGCCGGTCAGGTTCCTATAGATCGACGATACAATGGGGATATGCTGAAGGGGGTTGATCACGTCAAGGAAGTCGGAAAAGGTAAGTCCGTCGGCGCCGAACGGCTGAAACCCGCCACCACCACCGGCTTCCGCTTCGTTGTTTTGCTGCGGCGCAATCGGCGCCGGCACAGCGGGCCGGAGAGCCGGGGCGTTTATCTGGTCGTTCATGAATAGCCCCTTTTCTCGAAATTTCATATTCCAAGATGCAAATCCAATGCCATTATTGGAATGCTGATGAATCAAGGGGTTATGCAAATTTATTCGGCAGTTCAGAGGAAAGTGTCGGCACAATTTTCCCTGATTCAGAAAAGATGTCCGCCCCGTCGCGCCTTGGCGCGCAGATAGCCCTCATTGTGGGCGTTGGAAGGGAAGGCATGAGGCACCCGCTCGGCGATATTGATGCCGCATCGTGAAAGCGCCGCGACTTTGTCGGGATTATTGGTCATAAGGCGGATATTGGTGAAGCCAAGGCTGCGCAGCATTTGCGCGGCGGGAAGGTAGATGCGTTCGTCATCATAAAAGCCCAGTTGTTCATTGGCTTCCATGGTGTCGTGGCCCCGGTCCTGCAATTCGTAGGCCCTGAGCTTGTTGACCAGGCCGATTCCTCGCCCTTCCTGGGCCAGATAGAGCAGAACGCCGCCGCCGGTCTTGGCAATCTCCTTGATGGCGCCGCGCAGTTGATCGCCGCAGTCGCAACGCAGACTGCCCAGAAGGTCGCCGGTGAAACATTCGGAATGGATGCGCGTCAGTATCGGCTTGTTGAGGGCGCTGTCTTTGTCCTTCGCGGGGTTGCCGATGATGATGGCCAGATGCTCCAGGCCGCCGTCGATGGGCCGAAAGGCGATAATCCGCGTATCCTCGGCGTCCGACAGAGGAACGCGCGCCTCGCTGATGGCGCGCAGAGTCCTGGCGGCGGTGTGCTCGTATTGAAAAATGTCTCCGGCGTCAACCATAAGAAGATCGTGGCGGGCGGTCCACCGCGCAAGGTCATCGGCGTCCGGGTCGTTGATTTTCGCCGTTATCGCCGCCGGCAACAGACGGGCGAGTTTGGCAAGGCTTACGGCGGCGCTTCGGCAGTCGTGGGGAGGCGCATCCTCAATCGTTAATTTGAGGGCTTCCAGTCGATTGTCCGGTTCTGCGCGGGGGAAGCCGGAAAGAGGATCGGCGAGGTCGTAAATTATTTCTGCGGTCAGACCGTTATCGGCGCCCAGGCACACTACCTTTGCCTGATGGTCGGCCGGCTTCAATACGGCGGCGCGTCTGGCGGTGATGGCGAGAACGGGCTTAACGCGGGCGATGGCGGATAACTCATTCAGGCCTTCGGGGGTCACTGCCTCCGCCGCCTGGGCGAGGATGGCCGCTCCGCCTCCTCCATAAATGACTACGATGCGGCCTCGACGCAATTCCGATACGGCGCGGTCCACCGCCAGGAGCGAAAGCGGCTCCCGCGAGGCGGGCATGGCGATTGCTTCAATACGACGGGGCATGGAACTCTCTTGCGGCCTTTCACCGGAAACCTGATCGCATTATAGTATCAGGCGTCAAATTCACAGGGGATAATTTAACCCATGATATCCGGCAAGCGGGTTCTGCTCGTTGACGATGGTCCGACCTTGCTGCAAATGTTGGGCGAACAATTGCAACTGCGTGAGGAATTTACCACGGTCGGAACGGGAACCGGCGCCGAAGCTCTGGCGCTTGCGCAAGCGGAGCATTTCGACGCGATCATTCTTGATGCAGGATTGCCGGATATGAACGGCGGGGAAGTATGTCGTTTGATGCGGCGCAACGGCGTTCTGTCGCCGATCATCATGCTCACAAGCCCTGACGCCGGCGCCGGGATAATTTGCGGCCCGGACGGCGGAGCTGACGATTATATCGTCAAACCGTTTCGTCTCGGCGTTTTGCTGGCGAAGTTGCGCGCTCATATCAGTCGTCGCAAATGCGGCGATGACGCCGTTTTTATGATCGGACCTTACATTTTTCAGCCCGGCGCCAAGCTGCTGACCGACCGTAATGATGAAAAAAAGGTGCGTTTGACCGACAAGGAAACGGCGATCCTGAAGTATCTTTATCATGCGGGCGACAGGATCATAAGCCGCGAGGTGCTTTTGGACGAGGTCTGGGGATACAACGCCGGCGTTACGACGCATACCCTGGAAACCCATATCTACAGACTGCGTCAGAAGATAGAGCCTGATCCGTCCGACGCCCGGCTGCTGATCACGGAACAGGGCGGATATCGTTTGGCGCCCTAGTTTTGATCACTTGAAGGATAGGGATCGACGAAACTGAACATGTCCGGGTCAAGCGGCATCCCGGAACGGCTTCCGATAAGAGAAACGGAGGTCACGACGCCCTGGACATCGGTAACCAGCCATTTTTTCAAGGCCAGGGGACGTTCGCTGAACACCAGAGTCAGCGTCCCGTCCGGATCGTTGTTTCTGACCACCGTGACCTGGATGACGCCGGGGTCGCGCTCGAACCCGGTGATGGTGAGGTCGCCGGATGAAAGAAGGATGTTTTCACCCACCAGAATGCCGGCGGGCGTGGAGTTCAGCGGGTAGTGGTCCGCTTGTTTCATTTCCTTGTCGTGATAAATCAGCCATGAGCCGTTGGCGATGATCTCAATGGGCGTCGGCGGGTCATATTCGATGCGCAGCCTGCCCGGCCGCGAGATGGACAATTTGCCTTGGGCATGGGCGCCGTTTGATGAAATCTGTAGAAAGTCGGCCTGCAACGTTTTGATGTTGTTGAGGTATCTCTCTATCAGGTCAACATCGGCTTTTTCGGCGGCGCTGAGATTCACGGCCTTGGGCGCCGCCGTTGCCGGCGTCGTCAAAAACGTCAGCGCCAGCACCACAGCCAAGCGAGGCATTTTCTTTATTTTGCGGATCATCGCCGTTAGTGCATAGACTCGTTCAAAATATATAATCGGTTCCTCATCCGTCATGCGCGGACTTGGTCCGCGCATCCACGTCTTAAAATCTGAACCGCGTCAAAGACATGGATGACCGGGGCAAGCCCGGCCATGACGATGAGTGTAAGTCCTGTATTTATGTCTGTGTATTAGTACGGCTAGAGATGCATGAAATCAATGGTCATGGGGATTATTCTGGCCGATGAGGACTTCCCGGCGGCCGACGCGATTGGCTTTGCTGACCAGATTTTCGGCTTCCATGCGCTCGATGATGCGCGCGGCGCGATTGTATCCGATTTGCAGGTGCCTTTGGATAAAGCTGGTGGAGGCCTTTCCTTCGCGGGCAACCAAAGCCCTTGCCTCTTCGTATAACGTATCATTCAGCGGGGAGTCGTCGTCAAAGGCGGGGACGATGTCGTCTTCTTCCTCGGTTATCGCCTCGATGTAGGAAGGGGCGCCCTGCAATTTCAGGTAACTGACCACGGCTTCGACTTCCTGATCGGAAACAAAAGGCCCGTGAACGCGCATGATGCGTCCGCCGCCCGCCATATAAAGCATGTCGCCCTGGCCGAGCAGTTGTTCGGCGCCTTGCTCGCCGAGGATGGTGCGGCTGTCGATTTTAGAGGTGACCTGGAAGCTGACGCGGGTGGGGAAATTGGCCTTGATGGTGCCGGTGATCACGTCAACGGAGGGACGTTGGGTCGCCATGATGACGTGAATGCCGGCGGCCCGCGCCATTTGCGCAAGCCGCTGCACCGCCGCTTCGATATCCTTGCCGGCGACCAGCATCAGGTCGGCCATCTCGTCAACGATAATGACGATAAACGGCAGCGCTTCCATGGAAAGGGGATGTTCCTCGTAAAGCGGCTTTCCCTGATCGTCAAATCCCGTCTGCACCCGGCGCGTTAATATTTCGCCTTTCTTCCGCGCTTCGGCAAGGCGGGCGTTGTAGCCGGCGATGTTGCGGACGCCGAGTTGGGACATTACGCGATAGCGCTCTTCCATTTCGCGCACCGCCCATTTCAAGGCCACGACCGCCTTGGAAGGCTCGGTGACGACCGGCGAAAGCAGGTGAGGAATGCCTTCATAGACGGACAATTCCAGCATCTTGGGATCAATCATGATCAGTCGGCATTCTTCGGGCGTCTGTTTGTAGAGGATCGACAGGATCATGGTGTTGATGGCTACCGACTTGCCCGCTCCCGTGGTGCCGGCGATCAAAAGATGGGGCATGCGCGTCAGGTCAACAAGCACCGGAGCGCCGCTGATATCCTTGCCCAGCGCCAGGGGCAGCTTTCCGGAGCTTTGCTCAAAATCTTCCGAGGCGACCAGTTCCCGCAGGTGGACCATTTCGCGGCGGACGTTGGGAAGCTCGATGCCGATAGCGTTGCGTCCGGGGACGACGGCGACGCGCACCGCGACCGCGCTCATCGAGCGGGCGATATCATCAGACAGGCCGATAACCCGGCTGGTCTTGGTTCCCGGCGCCGGTTCGAGTTCGTAAAGGGTGACCACCGGGCCGGGGCGGACCTTGGTAATTTCGCCGCTGACGCCGAAATCTTCGAGCACGGTTTCCAGCAGCCGGGCGTTTTGTTGCAGGGCGTCGCAGGTTATGGCGGCGGCGCCTGCGCCGGCGAGGGGAGCTTCAAGCAAATCGAGGGGCGGCATCGAATATTTATTGTCGGGAGACAGGTCGAGCGTTCCTTGAGATGCGGCGCGCGCCCGTTTTCCGGCTTTGGGCATACGCAGCCTCGGCGTCACCAGATCGGAGCGGGCGGCGGAAGGCGGATTGATATTTCCGCGTTCAATAAGGACGGCGGCGGCTCCTCCCTGCCGTAACGGCAGCGCGGCGATAGCGTCGCGGCTTTGCATCAGGAAACGAAACAGCGAGGAAAGTCCGCGCCCCAGCCCCAGGGCGGCGGCACGCCAGTCATTTACGGAAAAGCCGAGGGCGGAAACCAACGCCGATATCCCCAGGATTGCCGTAATGTCAAAAACCATCCACGAAAGGGTAACGCCGCCGGTATGCGTTATGGCGATGACCCGCTCCATTAACACGCCGCCGGTGACGCCGCCTAATCCCGCCATCATCGGCCACGCCGGAGGCTTGGTCAGGAGACTCAGGCTCATGGCCAGCAGGATCACGGCGGAAGTCAACATGGTCAGGCGCAGCCATAACAGGGAAACGGGGCGCTTGCGGAGTAATTTGTAACCCCATGCCGTCAAGGCGAGCGCCGGCAAACATCCGGCGAGACCAAAGCTTTGAAGCATTAAATCAGCGATATAAGCGCCCTGAACGCCCAGGAAGTTGTGCGGCGCGGCGGCGGTGGCGTTGTTGAGCGAGGGATCGCCGGGGTTGTAGCTGTACAGGGCGGTCAAAACGGCGGCGGCGGCGGCGATAAGCGCAAGGCCGCTTGCTTCGGCGAGGCGGCGGCGCAGGATATCGCCGGCGCCTTCCGGCAATAGCGGCTCTCTTTCGGCGGTGATAATGGTTCTACCCATACCGCCGTTTTAAATAAAGTTGCTTTACAAGACCTTAACATCGGCCTTCATTTTATAAGTACTCGTAGCCCTTTTCGCCGTGGGTGGTGAGGTCAAGTCCTTCGATCTCATCTTCACGGTCGACTCTCAGTCCGACCAAGGCCCTGACCACGACCAGAATTATATATGTGACTGTCGCCGTCCATATAATGGTGGCGGCAATTCCCGTTGCCTGGATCAGAAGCTGATCGAAAACAGATGTCTTCGACAGGCCGAGGCCGCCCAGAACGGCGGACCCGAAAAAGGCGGTCAGCAGGGCGCCCGTAGCGCCGCCGACCCCGTGGATGGCGAGCACATCCAATGAGTCATCGATTTTCAGACGATTTTTTATGAAGATAACGGCGTAAAAGCAGATAAACCCGGCGACCAGACCAAGGACAAATCCGCCTATCGGGCCGACAAAACCCGACGCCGGAGTAATGGTGGCCAGACCGGCGATGCCGCCGGTGGCGATGCCGACCAGCGTCGGCCTGCCGAACTTGATCCATTCGATGGTCATCCAGGTAAAGGCTCCGGTGGCGGCCGAGATGTGGGTAACCAGCATGGCCATGCCGGCGGAGCCGTTGGCGGCCAGGGCGCTGCCGGCGTTAAAGCCGTACCAGCCGACCCACAACATTCCGGTTCCGATAAAGACCATAACCGGACTGTGCGGGGGCTTGATTTCCTTGGGGAAGCCCTTGCGGCCGCCGAGCATAAGAGCCGAGACGATGGCGGCCGTGCCGCAGGTTACATGGACGACCAGTCCGCCGGCGAAATCCTGGACGCCCATTTTTGCAAGCCAGCCGCCGCCCCATACCCAGTGCGCCACCGGGGCATAGACCAGAACCAGCCACAAGGCCGAGAACAAAACCACGGCGCTGAACTTTATGCGCTCGACATAGGCGCCGACGATCAACGCCGGGGTGATAATGGCGAAGGTCATCTGGAACATGAAGAACACGGTTTCCGGGATATCGCCGGTTAATGAGTCAACGCCGACGCCGGCGAGGAACGCCTTGTCCAATCCGCCGATCCAGGCATTGGCCCCGCCGCCGTCGCTGAACGCCAGACTGTAGACGAAGGCCGGCCACAGCACCGAGGATATGCAGGCGATGGCGAAACAATGCATCAGAACCGAAACGATGTTTCGGGCATGGACCAGCCCTCCATAGAACAGCGCCAGACCGGGCATGGTCATAAACAGCACCAGCGCCGTGGACGTCAGAATCCAGGCGGTGTTCCCATCATTCAGCATTGGCGATCCTCTTATAATAAAAAGCCGGTGACTGCTGATCATCAAGAACCGTGCCAAAAGCGGCGGCGGCGGCTAATGCCTTGAATCAAAAGAAAAATGTTTTGGAATAAGGGGGTTGCCCGGATTTACAAACCCACGTCGCCGCCTAATAATTAGGCAGATAGCAGAGGCCTGAACAAAATATAAGCAATGCGTACAAATGAGTTAAGGATCGCGGCTCAGGCCCTGCGCCGCCAGTTCTTTCAGGTAGTTGTCCCAGATTTTGTTCTGGCGGATGCCGAAGTCGTAAAGGATATCCCATGAGTAAATGCCGGATTCGTGCCGGTCATCGAACTTGATGCGGATGGCGTAGTTGCCCACCGCTTCAACGCCGAGGATGCCGACGCGGCGGCGGCCGGCGACGACTTTCTTTTGGTTCGGGCCATGGCCCTGGACTTCGGCGGAGGGGCTTTCAACGCGCAAAAGCTCCGCCGGCAGATTAAAGCGACTGCCGTCGTCAAAATCGATTTCCAGAGTCTTTTCTTCTTTTTTCAGCCGGATTTCCGTGGGCCGATGAGAAATGGCGAAGGGGCTGTTCAACGGGTTGCTCCATCGCCCAGCTTCCGCGCCTCGTCCACCAGCATGATGGGGATGCCGTCACGGATGGGATAGGCGAGTTCCGCCTGGTCGCTGATCAACTCCTGAGCCTTTTCGTCATAGCGCAACGGTCCCTTGGTCAGGGGACAGACCAGGATTTCAAGAAGCTGAGGATCAACTTTGCGTTCGCTCACTGTGGTCTCCTATGATGAATGTCCGGCGGCGATATATACCCGTGTGTAATGATACTTGCAAACCGACGCGCTTGCCTTATCATCCGCGACGCTTTAAATCAGACCCTTACATGCGGGCGTAGCTCAGGGGTAGAGCGCAACCTTGCCAAGGTTGAAGTCGTGGGTTCGAATCCCATCGCCCGCTCCAGCTTTCAAAACGTTGCCGGAAAACCCGCATAAACAGGGAGATGCCGGACGCGCCGTGGTTGACGGCGGGTAGAGTGAAAAATTCCTCCTCTTGCCAAGGGGAGGTCAGGTAGAATTTTGACCTCCCGATTCATCAGCGGCAGGAAAATGCCGTTTTTGAATTGATATCCGCGTTAATCGGCGTTCATCCGTGGTTTTTTCACCTTAGTTATCAGCCACGGATGTATGCTGATGAACACAGATCGCAACCCGGCAATGGGCCATTATGGATCAATGAGTAAGGCTGCTGGTATAAGCATACGGGCCGCTTATGCCGTATGCGTAAATCGCTCGATGCGTAAGTCTGTCTCAAAATCAGTTACCTTCTTATCTTTTATGATTATAAAGTAAGGGGGTGGCCTTTTTAGAAATATATAAAGGGCCGTTATAACGGGGGAAACGGGGGGGATTTCATGCTGCGGGAAGCTGAAAAGCAAAAAGCGGAACTGGTTAACAAGGTCATCCGGGCGGCCCGCAAGGGTCTTGACGGCGACAAGGCGGCGGATGCCGAACGATTTATCAAACAATGTTTCAAGCATGTGCCTCCCGGCGACATTCTTGAAAACAGTCCGGCTGATCTCTTAAGTTTCGCGCAATCTTTATGGAGACTTGCGGCAAATCGCTCTCCTCGCCACGCCAATATCCGTGTTTTCAACCCGACGCCGGAAAAAGACGGCTGGAAGTCCGACCATACGATCATTGAAATAATCAATGATGACATGCCGTTTCTGGTGGATACCACGGTTGCCGAACTGAACCGCCAGGGGTTGACCACCCATCTGATAATTCATCCGGTTTATAATGTCAGCCGCAGCAAGGGCGGCAAGCTGCTGACCGCCGGGGAGTCGGCAAAAGCGGGAGAAAAAGGCGGCGCGGAATCGTTTATGCACATCGAGGTTAACAGGCAATCCGGCAAGCGCCCGGATGAAATCCGCGAAGGCCTTGAAAAAGTGACCGAGGATGTGCGCGCCGCCGTCGATGATTGGGCGCCCGTGCGCAATAAACTGGCCGACATTATCGGCGAACTTGCCAAGACGCCGGCGAACGTCACGCCCGGCGATCTGAACGAGGTTCGTGATTTTCTGAGTTGGATACATAACGATCATTTCACCCTGCTGGGATTCCGCGAGTACATGTTCAAGGACGGCGGCGCCAAGACGACCGTGTCGATTGTTAAAAATTCCGGCCTCGGCATTCTTCGGGACCAAAATGTCATGGTGCTGGAGGAGTTGCAGGACTTGGCCTCCATGTCGGCGAAGGCGCGTGATTTTGTCAACAAGCCTGATTTATTGATGGTTCTCAAGTCCAATAAGATTTCCACCGTTCACCGTTCGGCGCCCCTGGACGTCATCGGTGTCAAGCGTCTTGACGCAAAGGGCAAGGTGATCGGCCAACGCCTGTTCGTCGGCTTGTTTACTTCAGTAGCCTACAGCCTAAGCCCGTGGGAAATTCCGTTATTGAAACGAAAGCTGGACCTGACCTTTAAACGAACCGGTTTTATGGAGTCCGGCCATGACGGCAAGGCTCTGCTGAATATCCTGTCCACGTTCCCCCGCGACGAACTGTTTCAGGCCTCGGTAGAGCATCTGTATCTGACCGGTTTAGGCATTTTGCATCTTCAGGATCGGCAGCGGGTCGCCATTTTTGTCCGTCGCGATGAATTCGAGCGTTTTGTCACCTGCCTTGTCTATGTGCCGCGTGATGCTCACACTACCGCTCTTCGGCTTCGCTTCCAGGAAATACTGGAAAAGGCCTTTGCCGGCAAAATATTGACTCATTCCACGCAGTTGGGGGAGACGCCGCTGGCGAGGCTGTACTTTGTCGTTCAAACGACGCCGGGAAACATTCCCGTCTATGATGTCTTAAAGATCGAGGCGCAACTGATCGATGCCGCGTGTTCGTGGTTCGACCGTTTGCGGGAAGCGCTGATCAAGGTCAACGGCGAGGAGCGGGGACAGTCTCTTTTCCTGCGGTATTGCCGGGCGTTTCGCCTGGGGTACACCGAGCGGTTCAGCGCCGCCGTCGCCATCGACGATATATCCATGGCCGAAGCGTCCCTGAAAAGCGGGGAAATCGGCATGAGGATTTATCGTCCCGAAAATGTATCGAAAAATCAAATGTGGCTTAAGGTCTACCATCCCGGAAGCGCGATACCCCTGTCCGATATCCTGCCCATGCTGGAGCATATGGGGCTGAAGGTGATGGATGAAAAGCCTCACTCCATCCGTCCCGATAATGATCTGGTGATGCTGCATGATTTCGGGCTTGAGACCCGCGATGGAAGCGCCGTTGACCTTGACGTCATCGGCGACAAATTCAGGGAGACATTCAAGCGCGTATGGCGGGGAGAGATAGAAAGCGACGGCTTTAACGTTCTGGTCCTGGGCGCCGGACTGGCTTGGCGCGAAGTAGTTATCCTCAGGGCTTACAGCAAGTATTTGCGTCAGGCCGGGATCACGTTCTCGCAGGCTTACATGGAAAAAACCCTGACCAATAATTCGGGACTGACCCGTTTGATCGTCGATTTGTTTTTGGCGAGATTTGACCCCAACCGTTCCAAGGATACGGATAAACGGGCAGTCTCAATCCTTAAAAAGCTGAACGAGGGGCTGGATGCGGTGGCCGGCGCCGACGAGGATCGAATTTTGCGCCGTTTCATCAATCTCGTGGAATCCACCCTGCGCACCAACTTCTTTCAGAAAACGGAAAGCGGAGCGCCCAAGTCCTATCTTTCCTTCAAACTGGACAGCCTTAAGGTAGACGAGTTGCCGCTGCCGCGTCCGATGGTGGAGGTCTTTGTCTATTCATCCAGGGCCGAGGCGATTCATTTACGCGGCGGCAAGGTTGCTCGCGGCGGCATCCGCTGGTCGGATCGGCGCGAGGATTTCCGAACCGAAGTTCTCGGCCTGATGAAAGCGCAGATGGTGAAAAACGCCGTCATCGTGCCTGTAGGGTCCAAGGGAGGGTTCGTGGTCAAGAAGCCGCCGCAGGGAGGCGGCCGCGAAGCCCTGCTGAATGAAGGAATTGAGTGCTACAAAACCCTGATGCGCGGGTTGCTGGACATCACCGACAATCTTTCCGGCGACAAGGTCATGCCGCCGACAGACGTGGTTCGTTATGACGGCGACGATCCTTATCTGGTGGTGGCGGCCGACAAGGGGACCGCTACTTTCTCTGATATCGCCAACGGCGTTTCCGGCGACTACGGGTTTTGGCTCGGCGATGCTTTCGCTTCCGGCGGCAGCGTCGGCTATGACCATAAAAAGATGGGAATTACCGCTCGCGGCGCCTGGGAATCCGTGAAGCGTCACTTCCGCGAAATTGGCGTCAATGCCGAGGAAAAGAAACTCTCGGTGGTCGGCGTCGGCGACATGTCGGGCGACGTTTTCGGCAACGGCATGTTGTTGTCCGAGCGCATCAGGCTGGTGGCGGCGTTTAACCATTCGCACATCTTCATCGACCCTGAACCGGATGCGATCAAGAGCCATGCCGAGCGTAAGCGGTTGTTTGCCCTGCCGCGCTCGAATTGGAGCGACTATAACCCGAAGCTGATTTCAGCGGGCGGCGGCGTGTTCGAGCGGCGCGCAAAGGCGATCATTCTCAGCCCTGAAATCAAGAAATGCCTCGCCATCGCCAAGGACAAGGCGACTCCCGGCGAATTGATCAGCGCCATTCTGCGCACGCATGTCGATTTGTTGAGCTTCGGCGGCATCGGCACTTACATCAAGGCTGCTCATGAAACGCACGCCGATGCCGGCGACAGGGCCAACGACGCTATCCGCATCAACGCTTCCGAACTGAAATGCAATGTCATAGCCGAGGGCGCCAACATGGGGATGACGCAACGCGCCCGCGTTGAATTTGCGCTCGGCGGCGGGCGGTTGAATACGGATTTCATCGATAATTCCGCCGGGGTCGATTGTTCCGACAACGAGGTCAACATCAAGATTCTGCTGGATCAGGTGGTCGCCAACGGCGATTTAACGATGAAGCAGCGCAACAGCCTGTTGGCGAGCATGACCGATGAGGTGTCGGCGCTGGTGCTTAAGGACAACTACGCGCAGACCCAGGCGATTACCCTGATACAGACTCAAGGAATGGAGATTTTTGACAGTCAGGCGCGGCTGATGCGGATGCTTGAAAAGGTCGGCAAGCTGAATAGGACGGTCGAATTCCTGCCTGATGACGAGACCTTGATCGAGCGTGAGACTACAAAGCAGGGATTTGCCAGGCCGGAAATTGCGGTGCTGATGTCTTATGCCAAGATTTGGCTTTACGACGAACTGTTGAATTCCGATCTTCCGGACGATCCCGATCTTTACAAGGATTTGATTAATTATTTCCCGACGCCGCTGAAAAATAAATACAAGAAAGAAATCGGCGGCCATCGTTTGCGCCGCGAAATCATCGCCACCCGCATTACCAATTCCATGATTAACCGGGTTGGCGGCGCTTTCGTCCACCATGTCATGGAAAAAACCGGAACGACGCCGCCCGAAATTGCGCGGGCCTACACGATTGCCCGGGAAGTGCTGGGTTTGCGCAGCTTGTGGGAAGATATTTCGGCGCTGGATAACAAGGTTCCCGCCAAGGCCCAGACCGCGATGCTTATCGACATCAACAATCTCATCAAGTGGATCACGTTGTGGTTCTTGCGCAACGGCGACAGGCTGCCGGCGATCGGCGTTCAGTGCGCCGAGTTCGCCGCCGGCTTCGCCGATCTTATCGGCGGCCTGAACAAGACGCTTCCCAGGCATTACCGCGAAGACGTAAAAAGCCGGGCCATGATCTACGTTGATCAGGGCGTGCCGGAAAAGCTGGCGATCAAGGTGGCGGGGCTGGTGAATTTGTTTTCGGGCTGCGACATTGTCCGTCTCGCCGGCAGGCGTCGCCTTGCCGTTACCGATGTCGCCCGACTGTATTTTGCCGTCGGCGCCCGTTTCAGGATGGGGCGCCTACGCGCCGCAGCGGAAAAACTGGTTGTCGAAACCTATTGGCAGAATATGGCGGTAGCGGCGCTGGTGGAGGAAATTTACGGACACCAGCGGGCGCTTACTTCACAAATCCTGGATTTCTCCGGTAATATGACCGATCCGGAAAAGGCCATCGGCATCTGGACCGCCGGCAATTGCGCCGCCATTGATCAGGCTGAACAACTGCTTACGGAATTGTGGGCGACCGAGATCAATGATATTTCCATGATTGCCGTCGCCGGCAGGCAATTAAGAACCTTGGCCGAGGCTTCGGCGTCTTCGTAATCTAAGGCGACTTTTACAGCAGGAAACTTCATGACATTTCCCGATGAGAAATATAAAGACATTGCGGCCTACGGCGACGCCTATTTCGAGCGTCTGGGCAAGGCGGCGGCTTCCGTTGACCGGGGCAAGCTGGGCGAGGCGGCAAGGATTTTGACGGATGTCTACCGGCGTCGCGCCACCCTTTATGTCTGCGGCAACGGCGGCTCGGCGGTGATTTCCGCCACCTTTGTCTGCGATCACGTCAAGCTGATCCAGACCGATACCGATCTGGTTCCCCGCGTCGTTTCGCTCAACGACAATATTTCGATGATTACCGCCATTTCCAACGATATTTCCTATGACGACATTTTTGTCTATCAGCTTAAATCAAGCGCCGACCCCGGCGACGCGCTGCTGACCATCAGCTCGTCCGGCGATTCAGAGAACGTCGTTCGCGCCGCCCAATGGGCGCGAAACAACAAGCTGGAGGTGATTTCGTTTACCGGGTTTTCCGGCGGCCGCACGGCGAAAACGGCGACGGTGAACCTGCATGTAGAAGCCGATAACTACGGCATCATTGAGGATACGCACCAGTCATTAATGCATATCCTCGCCCAGTACATCCGCCTGTCCATAATGCCGCCGGACCTCATCGCCAAGCGCAAGTTTTAGAGTTTATTCATCGCCGATCAAGGCCGATGTCCACGGCCGGGGCGGAGTGGGTAATGCGCCCGACGGAGATGTAGTTAACGCCGGTCTCGGCGACGGCGCGGATGTTTTCCAGGGTTATTCCGCCCGAGGCTTCGGTTCGGCAGCGGCCTTTGGTCAGCGTCGCCGCCCGGCGCAGGGTTTCCATATCCATGTTATCAAGCAGAACGGCGTCGGCGCCTGCCGTTATTGCTTCCTCGACTTGATTGAGAGTGTCGCATTCGACTTCAATATCGACGATGCCGATATTTTTTGCCCTGGCGACGGCGATGGCGATGCCGCCGGCGGCGGCGATGTGGTTGTCCTTGATCAGGATGCCGCTGTCCAGCCGCAGGCGATGGTTTTCGGCGCCGCCCATGCGGGCGGCATACTTGGCCATATCCCTTAGGCCGGGAATGGTTTTGCGGGTGTCCAGCAGCACGGCGCCGGTTCCTTCGATGGCGTCCGCATAGGTTCGGGTCAGGGTGGCGATGCCCGACAGGTGTTGCAGCAGGTTGAGCGCCGTGCGCTCGGCGGCCAGCAGCGCCCAGGCATTGCCCTCGATACGGGCCAGTTCCGTTCCCGCCGTCACCCGGTCGCCGTCGTTTATCAGGATATCCACGGTGATTTCCTTGGCCATGCGATCCGCCGTCATGTGGAACGCTTCAAGGGAAAAGCCGATGCCGGCGACGACCAAATCCTGGCGCGCCGTTATCGCGCCGGCGAAGCCGGCATCCACGGGGATCACCGTTTCCGATGTGATGTCGCCTTTGCCGATATCTTCATCAAGGGCCGCGTTGATGATTCGTCGGATGGTTTTGCGGTCTATGGTCATTTTGCGAAACCTTTTGGGATCAGGATGGTGTTTTTCGGCGGGCGGCTGTTATCGGTTGTCGGATAGTCCAGGGTGTAGTGCAGCCCTCGACTTTCCTTGCGCTTCGCCGCCGAGCGGATAATCAGGTCGGCGACCAGCGCCAGATTGCGAAGCTCCAGCAAGTCGCCGGTAACCCGGAAATTGCCGTAGTATTCGGCAATCTCGCCGAGCAGCAGGTCAACGCGCCGTTGCGCTCTTTCAAGGCGTTTGTCGGTCCTGACAATGCCCACATAGTCCCACATGGAACGGCGCAGTTCCTCCCAGTTGTGGGAAACCACAACTTCCTCGTCGGCATTGGCGACCAGACTTTCGTCCCATTCGGGCAGGGGCGGGGGAGCGGGCGTTTGCCGGATGTTTTCAATGATGTCCTTGGCGGCGGCCTCCGAGAACACCAGGCATTCCAGCAGCGAGTTGCTGGCCATGCGGTTGGCTCCGTGCAGGCCGGTGCAGGCCGTTTCGCCGATGGCGTAGAGTCCGTCAATGTCGGTTCGTCCGCGCATGTCAACCACTACGCCGCCGCAGGTGTAATGGGCCGCCGGCACTACCGGAAGAGGCTCACTGGTCATGTCGAAGCCGAACTTCAGGCAGTTGTGATAAACGGTGGGGAAGTGGCTTTCAATAAACTCCCGGGGTTTGTGACTGATGTCCAGGTAGACGCAGTCAATGCCGAGGCGCTTTATCTCGTGGTCGATGGCCCTGGCGACGATGTCGCGGGGCGCCAGCTCGGCGTCTTTATGGAAGCGATCCATGAAGCGCGAGCCGTCATTAAGCAGCAGACGACCGCCCTCGCCGCGCACCGATTCGGTAATCAGGAAAGATTTAGCCTGAGGATGAAACAGGCAGGTAGGGTGAAATTGGCTGAATTCCATGTTCGCCACCCGGCAACCGGCGCGCCAGGCCATGGCGATCCCGTCGCCGGTAGAGCAGTCCGGGTTCGTGGTATACAGATAGACCTTGCTGGCGCCGCCGGTGGCCAGCACCACCGTCTTGGCGGACAACAGTTTGACCCGACGGGCGGCGGTATCCAGGGCGTAAGCGCCCAGGCAGCGTTTGGCGGGGCCTTCGCCGGCGATCAGATCGATGACTGAATGATTTTCCAGCACGGAGATACCGGGTTCGGCGCGGACCCGTTCTTCCAGTGTTTTTTCAATGGCCTCGCCGGTGGCGTCGGCGGCGTGGATGACGCGGCGGCGGCTGTGGCCGCCTTCGCGGGTCAGGTGGTATTTATCGCAGTCGTCGCGGCGGCTGAAATTGACGCCGAGGCTGATCAGCCGTTCGACCGCCCGGCGTCCGTTTTCAACCACAAAGCGGACGACATCAGGGTCACATAGGCCGGCCCCGGCTTTCAGCGTGTCTTCGATGTGGGAATCGATGCTGTCGTTTTCATCCATAACGGCGGCGACGCCGCCCTGGGCGTGGACGGTGTTGCCGTCCCTTAACGCGCCTTTGCTGAGCAAGGCGACGCGCATCTTGGGCGCCAGGGTGAGGGCGGCGCTCAGTCCCGACGCGCCGCTGCCGATGACGATGACGTCGTAAGACGTTTCGGATTCCATTATTTTTGAACGGGCGATGGCGACATATCCATCATTCTTTGCAGGGGTTTCAGCGCCGCCAGACGGAGCGGCTCGGCCATTTGAAAATAGGGGGCTTCGTTGACCATGCACAAGTACACTTTTTCCAGCGTGTTTTTCTCCATATAGGGGCAGTCGGCGCAGGAGCATCCGCCGTCGGCGCCGGGGGCGGGGATGAAAGTCTTGCCGGGGGAGGCCTTTTGCATCTGATGGATGATGTGAGGCTCGGTGGCGATGATGTACTCATCGGCGGCGGCGGCAGTCACAAAGTTCAGGAGCGACTTGGTGGAGCCGACATGGTCGGCCAGATTGAGAATCGCCTCCGGGCATTCGGGATGGGCCGCCACCAGGGCGTGGGGATATTTTATCTTGAGCTTGACCAGTTCCTTTTCGGAAAACTGCTCGTGGACGACGCAGGTTCCCGGCCATAAAAGCATATCGCGTCCCGTCTTGCCGTTGAGATAGCCGCCCAGATAACGATCCGGGGCGAACAGGATCGGTTGCTTCTTTGGAATTTGGCGAATGATCGCTTCGGCATTGGACGAGGTGACGATGATGTCGGACAACGCCTTCACGGCGGCGGAGCAGTTGATGTAGGTAATCGACAGATGGTCCGGGCGCTTTTCCCGGAAGGCGCGGAAATCGTCGGGCCGGCACGAGTCCTCAAGGGAGCAGCCGGCTTCGGCGTCGGGGAGAACCACGGCGCGGGAAGGGTTGAGTATCTTGGCCGCCTCGCCCATGAAGCGCACTCCGCAAAAGACGATCATATCGGCGGCGGTTTCCTGCGCCTTGCGCGACAGGTCGAGGGAGTCGCCGACGAAATCGGCTAAATCCTGAATCTCCGAGTCCTGGTAGTAGTGGGCGAGGATGACGGCGTTTTTTTCGCGCCGAAGCCGGTTGATCTCGGCGTAAAGATCAATATCGGGGTCCATTCCCTCCTCGGTGAGGGCGTCTGTTCCCGGCAGGACGACGGTTTCTGACATGTTCGGCGCCTTGATGGTTGATTACATATTTTAATATCAAACGCCGGAAAAAGCGATTCAATGCCTAAAGTGGCGGATGCCGGTCAGGACCATGGCCAGCCCCGCCCGGTCGGCGGCGGCGATGACTTCGTCGTCGCGCACCGAGCCGCCGGGCTGGATAATCGCCGTCGCTCCGGCTTCGGCGGCGGCCAGCAATCCGTCGGCGAAGGGGAAAAAGGCGTCGGACGCCGCTGCCGAGCCGATGGCGCGGCTTTGCTTTTCGCCGGCGGCCGTTGCGGCCTCCTTTGCCTTGAGGGCGGCGATGCGCGACGAATCAACGCGGCTCATCTGGCCGGCGCCGATGCCGACGGCGGCGCCGTCCTTGACGTAAACGATGGCGTTGGATTTGACGTGCTTGCTGATCGTGAAGGCGAATTTCAGGTCGGCCATTTCGGCTTCGGTGGGGGCGCGTCTGGTGACTACCTTGAGGTCGCCGCAATCAACGATGTTGTCCCGGCTTTGCAACAGGTAGCCGCCGGACAGGGTGCGCACCGTCATTCCGGGGGCCGTCGGGTCCGGCATGGCGCCGGTGGTCAGCACCCGCAGATTCTTTTTAGACTGTAGAATCTTGCGGGCGTCGTCGTTTATTTCGGGGGCGATGATTACCTCGGCGAACAGCTTGGCCATTTCCTCCGCCGTCTCGCCGTCCAGCATCCGGTTGACGGCGATGATGCCGCCGAAGGCGCTGACCGGGTCGCAGGCCAGGGCGCGTTTATAAGCGTCGATAAGGCTGTCGCCCAGCGCTACGCCGCAGGGATTGGCGTGTTTGATGACGGCGCACGCCGTCTTGTTGAACTCGGCGACCAGCTCGAAGGCGGCGTCGGTGTCGTTAAGGTTATTGAAGCTGAGTTCCTTGCCCTGGAGCTGCAAAGCGGTGGCGACGCCGGGCCGGGAATCGCCGCCGATGTAGAACGCCGCCTGCTGATGAGGGTTCTCGCCGTAGCGAAGCACCTGTCGCAGTTCTCCGGCGAAGGTCACTCGTTTGGGGAAAGGCTCGTTCAATTGACCCGAGAACCAGGCGCTGATAGCGGCGTCATAGGCGGCGGTGCGGGCGTAAGCCTTGGCCGCCAGCCGGCGACGCAGATCATGGGTGACGGCGCCGTCGTTGGCGTTCATTTCCTCCGTAACGCGGGAATAATCCTCGACATCGACGATGACGGTGACGAAGGGGTGATTTTTGGCGGCGGCGCGGATCAGGGCGGGGCCGCCGATATCGATGTTTTCGATGCAGTCGTCAAAGCAGGCGCCGCCGGCGACCGTCGCCTCGAAGGGATACAGGTTGACCACCAGCAGATCGATAGGCTCGATTGAATGGTCCGCCATCGCCTTCAGGTGGGCGGGGTCGGAGCGCACCGCCAGCAGGCCTCCGTGGATCCTGGGATGAAGGGTTTTTACCCGACCGTCCATGATCTCGGGGAATCCGGTATGGTCGGAGACCTCGGTAACCGGCGCGCCGGCGGCCCTCAGCGCCTTTGCCGAGCCGCCCGTCGATAATATTTCTACTCCGCAACCGGCGAGAAAGCGGCCGAATTCCTCAAGGCCGGACTTGTCGGAAACGGAAATCAGGGCGCGGCGAATTTTTGACGGCATAGACGGACTCCTTGGCGGGTGATTATTAATTTTTGAGCGGGGCGTCGCCGGGGACATGATATTCGGGGACAAGGCGGCGGATAATCTCCATCAGGCCGGCAGAATCGCCCGGAGAGCAGGCTTCGGCCAGGCGGTTGATCTCTTGCTTTAATTCAAGGGCATCGCCGCTTCGCGGCGCCGCCAGCAGGATGCCCGGATATTCGGTAGGCGCCGGGGATTCCCCGGCGTGAAGCATTTCTTCAAACAGTTTTTCTCCGGGGCGCAGGCCGATAAGGTCGATCTTGATATCGACATCCGGCTCCAGGCCGGCGAGGCGGATCATCTGATTGGCCAGATCGAGGATGCGCACAGGCTCCCCCATGTCGAGAACAAAGATTTTACCTTCATGCGCGGGATTGCGAACGCCGATGGCCGAGGCTTGCAGGACCAGCTCCACCGCTTCGCGCACCGTCATGAAGTAGCGCTTCATTTCGGGGTGGGTCACCGTCAGCGGGCCGCCCTTCGCCAACTGGCTCTGGAACAGGGGGACCACCGAGCCGGTAGAGCCGAGAACGTTGCCGAAGCGCACGGTGACGAAACAGGTATGGCCCGGCGCCTTGCGGCCGATGTCCAGAGTTTGGCAGTACTGCTCGGCGATCCGCTTGGCGGCGCCCATTATGCTGGTCGGATTCACCGCCTTGTCGGTGGAGATCAGCACCATCGCCGCCGTTTTGTTCTTGATGCAGGCGTCGGCGATGTTGACGCTGCCGATGACATTGGTTGTTATGCCTTCGAATATATTGGCTTCGACCATCGGCACATGTTTGAGAGCGGCGGCGTGAAAAACCAGATCAGGTTTGTTCTCGGCGAAAACCTGTTCAATGCGGCTTTGATTGCGGACGTCGGCGAGCACCGCTTTGCGCGGCAGATCGCCGTGATGCTCCGATGTTTCCAGATCAACGGCGTAGAGGTTGAATTCACAATTGTCGAGGAGGACAAGAGCCGAGGGAGAAAAGCCGCAAATCTGGCGGACCAGTTCGCTGCCGATGCTGCCTCCCGCTCCCGTCACCAGAACGCGACGGCCTTTGATGAGGGCGTTCATCGCGTCGCGGTCGAGCGCCGTCTGCGGCCGGCCCAGGAGGTCCTCAAGGGCAACGGGGCGGACCTCCACATTGTCGCTGACTCCGCTCTTGAAGTCGGTAAGCTTCGGCAGCCGCGCCAGGGTCATCCCCAGCTCTGCGGCGCTGTCAAGAAGTCTGCGCACCTGGGTTTTGTCCATATTGTCCCTGGTCAGGATCAGTCGCTGCGGACGGTTGCCGAATCTTGCCAACTGGCGGACGACGGCATGCATTTCATCGGTGGTCCCAAGAACCTTGACGCCATGAATATGACGTCCCACCCGGTCGGAGTTGTCGGCGACAATCCCGACTACCTGATAATTATTTTCTCCGGATCGGGAGAGGGAGCGAATGAAAAGCTCCGCTCCGTCATCGGCGCCCGCCAGCAGCACCGGAATGGAACGGCGGCCTTCCCTTTCCAGCCTGAATTCGTAGCGCCGGTCCTTGAACAGCCGGTACAGGAAACGCGGTCCCCCAAGAAGGGCCATCAGGACGAACCAGGTGATGAACGGCAATGATCGCGGCAATTCTTCAAGCCGCGTCCACAGGAACATCACCAGCATGAAAACGAGAACGGCCAGCGTCGCCGCCCTGGCGATCGCCAGCAGATCATTCAGCGAAGCGTAACGCCATACGCCTCGATACAGGCCCATGAATAAAAATATAACACCGGCGATGACCGTGAAAGAGAGCGTTCCCCGCACCAGAAGCTCCGGCGAGTAATAATACAGAGCGCCTCCGAGTCTCAGGTAAAGGGAGAGATAGAAGGCCAGCGCCGCCATGATAATGTCATGGACGAAGACGATATAACCGCGAAGGGGAAGCTTGGTTATCATGGGTTAGGGTGTTTTCATATCCGTCGGCCGGCAAATCCACGCCGCTGTTTCGCTCAGCCCCTCGGCCATGGAAAACGGCGGAATCCAGCCGAGTCGGCGGCGTATTTTTCCATCATCCACGGTTAACGAGTCAAGCAGACGCGAGACCATAGCCGATTTTCCGGTCATTTTGCCGGCAAATCGCAAAAGCCGTTCAGGAACCGAAAACAGCCTTGCCGGCCTTTCAAGGGCATCGGCCATGCGGCGGATGAGTTCCGGGGTTGAGACATCTTCTCCATCGCGCACCACGAAGGCCTGATTCGCGGCGGCGGGATGATCAAGGCAGCGGATAATGATGTCTACCAGATTGCCCGCGTAAATAAAACTGCGTCGGTTGGCAATGCCGCCGAGGGGCAGGGGAAGAGACACGCGGCAAAGATTCATCAGAGACAGAAAATTGCCTTTTACGCCCTCGCCGTAAACCAGGGGAGGCCTCAGGATGACTACCTCCAGTCCGCTGTGCGCCGCTATGTCGAAAAGCGCCGATTCGGCTTCCTGTTTGGAGACGGCATAGGAGTCGTCCGGCGCCGGCGGATCGTCTTCGTTAAAGGCGTGGGGGCCGGCGGATTCGCCGTGTATCTTGATGGTGCTTAAAAACACAAGCCGTTGAACGCCGGCGGTTGCGGCGGCTTGGGCAAGGCGGCGCGTTCCTTCGACGTTGACCCGGCGGAACTCGGCGAGGGGCGCATCCGACCGCTCTTTCATTACATGCACGCGGGCGGCTGAATGCACCACTATCCGGACGCCGTCAAGGGCCGGCGCCCAATCCATGTCGGAACCGATGTCGGGAACCTGTATCAGCTTAACGGATGCGAAGGCCTCGTCTTCGGGAAAGCGGCGAACCGCAGCGCAAACGTCATGACCCTCGGCGACCAAAGAACGGCATAGCTTTCGGCCAATAAATCCGTCGGCGCCGGTAATTAAAATTCCGGTCATGACGGCGCCGGGGAACCGACTTTATCTCCCTCTCCACGCACGACTTTTTCCAATACCTCTATCATCAGGCGGGCCTGGCGCTCACGACTGTGCAGGGGAGCGGCTTTCAGGCTGTTTCGGGAATAATCCTTAAGCGCCTTTTCGTTTTTCATCAGTTCCAGGGCGGCTTCGGCCAAGGCTTTCGGGTTCTCTGCCGGAACACATATCCCGGCCCTGTCCGCCGTAATAATTTTGCCGGCTTCGCCTTGGGGGGCGGCTAAAAGCAGGGGCAGGCCCATTCCCATGGCTTCAAATATCTTGGAGGGAATGACGCCGGCGAATACCGGGGAATTTTTGAGGTGGATCAAGGCGACGTCGCACAGGCTCCATACGGCGGGCATATTTTCTTTGGGCTGCGGCGGCAGGAACACGATATTATTGAGGCGGCGACTTTTTGCCTCTTCAAATAATTGCTCCCGTTCCGCTCCGGCCCCGGCCAAAAGGAAGCGTAGATTGGGAACGTTACGGAGCAACTCTGCGGCATTGAGCACATTTCTGAGGCCATGAGCCATGCCGTGGGTTCCCACATAACCGATTATGAAACAACCTGTTAAGTCCCATTCAGTCGCCAATTCGATGTCATGCGGCCTCGGCTTATAGCGCGGGAGGTCGATGCCGTTTATCACCACGGCGATTTTATCGCCTTTGATTCCCCGTCCGATCAGGTCATCCTTGAAGGCGTTGGTCAGGGCGACGATGGCCGCCGATTTCCGGTACAGGTAGAGTTCCAGCTTCTCCATCATGCGCAGGAGGAATTTTTCACGCATGGCGCCGACGGCGGCGATCGAAGCCGGCCAAAGGTCTCCCAACTCAAAAACGAACGGCACGCGGCGGATGAGGCCGAGCATCCAGCCGGCAACGGCGGCAAAGAATTGCGGCGACGTGGCGACGATTAAATCAGGTTTATTCTGAAACAGGCCGGCGCCGATTCCGGTCACCAGGAAACTGAAAAAATCCAGAGTGCGCAATATCGTGCCCTTATTCGGGGCGATAAAGGTTTTTACCCTCACCACCCGGATGCCCGAAATAACCTCGGTCTGATGCCAGGAATTCTTATAATTGGGGTAAAGCTTGCCTTGGGGAAAATTGGGAGCGCAGGTGATTATCGTGACGTCGTGTCCCCATCTCGCCCAATAACATGCCCGCTCAAAGACCCGCGTCGCGGCGGCATTGGTTTCCGGAGGGAAGTTTTCAGTCAGAAAGAGAATTTTCATAAGGCGTTACTTTTGATAAATCATGAAGCGGGCGGATCCGAAAAAATAAAACAGCATCGCCACGACAATACACGCGCCTGACAGCGACGGCCATATCCACCCCATGGCCGCCGTGACCGCCGACACAATCAAGGCGAGGTCGGCGACAAGAACAATGAGGGCTACGTCGGAATGCTTCAATCCCTTCTGAACGGCGCGCTGATAGAAATGTTCGCGATGAGCCTGCCAGACTTTTTCGCCGCGAAGGGCGCGGCGCATAAGGGTTACGGTGGCGTCGGCCAGATAATAAAGGGGAAGGATCAAGGCCGCCGCCCATTGACCTTGGGCGGACAGCGCCAATAATAACCAGCCCAGCAAAAACCCCAGGGTGACGCTGCCGACGTCTCCAAGGAAGACCTTGGCCGGACGCCAGTTCCACCAAAGAAACCCAAGGGCGGCGGCAGCCATGGTAAGGCCGTAGGAGGGGAGCGGTTCATGGAGATCGGCGAAGAAACCGACAAGGGCGACGCCGGCGCCGATGCAGGCGGCTTCAATTCCGGAGATGCCGTCAATTCCGTCCATGAAGTTAAAAAGATTGATAAACCAGACCCACAGCAGTCCGGCGGCGAAGGAATCAAGCGCCCGGGGCAGAAGTCCGGCGAAATAAAGACCGTGATCCGGGGCGACGCTTAGAACCAACGCAACGGCGGCGGCCTGGCCTAACAGCCGCCAAACGGGAGACATGCCGTTCAGGTCGTCATGCCAGGACATTAAGGCAAGCGCCAGGGCGCACCCGCTTAAAGCCGATATTTCGGTTGTATTGTCGGTTCCGGTTAAACCGATATAACTCCAGACGGGAACCAGGACGATGACCAAAGCCCAGCCTCCGCCGCGAGGGGTGGGCGCCGTATGACTGCTGCGCTCATTGGGGCGGTCGAAGACGGATCGCCTGCGAAGGATACGCAGGATGATATGAGTGGCGAGCAAGGCGGCGGCGAAGACGCCGATAAAAAGAAGGATGGGAAAAAGCCGGTCCATCAGCCCGGATTCTCCATATTTTTTTCGGTGACTAACGCCGTGGCAAAGGCGGCCGTCAGCCAAAGAGACCCCTGCCACCAACTGCTCCAGATGCCGTAACTTACATATGTGATAGAAAGGGTGGAAAAGAAGGCGCCGTAACCGAAGGCGCGAAGAACAAGGTCGTCGCATTTACTCAGGCGGCGGATAAGCGCCCGCAGCAATACTACCAGCATAATTGCGCCGACTGCGCCGAATTCCAGCCATATCTGAAGAACGACGCTGTGCGGATGAAGCGGAATCGGTTCGAGAGTTCGGGACCCATGGTTTAATACAGGGTATGTTTTTTTGTCCTTTTCGGAAGAAAGGGCGCGTGACGAATTAAGGCCTTTGCCTAATATCGGCGTTTCCTGAATATAATCGGCGGCAAATTTCCAGATGAAAATTCGAGGATATAAGGATTCGGGTAAATTATATTCCTTTACTTCGAAGTCTTTCGCGCTCGGCAGAAGGAGAGAAAACAACGGCATGGCGAACACGCTGACGATAACCAGGGTCAAGAAAATTCCGGCGGCCCGCTTTTGAAAGGCGATGGATATCAGGAATGCGGAAAAAGCGACAATGCCGGCAAGCGTTGATGATCCGCTGCCGCTTTGAAAGTTAATGAACAAGGCCGAGGCGAAAAGAAGGGCCGCGCCGGTTCCGGCGCCTTTTTTCCACAGCGCCCCCATGGCCGGCCACAGCATCAGCGCCGCCACGGTCATGCCGCTTTTATAGTAATTGGCTTGAGTGTAATCGATAAGAACCTCGCGTCCCTTTGTGATCTTCCAGAAGGCGTGCGTCAATGCCAGGGGGGTGAAAATTTCTATGGCTAACACGGCGTAGCCGACACAGGCGCCGATGATCAACGCGCCTTCAAAAAAGCGCCGCTCATCATCACGCAGCCGGGTTGCCAGGGAAATCAAAACCAGTCCGCCCAGAAATGTTCCGGCAAGCGGTAGAGACAAATGCAGGCTATTTTCCGGAGCGATGGACCAGATCGAGCTTATGATCCCCCAAATAACAACTACGGCAAAAAACACCAGGGAAGATTTCGGCAAATCAGGCCATGAGCGTTCCTTGATGAAAAATAACGTCAACCCGGAAATTGCGGTTGCGACAAACAGCGCCGCCACGGCTTTCGACATGAAGAGAGCAAAGGGGATCATCAGCAATGACGATGCGCCGAGAACGTGACCTGTATGAATCCGGGGTATCTTCATATCAATTCCAAATCCTGAAATGCCATTTCCCCTCCTTACCAAGGAGGGGCCAGGGGAGGTTGCTGCAACGACCCCCTCTAACTCCCCCTTGAAGCAAGGGGGAGGATTTTTCAGAGTCATTTTTTACGGCCATCGGTATTATTGTGCGCTTCGCCATACATCAAGCACAAGCAAAGCCCAAACTTTCAAGGAATGGTCGCGGTTTCCCCGCCGATGCTCGGAAAGAAGAGTCTCCACCGGCCCCCATTCAAGACCCAGCGCCGCCATGTTGGCCGGGGTGATCCGCTCTTTTACCATTTCCTTCAGGTCGGTCTTGAGCCAAACTCCCATGGGAGGATTGAACCCTCTTTTCGGAGCGTCAACGATTTCATTGGGCAAAAGGCGGCGGGCGACGGCCTTCAGCAGGCCTTTCATTCCGCCGTTTACGCGAAGGGATGGGGACAACATTCCGATATGCTCCACCAAATGATGATCGATCAACGGCAGTCGCAGTTCCAGCGCGTGTCTCATGCTCATGGCGTCGCCGTAAGCAAGAAGATTGCCGGGAAGAAATGACAGCAGGTCGGTTTGCTGCATGGCGTCCAGGGGATGGGAAGACGGCGCCTGCAGGAACAGATCGTTGATCGGGCTTGGCGGCGCTTCGTCCGCTCCGAGGAGCAGGCGGCGTTCTTCACGGCTGAAATACTCAACCCATGAGGCGTACATTTCGCCGTCGGGATGGTTGGCGCCGGTTAAAAACTCCCGCGCCCGGCGCAGGAAATGACGACCGTCGGCGCTTTCGGGGATAAGGCATGACGCCGGTTCGATAATGCCGCGTCTAAGCCATTTCGGAAGGCGTCGGTACTTTTGGGCAAGCAGCCCTCCTTCGTAGCGGGGATAGCCGGCGAATGTTTCGTCGCCGCCATCCCCGACCAGGGCGACGGTGACATGTTCCCGCGCTTTGCGCGACAAGTCATGAATCAGCAGCGCCGTCGGGTTGCCGAAAGGCTCGCCGAAGCCGGCGACGCAATCACTCAGCAGATTCACTAATCGGGAGCTTGCCGGAAGCTCGGCGTGACGGCTTCCTATATGCGAGGCAACACGGCGCGCCGCCGTTCGCTCGTCGTAGGCCGCTTCATCGAAGGTCATGGTAAAGGTGTGAATGGGCGCCGCCCCTTGCCGGCGCGCCTCTTCGGCCATGAGGGCGGCGATTACCGAACTGTCGATGCCTCCGGAAAGGAAACACCCGACAGGCACATCGGACACCATGTGCGACACAACGGCTTTTTTCACTAACGGCAGCAGTTCATCAATCGCATCGTCCACGGCAAGCAGGCGGCTTCCGTTAATCGAAGGGCGCCAGTACGGCTCCAGCGTAATTTTGCCGTTTTGCCATCGCAACAAATGACCGGGAGGCAGTTTTTTGATCCCGCAGTATATGGTGCGGGGCGCCGGAACATAAAGACAGGCCAGAAATTCAGATAACGCCGAGTTGTCTACGGCAAGATCAATGCCGGGATGACTCTTAAGGGCGTTGATCTCGGAGGCAAAAGCCAATTGACCGTCATTCAGATGAGCATAAACCAACGGCTTGACGCCTAAACGGTCACGGCACAGCAAAAGCTCTTTGGTTTTGCAATCCCAGAAGGCGAAAGAAAACATGCCGGTCAGGCGGCTGATTCCGTCCGGGCCGTAACGACGCAACAGATTAAGCAATACCTCGGTATCGCTCGTCGAGCGGAAGCGGTCTCCTTCGGCCTCCAGTTCGACGCGCAGTTCGCGGTAATTGTAGATCTCACCGTTATAGGTCAGGACGAATCGACCGCAATCGGAAACCATCGGTTGGGCGCCGCCGGGACCGGTGTCGATAACGGCCAGCCGGGTATGGGCGAAGCCGACGCCGTCGTCCCGCCACACGCCGTTGCCGTCAGGACCGCGATGGCTAAGTCTTTCACGCATGACGCCAAGGGTCTCGGCTTCAATATGCGTGCCGCCGGCTATTCCACACATGATTGTTGCGCCCTGGTCAAGACATCGACAACGGTGACGCCGAGCCGCAAGCCGGATATATCGCGCGACCCGGTTACGATGGCGGTTCTGAATTTATTGATGACCCTGTTCAACAGCGCTTCATTCTTTACCGTCAGCGGTTCTTTCGGCCCCAGGGTTCCTTTGGCCCCTTCCGGCAGGGAATGGCGCGTCAACTTGTCGGCGGACGTATCATCATAGACCAAGGCGCAATCATCAAAATATACGCAAAAATAGCGCCGGTTCGTAACAAGCAGGTTGCTGATGACAATCCCGGCGGAAAGTCCCTGTCCGAAATCAGCGTCAAGTTTCAGTGTTTCGCCGACGCCTTCTTTGAGTTGACGGGTTTCCGTTCTGGTTGCCGTGATCGCTTCCGGGGGCCGGCCGAGGAGGTCGCAGCACATGGCGATGTCATGAGGCCCCCAATCCCACAAGACGGACGTTTTCTCGCGGAACGGGCCTTGCTTGCCGGCCAGAGAAACAATGGCGCGTATCGGTCCGAGGCCTAATGCTTCTTGTTTCAAGGCTTCCCACGCGGCGCTGAAAAGATGGATGTGATCGACCATGACCAGGCCGCCGACGGCCTCGCATAAAGCCAGAAGTTCTTCGGCCTCTCTAAGGTCGACGGTCAACGGCTTTTCAATCAGAACCGGCCTTCCCGCCGATATCGCCGCTTTTGCTATTTCCGCATGGGTGTTCGGCGGCGTAGCGATGATGACGCCGTCCAGGTCATCGGCGTCGATCACTTCGCGCCAGTCCTCGGAAATTATGCAGTCCCTATCGACCAGGGTTCTGCTTTCAGGGTTTCTGCTGGCCAATCCGGCTAGACGAATCCCCTTCATCTTTCTGATGGTGCGAATATAATTGCGGCCCCAGGGGCCGGCGCCGATTAACCCGAGCCGAACGATTTTCACGCCTCTCCGCTATAGGTTGCGTCAGTCCAGGCGAAGAAACGGCGCAATCCCTCATCCAGGGCTATTTTGGGTTCATACCTGACTTGTAGCGTTGCCTTGCGAATATCGGGGCAACGGCGTTGGGGTTCATCGGCAGGATAACTGTCCGGATATTCGATGATATTGTATTTAATCTTGCGACCGATGACTTTTTCCACGCGCCCGGCCAAATCGATCATGGACACTTCGGGCTTGGGATTGCCGATATTGTAAGCCTCTCCCGGCACGCCGTGAACTATCACCCGCAAAAAACCGTTCATGGCGTCCGTGATGTAGCAGAAGGTGCGGGTTTGATCGCCGGAGCCGTAGATGCTCAGTGGTTTGTCCGCCTTGATGCGGCTGGCGAAGTTGGGCATGGCGCGATAATCCGTTTCCTGCATGCCCGGCCCGAATACGTTGAACGGACGGATGGTGTTGGTGCAGACGCCGTGCATTTCATGGAAAATATGGCACAAGGTTTCGCCCAGACGTTTGCTTTCATCGTAGCAGGCTCGCGGCCCCTGGCACGATACATTGCCCCGGTAGCTTTCGGATGTAGGGACATGCTTCGGGTCCGGATCGCCATAAATTTCGCTGGAGCTGAAGAATGTAAAGCGGGCCTGATTATGAACGGCCAACTCCAGCATGTTCTTGGCGCCGGCCACCGCTGTTTCGAGGGTTTCCAGCGGGAAGGCGCGATAGTAGAACGGACTCGCTATGCCGGCGGCATGAATGACGTAGTCTATTTTATCCTTTATTTCCAACGGCTTCGCCACATCATGATTGATGAACTTGACGTTTTGCATATCCGGGATGATGGAACCTTCCTTGCCGGCGGTAATCAAATTGTCGAGAACGATCAAACGGCAGGGTTTTTTCAGGACGTTGTCGTTCAGGTGGGCAAAGACTTCCATGAAGTAGCGGCCGAGGAAACCGCGACCTCCGGTCAGCAGGACGGTTTTGCCGGTAAAGGCCTCGGCGGAATCTCCCAGACTCCCGGCGATTTCGGCGACATCGGATGGAATGATAAAATCGGTCATTTTTAAATGATCCTGATTGCGGGAAGAGGAATGATAAAACGCCCCCCTTCGCGGGAGAATGATTGGTGTTTGCTTATTATCGGTTCGGCGAAGTTCCAGGCAAGTATCAACAGATAATCGGGCTTACGTTCATAAATAGCCGCCGAAGGAAGAACCGGAATGTGAAATCCCGGCGAAAAAAGGCCTTGTTTCAAAGGACTGTCATCGACGATGAAGTCTATAATATCCGGACCCAGGCCGAAGTGATACATCAACGTGGTGGCTTTGGCGGGCGCTCCGAATCCGGCGATGGTTTTTCCGTCGCTTTTCAAGCGGCGCAGCAGGGAACCCAATTCTCTCTTTTTTTCTTCTATTTTGTCGCCGAAATCAACAAGCGTTTCGACGCGATCCAGTTTCTTTTCTTCTTCCAGGGCGATCATTTCGCCGACCGACGCTCCCGCCGGATGTCCGCCGTTTTTAAGTCGGGCGATGCCGCGAAGCGATCCGCCGTGGCTGTCGGTGCGCAGGGCTTCAATCATCTCCATGCCGTTGGCCGTGAAAAAACGCCTGAGCGGTTTTACCGAATGATAGGCTAGATGTTCGTGATAGGTCATATCAAACAGGGTGTTGTCGACGACATCCGCCAGATAGGAAACCTCAAATGAAAAAACGCCGTTATCGTCGAGGAGTTCCCGGACGCCGGCGGCGACGCCCGTCAGGTCGTCGATATGGGCGAACACATTGTTGGCGGTAATTATCGCCGCCCGCCCATGTTTTTCACGGATGCGCAAAGCCTGATCCGGGGTGAAAAATCCGGCTATCGTCTCGATCCCGTCTTCGGCGGCGCGTCGTGCGATGTCCGTGGCCGGGTCGATGCCCAGCACCCGCATTCCCGCTTCCTTGAAGAATTTCAGAAGGGTTCCGTCATTGGAGCCGATATCCACCGCCAGGCTTTTCGGCGAGGGCGCAAACCGCTTCAGAAGATCGGCGGCATAATCACAAAAATGAGCGACAAAGACCGGCGAGGTTCCCGAAACGTAGACATAGTTCTCAAACAATGCCTTGGGATCGACCACGTCAAGCAATTGCACATGGGCGCAATCGTTACAGAAAAACACATCCAGCGGGAAACATTCCTGTTTCTCGTTCAGCTTGTCCGCCGTGACGAAGGCGTTGGCGGGGGGCGTCGGCGTCAGCTTGAAGGCGGGGACAAGGTTGCCGGAACCGCACAGACGGCAAGTTTCACGCCGATGACAAAGATCGCTCAAGTGATTATGTCGCTGCCGGGCTTACCAATTCGATGCGTTCGATGTCGGCCTCGTAAACTTCCTGTCGGCGGGAATTGCGGCCCAGCGTCAGGAACACCGTGTCCTCCAAAAAGACCATGGTGTGATCAACCTGGGGCGGGGTGAAAAACTGTTGTCCTTGCCTGATGATAACCTTATCCGGTTTCCCGCCGCCGCCGTGCGGACGATGGTGATATTCAATCATCCCTGTAATAACGTAGCAAAAATGCCAATCGGTCTTGTGGTAGTGGTTGGCCCGCACCGTGCCTTTCTTCGAGCTGATGAGCACCGCGCTCTCCATGGGCAGATCGACCAGAGGCTGAATTTCGCCCCGTGCGTCGGCAAACGGCTTTTCCATAGGCACGATGACGGTTTTAGGCCAAGCGGCCTTTTCTTCTTCGGTGGGCGGCTTAATGGTCATTTTCCGACGGTCCTTTCCTGGCCTTCTGGTAGGCGGCTTTTCGGGGCGGGTTATTTATAAAATCATACTGCGGCCAGCGGTCCTTGGCGTAATATTGAGACATCAGCGTCGAGCGCGACGCCGGCATCATGAAAAACTTCATGGCGTAGTAAACGTCCCAGAAGAATTCTCCGGTTCTGAAGCCCCGGATCAGACGCCTGAGGGCGAAGGCGGGGTTATAGAAAATGGCCCGCTTGTAGGCGATATCCATGTATTTGCGGATCGTGTCGTAAGTCAGGTATTGATGGGCGAACAGCGATTCGTCGGTGTAGAAGAAATAACTGTCCCAATTGAAGGTCTTGACCAATCCCTTATCGGCGTAATTCTGGAACATGGCGGTTCCCGGAAAGGCGATGGTTACTCCGAACTTCATCATATCCAGAGGAAGGCTGCGGGCATATTCGATGGTGTCCATCATCGTTTCCTCGGTGTCATGGGAAAGCCCTAAAAGCATTGATCCGCAGGTGTCCATGCCCGCCTTGCGCGCCTTGTTGACGGCGATCTGGCCTTGTTCGATCGAGGCCCGCCCCCCCTTGCCGAATGATTTTAGAATGCCGTCGTTGCCGCTTTCAAAACCGAAGTTGACCCGGTAACATCCCGCCTTGTTCATTACCTTGAACATATGATCGTCAGCGCTTTCGACGCGAATGCCGTTGTGACAGGTCCAGATCATGTCGGTATCGGCCTTGATGATGGCTTCGCTTACCGCCGTCGCCCAGTCCTGGTCCGAGGTGAAAATATCGTCGGCCAGCCAGAATTCCCTGAAGCCCAGGTCCCTCATGCGTTTGACTTCTTCGGCGCAACGTTCGGGAGACTTTTTCCGATATCCCAGTCCCGTCGTGTTTTTGCTGGCGCAGAAGTCGCATGTGAAAACGCAGCCGCGTGAAAATTCGGCGATTGTTACCGGCCGGCGCTTGACCAGGATGCGGGAAATGCGGTGATAGTCGTTGGTATCATAAAGGTCCCACGCCGGCATGGGCAGATCGTCCAGATCCTGGATCAACGGCCGCAGTCCGGTGCTTATGATTTCATCCCCGGATCGATAGTAAATTCCCTTAACGTCGGCGGGGTTCGAGGCGTCGCAGTAGTCGGCGAAAGAGTAATCGGCCTCGCCGACGAAAACGGCGTCCAGCATCGATTCTTTCATTGTTTCCATGGGAAGAGCGGAAATATGGGGACCGCCGCCGACGACTTTAATGTCTTTGGAAATATCCTTTGCCAGCACGCTGATGTCGCGAAGCTGGTTCATCAAGGGAGTGGTGGCGGTAATGCCGACGATATCCGCTTTTGATTCCAGGATTTTGGCGCGGATCAGCCGGTAATCGTAGGGTCGCCAGGAAAGATCCAGAATCCCGACATGGTGTCCTTGCAGCTTGGCGACGGCGGCGATGGTGGCCAGGCCGAGGGTAGGGTGGATGGGATTAATGATGCCGACCTTGGTCCCGCCATAGGACGGCTCATAGGACGGATTGATCAACAGGACGTTCGCCATACTCGGGATCTGTCAGCGGAAGATATTATAGCGAAGTATGCAGAAAATCGCCCGAAAACCGTCTTTCCAGCCGATTTTTTTACCTTCCTGATAGGTGCGGCCCGTATAGCCGATGCCTACCTCGAAAATCCGGGGCGCCGGTTTGAGCCGGCTTATTTTCGCCGTGATTTCCGGATCAAAACCGAACCGGTTCTCCTCGATTGATATTTTTTCCAGGACTTCGCGGCGAAAGACCTTGTGACAGGTTTCCACGTCGGTAAAGCTGAGATCGGTGAACATGTTTGATAAAAAGGTCAGAAATTTATTGCCGGCGGTGTGCCAGAAATAGAGGACGCGAACACATTCTCCGCCGCGAAAGCGCGACCCGTATACCACATCCGCTTTTCCATCGAGTATCGGCCGCAGCAGCTTCGGATATTCGCCCGGATCATATTCCAGATCGGCGTCCTGGACGAGGACCACATCGCCGCGAGCCGCAGCGAACCCGGTGCGCATCGCCGCGCCCTTTCCCTGATTTTTCTCGTGGCAAATCACTTGAATGCGGGAATCTTCGGCGGCCAGGGCTTCGGCTTTTTCGCGGGAGCCGTCTTTGGAGGCGTCATCAACGATGATCAGGTTCGGCTCCATCCCGCAGCAATCAGCGCGAAGAACCCGCTTGACCAGGGATTCCAGGGTCGGCGCTTCATTGTAACAAGGGATCACGATGCTCAGGGATTTGACGGACATGGGATGCTCTCTTCGACGGCAATGAACTGATTACTAGACTTTTTAGTCACGGGAGGCAATCCGCGTTAAGTTTAAGAAGGTCAAAGGCGGCCTTGGAAGACATGGTTTCGGAAAATGTTCTGGAACCGATGCCTTGGGTCTCAAACCTGTTCAACAGTTCAAGACAATTTGTGTGACTCAACAGATCAAGGGATCGGGGGGAAAGTTTTTTTTCTCCATCATTGCTTCGGCCGACGAGCACATGGGTGATCCCGGCGGCCTTCAATTGCCGGAACAGGATGGCGGGGTCTTGTTGTTCTTCCCGCGTGTTGACGGCGGATTGGGTGTGGGGAGAACTGAACAGATAAGGCATTTCAAGAAAATAAAACAGTTGCCGTTCGCCGATAAACAACTTGTCTGATCTGGAAAGATGGGCGTTTATCCAAGGGACGGGCGCATAGTTTTTGACATTTCGGAACAGAAAGGATTCACGACTCTCGTTGCTCATAACGTAGCGCAGGTACTTGATCGAGAAAACGACTTCTGTGGACATTTGAAATAAAACGGTCGCTGAAACGGCGGCGGCAAGCGGCCATCGAAAACGACCTTGCGAGGAAAACCGCTCGGCGGCGACGGTTAGACAGATCAACAACAAGGGCAGGACCGGCAGCAGGTGGCGAACCCGTTGCGAAGGGCCGCTGAAGAACCACAGGGCATAAAAAAGAAAGGCGATGATTCCGTAAATCAGTAAGCGGCTGCCGAGGACGCGGCTACGGAATTTCCAAATTCCCAACGCGGCGAAGGGTAAAACAAGAAGCGCGAATGGTCCGAGGCCGACGAATTTGGCTTCAATTATGGAAGGGGAATCAAGAGTTGCCTGAAAGGGAAAAAGAAAAAACCAAAAAAGCGTTCGCGGCAACGGACGGTCATAATTCATAAAGACCTGCCGGTAGAAAAGATTCTGCTCCTTTGACCAAAGAAGCAGATCGTCCCGTCCCAGCCATTGGAAAAACATCGGAAAGAAGGGGTCGCCGGTATTTAATCCGTTCCAGGCGTACCATTGGAAGCCGGCGGTCAAGGCGACGGCGCTGAAAACAAGGCCATGAATCAACCAACGTCGTTGCGCGAGAAGGGTCAGGCCGCAAGCGACGGCGAACAGCAGACCGAGATATTTCGATCCTCCATAGAAGCCGACGGCGAGACCGGCGAGCATGGCGTAATTCAGGCGTCCGCTTTCCAGGGCGCGGGCCGCCGCCCAGGCGGCAACCATGACGAACATGGCTAATCGGGCTTCAATCTGGCCGGTTCCGGCGCCGTAAATCATCGCCGGCGTTGTTAAAAAAATCAGTGTTACAGCCAGCGACCAGTTGCGGTTGAGGTGATGGCGGCAAAGAACAAACAGCAACGCCGTCGCCGCCCAGCCGGAAACCATGGTCCATAAAGTCAGGGCTTGTTCGCCGCCGAGGGCCAGGGCGGGCAGATAAGTCATTTGGGTCAGGTAGGGAATGGCCCCGTCGCCGGGACGAAGAATAAAGACAATCCGTCCCGCTTCGAGGAAATGTTTGACCGCCGTAAAATGATAGGCCAGGGAGTCGGCATCTCCCGGCGGGGAAAGGCCTTCAGCCAGGTCAAAAAGCAATGCCGTCAGAATCAGCGCCGACAATCCCCGGCCGACGCCGTCGAGACGGCCGGTCGGTCGGGGCAATCCTTTTTGCTTTAATAAAATAATGCCCGATGAGCCGGCGATCAGCAGACCGAACAACCAACCTTTGTCCAGTAACCCCAAAAGACCCAGCGGAAAGATCAGCCAGCCCAACATGCCGAAGCCGGCGACGAAGGCGAAGGCGGCATGTTCGCCGGGCGTAAACTCATCACCGATTCTAAGCAGCTTCAAGACAACGGCGCCCAGCCCCAGGCAACACAATATCTCAAGCGTAATGACGCCGAAGGCCATCAGATCAGCCCTAAAAGTTTGAGAAGCGGACCGGCCATGTCCCTGTACTGAAAAAGATAGGCGCCGAAGGCGATCCCCAGCCAAAGCCAAAGCAAGACGGCGGTCAGTTTTTCCCGATTCATCATTTTTCCAGAAAGCGAGGACGTTGCGGCGGCGGAACAAAAACAAAGGCCACCGTCATAGAGAACAGTAAAAAAGGTAATTTCAGTAATAAAACCAACAGCGCCGTGAATTTTCGTTGTTTCACATAAACCTGAACGGCTTCGTAATGCACGGCGAAAATGCGAAACCACAGGCTGTAAATCGCCGAGCCGGGATGTTTTTTCAGGTCCGGGGCATAGCGCCCGGCGATTTTCAGGCAACAGGCGAGGCGGCGTTCGGTATTGCTCATGATGCCGCCGGGGGTGACGTGGTAGCGCGACAGGGGTTCGTCAAACACCAGAAAGCGGGTGCCCGGCTGTTTCAGCAGGGCCAGCCACATTTCAAAATCTTGCCCGTTTTTTAAGGTGGGATCGAAGCCTCCGGCGGCGATAACGGCGTCGCGCCGGGTGACGACCGTACAGGTATCGAGATAGCCCTTGCGGTAAAGGGAGACAAAAGGCGCTCCTCCCTCCCGGAAGCGGCGGGCGCCGTCGATCAGCGATTCCTTGCCGTTTTCGACGATCAAACCGTTGTGAGCGACCAGCAGGTAATGGCCGTCCTCTATGTGGGCCAGACTGCGGGCGAGTTTTTCAGGCAGCCATTCGTCATCGGCGTCAAGGAAGGCGAGTATGGGCCGGGAGGCTTCGGCCACGGCCCGGTTGCGGGCCGCTCCCGCCCCCCGATTGGATTGACGAAACACTTTCAGCCGGACGCCGTTCATCCGGGGTTCCAGGGCCAGCGCCGCCTCACAGGTTCCGTCATCCGAGCCGTCATCGACGACGATTGCTTCATAGGGCTTGAGAGTCTGGGCGGCGACGCTCACCAGCGCCCTGGCGATGGTCTTTGCGGCCCGATAGGCGGGGATGATCACGCTGACTTCAGGCGGCATCGGCCAGGGCCTCCAGACCATCTTCGGGAGGCTCGGCGAGGAAAGGCCCCTCTATATGAATTCGTATCGACAATTCCAGCATCAGCAGGGAATAGACCCTGAAACCGTGAAGGTCCGGCTTCGCCAGCAGCCGTTCTATGCCTTGCGCCGTCCACCATCCCCGATCAAGGGTCTCGCGCCGGGTCAATATCCTTCGCGCCGATGAGGCCAGACCGGCTTTCAGCCAGGCGGGAACCGGCGAGGCGAAACCCTGCTTGGGGGCGTTAAGGACTTCTTCCGGCAGGAAGGGCGCGGCGATGGCGCGCTCCAGGCCTTTTTGTCGCCCTCCGGGGGTGCGTAATTCGGGCGGAACCGCCAGCGCCGCCTCCACCAGCCGGTGATCCAGGAACGGCACCCGGCCCTCGACGCTTACCGCCATTGATGTCTTGTCCAGCAGGGTCAGCAAATCTTCCGGCAGATAGGTGTTAAGCTCCGCATAAAGCGCCGCTGATTGGGGGGGGCCTTGGAATTCGGCGAAAAATTCATTCTGCGCCGGGGTCGGCGCCGTCATTTTATTGCCGATAAGGCGGCGCATGGGGCGGGGAAAGTGGGCGCCGTGCTGGTGGAGATAGTCGCCGCGATTGTCGTTGAACAAAGCCGCCCGTTGAAGTTTCCAGGCGGTCATCGGCGAGACGAGGCTGGCGACAGGCTCGATAACGCCCTGTCTTAACCATTCGGGCAGCCGCAGATAGCGGGCTTCGACGGGCAGGCGGAAATAGCGGCCATAGCCGGCGAACAACTCATCGCCGCCGGTGCCGTTGAGGGCCACCGTTACATGCCGGCTGAGAAACTTCTCGATCAGATAGTTGGGCAGAAGAGCCGCGTCATTCAACGGTTCTTCGCAATGCCAGACAAGCTTGGGCAGATAGTCGGCCGCCGCGCCCGCCGGTAATCGGAACCGGGTGTGATTGGTGGCGTAGCGCCGGGCGATGCTTTCGGCCAGCGGCGCTTCGTCAACGCATGATCCTTCAAAGCTGACCGTGTAGGTGTTGAGGGGGGCGGCGGATTGTTCGGCGGCCAGGGCCACCATAAGCCCGGAGTCGATGCCGCCCGACAGCAGCGCTCCCAGGGGAACGTCGCTTCTTAACTGGAGACGAATGCTGTCGCGGAGCAGGCCGAGCAGATGCTCGCCGGCTTCGGGTTGCGATGTCGGCATATTATTCGCCGCCGTCGCCCGCCAATAGCGTTCTGTTTTGATAGAGCCGTCCGCCGCCGCCGTCATCATATGTCCGGGACTGAGCTTGTTGACGCCCAGGAACAAGGTTTGGGGGGCGGGAACGTAGCCGTGAGCCAGATAGGAAGAAACGGCGGCCTCGTTCACCTCTGGCTTTATCAGGCCGGAGGCGAACAGGGCCTTTATTTCCGACGCGAAAAGAATGCCGCCTCCGGCAAGGCGCGTCCAGTAGAGCGGCTTGACGCCCAGGCGGTCGCGGACCAGCAGCAAGCGGTGGTCCTTGCGATCATAAAGGGCCAAGGCGTAAATGCCGTTGAGGCGGTGAACGAAATCGACGCCGTAACGAGTGGCCAGAGGCAGCACGGTTTCCATGTCGCCGTTGGTTTGGTAAGGATAATTCGCTTCTTCCCGGCGCAATTCGATGTAGTTGTAGATTTCGCCGTTGCCGAGAAGGACGCGCTCCCCGCCGTTTTCGACAATAGGTTGGTCGCCGGTCGCCAGATCGATGATGGCGAGGCGCGTGAAGCCGGACTGAAATCGCCAGTCAGCGCCGGTGAAACGCCCCGTTCCGTTCGGCCCCCGGTGTCTCATGACGGCAAGCATGGCGTCGATGGCGGCCTCGGCTATGGGCGCTCGGCGGGGCAGAAAAAGTCCGGCGATGCCGCACATTCTACAAAGCCTCCACGGTGAGGGTGGAAGACCAGGGCAGTCCGGCTTCGTCGTTGATTTCGATAACGGCGATCAATCGCCCCTTGCCGTAGGCCGACCATTGAGTCGCCGGTCGCAGAACCGGGTCGGCTTCCCCGGCGGACAATCTGAACCGGCGGTTGTCGCCGGTGAGGATAACGCTGCTTTTGTCCTTTGCGGCGGCGAGGGGGGTATGGAAAAGACGGGTGATTTTACGCGCCGTTACGCCGTCAACCCGGTCGTCAATGATCATGGCGGAGTCGGAGAATCGCCAGTTTCGGGTGAGGGCGCCGACGCCTCCAAGCCGGGTGAATCCGTGATGATTTAGGGTTACGCTGTTTGCGTCGCGGTGCAGTTCGGGGGGCGGTCCGCCGACGAGTCGCCTGAAACGGCTGTCGTAGAAGGGCTTGTTGGGAGGATAGGGGTCTTTATCATCCACCAGCAAGGTATTGTGGGCGCGGGCGGAACGGTAGAGGGCGGCTTCGCCGCTGTCGCCGTAAGCTCCCCGGCCCGGATCGACGAAAAGCGGCTCGTTCAGGTAATGCAGTTCGAATCCGCCGCAATCCTGATGGCCGTGTCCGGGCATTTGCGACCAGCCGCCGGGGGCGGCGTGCCACAGTCCGCTCCATGGGCCGAAGCCGGCCTTCAGCCAGCCGGCGGCCCGGAGGTCTTCGCTGAAGGCGCCGAGGCAGGACTCCCGCAGGTTTATCAGGGCGTCTCTTGAATCTTCGTCCAGCAGGGAAACCCAGCCGCCTTCTCCGGCGATCAGCCCCGACAGGAAATCAGGCGGACAATCAGGCGAGATGTCGCCGATCAGGGGAAATCCCCCCGGCAGAACGAGGTGAGGAACTGCCGACAGCGCCTTGCCGGTAATTTTTCGGAAAGGCCCTTCCTCCGCTCTCTTGTGGAAACGGGCCGCCAGCCATGCGTCGGCGTAGTTTCTCGTCGCCAGCAGATGATAATGACTGGAACCCTCGCAGAGGATGCCTGACGCATGAAAGATGCGCGGCGCCTCCTCCAGCATGATCAACGCTCCTCTCTCGGCGCAAGCCTCCAGCCCGAGGGCGAGGCCGAGAAGATAAAGTCCGCGCCCGTTGTTGGACAGGTGATTGGAGGTATGGTGATCGCCGAAGTATTCCAGGCGGGCGGCGATGGCCGGGCCGTGGGCCGCTAACACCGCCAGCGTATCTTCCAAGGGCTTCGGCAGTCCGCGCCGACGGCCGAAATCGAGGATATTGACGGCCCGCTCGGCCGCCGTGTACGGATGCCAGGGCCAACCGGCGGCGGGCGTTCCGTATTGCTTGCGCCAAGCACTCCAGATTGCCTGAACCCAGGCGGGGTCGACATCGTCTCCAAGCAGCGGCAGCCAGGCGAACCGATGCACGGCCAAAAGGGCTTCCGTGTCATTCAGGGGCCTGTTGAACAGGGTTTCCTCGCCGCCCGGCGTCAGCTCTATGGATTGTCCCGGCAGTCGGATACTGATCGAGGAAGACGGGGGCGGGCAGGCAAGTTCCCGGAAAGCGACGGGCGGCGCGGCGGCCTCCTTTGCAAGGGGGGGCATATTCTTAAGGTAAGGCGGATGATGCGCCGTGAAGTCCGGCGCTTTGGGCGACGCGCCGAGCGCCCTGGCGATAAGCCAGCGCCGCAATACGGGATCGGTTATTAACTGACGGGCTTTGCGGATTAAACTGTCAAACATGGCGATTTGCTATAAGTAGACCATATTCCTTGTTCTTCGCGGCGCATATTTTATGACCAAGCAACATATTCAGGCCTTTTGGCATTCCCTTTATGAGTCTCTTTATGAGGACATGGACAGGGATTTGACGCACGACGCCCTGCTTAAGGCCATTGACGACACGGAAGACATGTTCCGCTTGCGAAATCACATGGCCGTAGTGGAAATGCCGCTGGAGCGGCTGGCCGGCAAGCGAGTCCTTGAGGTCGGGCCGGGCGCCGGCGGCCATTCGGCGCTGTTCGCTCGTCACGGCGCAGAGGTCATCGCCGCCGATATCACCTGGAAGCGCGCCTGCTCGACCGCCGCCAAGTTCCGCTTGCTGGGGGACGGGGCCAAGGGCTGTTACGCCGTGCAATCCGATGCCGAAAACCTGCCTTTCGCCGACAACCATTTTGATATCGTCTATTCCAACGGCGTTCTTCATCACACCGATGATACGTCGCTTGCCGTCAACGAAGTGTTTCGCGTGCTCAAGCCCGGAGGAAAAGCGGTAATTCTGCTTTATTGCAAGAGTTCCTGGCATTACTGGATCAACATGCTGTTTTGCCAAGGCCTGCTTTGCGGCAAGGCGTTCAGGGACGCCGACTGGCTCGGCAAAGCAACGGAGTGGGGCGGAAAGAACCGGCAAACCGTAAAGAACCCCATTACTCGATGCTACACGGCGGGCGGCGTCAGGAAATTGTTCGGTCGTTTTCAGGGGCTTACCTTGCGTAAGGGAGAGTTCTACTTTTATCTGATTCCCAAGCTGGGCCGGATTTATCGCCGCTACCAGATCAGCCGCTATGGAAAGCATCCGGGGGGCGTCCTTGTTTACGGCGAGCCATGGCCCATCCAGTCGCCTCTTGAATTATGGCTGGGCCGCTTTATCGGGTTCGCCTGGTTCATCAGCGCCGAGAAACCGGATTAATTTCGGGTACGCAATTATCGTCCAGTCCGTTAATGGCGGCGCGGCCCATGCTGAGAATCGCTTCTTCGGAGCTGCCGCCGATATGGGGCGTGGCCAGAAAATTGGCAAGGGCGAGCAGTTCCGCGTCTTCCGGCGGCTCGACGGCGAATACATCAAAGGCGGCGCCGGCCAAACGGTTCTCCTTGAGCATGGTTTTCAGCGCCGCTTCGTCAACCAGGCCGCCCCGCGCCGTGTTGATCAGAATCGCCTCCGGCTTCAACATCGATAACCGCTCGGCGCTCAGGATATTTTCGGTAGAGTTGTCCAGCGGCAGGTGCAGGGTGACTACATCGGCCGTTTTCAGGAGCTTTTCCAATGAGGTCGCCTCGATGCCGTGTTCGGCGTAAAATTCGGCAAAATCGAGGATGTCGTGAGCCAGCACCCGGCAGCCGAAAGCCCGCAACAGGCAGGCTAAATCCTTGCCGATATGGCCGCAGCCGATAATACCGACCGTTCGGTCGGTTAGTTGTTTTCCGGTCAGGGCGCGCCAGCCTCCGCCCGCAACCTCATTATGCAGCAAGGGGATGTTGCGAAGCAGGGCGATGGCGAAGGCGATAACAAGTTCGGATACGGAACGTTTGTTGACGCCGCCGGTCCAGCCAAGCCTTATCCCGCGCCGCGCCATGGCCGGCAAGTCAATCATATCGAGGCCGACGCCATACTTGGAGATCGTTGTTAATTCGGGCAGTGAAGAAAAGACGGCATCATCGAGTGTTTCCAGGCCCGTAATGGCTTTGTCATGTCCCTTAAGAAAGGCAATCAATCGTTCGCCGTCGAGCTTCAGGCCGGCGTCGTTGAATGTTACGTTAACGTAACGCTTGCGCAGTTCGGCGCAAAGCGTTGAATTGCTTGAAAATGAGCGGGAGGTGACGGCAACGCGGCTCATGCGGTTTTAACCTTTTTGGTGATTCGTTGCAGGGTCGGGATCAGGTCGGAAAAGGTGTCAATGACGGCATCGGCGCACAATTCGGCCACAGGCGCATGGCAATAGCCGTAGCTGACGGCAATGGAGATGATTTCAGCATCATGGGCGGCGGCGATATCGGTCTCGCTGTCGCCGACCATGGCGGCGGATCGTAGGGACGCCCCCATTCTTTCCAGGGTTAATGTCACATGCCGGCCGTCGGGCTTGCGGTAAGGCACGCTGTCGCCGCAAGTCACCGCGCAAAAAAAGCGTTCCAGATCAAGCGCTTTCAGCACGGGCAGGGTGGCGGCTTGCGGCTTGTTGGTGCATAAGCCCATCAACACGCCGCAGGCGTCCAGAGTTTCAAGGGTTTCTATCACTCCCGGATAGATAACGGTGTGAGACGCGGGGTTCGTTGCGTAGTCGGAAAGATATTTTTGAAGAAATTCCGCCACCTGCTCCGAAGTTCCGGCCCTTCCGGTAAGTTTTAACGCCTTTTCGATTGTTGCGGTGGCGCCTTCCCCGATAAGGTTTTTCGTTTCGTTTAGCGAAAGAGCGCGGCGGCCGATTTGTTTCAGGCCTTGATTCATGGTCATATGGACCTGGGGAACGCTGTCGATAAGGGTTCCGTCAAGATCAAGGACAAGGGCGTTGATGCCGGTCTTCATGGGGATTCCTTGGCCATAAGCGCCAGACGATGCCATATGATCCGGTTTTTACCCCGCCGGTAGCTCCAGAACGGCGGTCTTTTGGAATAAAGCCACTGGCTCCACGGACAGATGGAATCATGCAAGATGCGGTCGGAAGGCCGCCACGGGTATTCATAAAAGCGGGATTCGGCGCCGTCATGAAACCGTTTATAGAGTTTGTTACAGCAATAAAATGTCGTTTCTTCGGCGTTATTGACGCGCAGGATGCAGAAGTATTCCGCAATCGCCGGCGCGGCCATTTCCTGCATGGAAACGACATTTGCCGCAACGCCGACAGGGGCATGGGCGATGACGGAGGCATTATCGGCCTGAACGGCGATAAGGTTGATTTCAGGAAGGCTCAGGGCCTCTTTCATTTCATTCGGCGCGGCGACAAGGGCCAGTCGTAAGCCGGGAACGGCCTTTTTCGCATAAAGCAGGTCCAGCAAAAGAGGCTTGGAGATATTAACGAGAATGGTTCGGCGATGAGGGGTCGCCAGAAGGAAAAGGGAAGACAAGACGCCCAGTCCATCGCCGATAACAAGATTGCAGTCTGTCGGATTGTCAAGATTGACATGGTGGCGGATGAGAGCCAGGGAAAGAACCTGACGGATCAGGTCATGGGTAAATTGACGGCCTTGGCGGCGGGCGATCATTCTTCCTAATTGTTCGCACTCTCTGTAGGTTTCGTAATGACGCCCCATGCGCCGGAAAGGCCATTGCAAAATCCGGTGCGCCGCGTTGTGAAGGGGACTCATCTTGGTCGAAATGTTGCCCAGCACGGTCGGGCCTTTTACGCTTCCGTCCGCTGCTATGGAGAAGGTCTTGGCCTCCTCCTCCCAATAGGCGGACCGGCTGCTTTCCGGGGCCTCGACTTGCGACGCCAAAAAAGCAAGGGCGTCATCATCCGTTAAAAGACCGCTCATCAGTACCGTCCCCACAAGGGGTCGTCCTTGATCACGGCTTCAACCAGGGCAATGTCTTGCGGGCTGTCCACCGATACATAAGCGCGGTAGGGAACGGGGGCGATGCGTTGCCGGAAGCCGTTGTCGCAAATGCGGTTGCTGTCACAGGATTCACTGATTTCCAGGGGCGATTCAGGAGTGGAGGTGAACCATTTGAGGAACTTCCGGCGAAATCCGAAAATGCCTCCCACCCGCAGGGCGCCCGGTTCGGCGGAAAATTCTTTGCAATAGGGGATGGGGCTGCGCGAGGTGTAAAGCACGTCGCCCTTGATGTCGTGGACGATCTTGACGATATCCGGGTTGAGGAACGTCTTTTCGTCGATAATCGGAACCGCCAGCATGGTTCCATTGATGTCGTCGTCTTCCTTGAGCGGCCTTATCACCGCCTCGATGACGTCAGGCCCCAGCAGCGGCTCGTCGCCTTGAACGCAGACCACTATGTCATCTGCGGAAATATTGATGCCGCAGGTTTCCGCCGCCTCGGCCACCCGGTCCAGCGCCCTGGTATGGGTGTCAGCGGTCATGATCACCGGGAAACTGCGGGCGGCGCCGAATTGGCGGATTTCCTCATCGCAGGTGGCGATGAAAAGGCCGTCCCACCCTTCGTAGAGCCGGGCGCGCAGGAAACAATGCTCCAGCATCGGTCGTCCGCAGATGTTGTGCAGCGGCTTGCCGGGAAAGCGGCTTGCCGCCATGCGGGCGGGAACGATGCCGATGGTTTTCATCAGTTTTCCCTTAATCCCCACTGCGCCTTCCATTTTGGATCGGCGCAGTAAATCTTGTAAACCAGTTCCATGGTCTTTCGCGCATCCTCGGACGAACCGTGGATAATCGCCGCATCGCTGAGAATGGCGTCGGCGAATTCGGCGATCTCATCGGCCCAGGACGGATCATCGACATAGCGGGTGATCTGCTCTTTGGGTTCGCCGGATTCGTCTTCGGCGGCCCGGGCCACGGTCATTGTTTCGTCACCGTAACTTTTTGATCCCGACAAAATGCCGCTAAGGGTTATCGATCCCCGCTGAAAGGCAATCTCCAGATTGAATTGATGGCGCCATTGGGTGGCCGATGAATGCAGCATGGCCACTTTGCCGTCCCTGGTGCGCATCAGGGCGTAGGCGTTGTCCTCTACGTCATGACGCCAGAAATCATTGGCGATGAAGCTGTGGACCTGTTCAAATTCTCCGGCGAACAAACGCAGCAGGTCAACCATGTGAATGCCCTGGTCGAGCAGCACGCCGCCGCCCGCCAGGGCGCGTTCCGTGCGCCAGGATGACTGGCCGAAGGTGATCAGCTTGGACTTGCCGTAAACGCCGCGCAGGTTGATGGCTTCGCCCAGCTCTCCCGAGTGGGCGATCCGCAGGGCGTCGCGCACCGAATCGTGATAGCGGTGATTAAAGCCGTACTTCAGTTTAAGGCCGGGATGGCGGCTTTCACAGGCGATGACCTCGGCGACATCGGAAACATTCCGCCCCGGAGGCTTTTCG
>Ga0156013_116_pt6 | contig 84801 bp, 91 predicted proteins | sample RifCSPlowO2_02_FD_107667 | JGI IMG/M metagenome (GOLD analysis project Ga0156013, IMG submission 107667) | Rhodospirillales bacterium RIFCSPLOWO2_02_FULL_58_16 | reverse complement strand
TCTTTAGGCTGGGTCTTAATGGGTCTAATCAATCTTGAAATGCTCTAATCTTTTATTTATCGACTATCAGCCTTCATCAGGATGGCGCTTTTTCCCGGCACGATGCGGCGATAGGAAAGCGCTTCGGCGATGTGGATGCGCCTTACGCCTTCGCCGCCGTCCAGATCGGCGATGGTGCGCGCCACCCGCAGCACGCGGTGATAGCCCCTGGCCGAAAGGTGCATGCGTTCGGCGGCTTCGGTCAACAGCCGCCGCCCGTCATCGTCAGGGGCCGCAACTTCTTCCAGCAAGGCGCCGTCGGCCTCGGCGTTGGTGCGAATCGGGATAGCAGCGCCTGAACCGGCGAAGCGGGCTTTCTGCCTGACGCGGGCGGCGACGACCCGGCGGGCGATATCGACCGAGCTTTCGGCGGGCGGCGGCGCCGACATGTCCGCCGGATTGACGGCGGGCACATCCACATGCAGATCGATGCGGTCAAACAAGGGGCCTGATATTTTCGACTGATATTCCCCGGCGCATTTGGGAAAGCGCGAGCAGAGCAAAGTCGCGTCATTGGGATTGCCGCAGCGGCAGGGGTTCATCGCCGCCACCAGTTGAATTCGCGCCGGATAGGTAATGTGGGCGTTGGCCCTGGCTATAGTAATTCTGCCTGTTTCCATGGGCTGGCGAAGAGCTTCCAGCGCGCCGCGTTGAAACTCGGGAAGCTCGTCGAGAAACAGCACCCCCAAGTGAGCCAGCGACACCTCTCCGGGTTTTGCCCTGGAGCCGCCGCCCACCAGCGCGGGAACGGACGCCGAGTGATGAGGATCGCGGAAGGGGCGCCGACTCATCAGGCCGTCCTTGCCCAATTCCCCGGCCAGACTGTGGATCATGCTGACTTCCAGAGCCTCCGACGGGTCCAGCGGCGGCAGCAGTCCGGGCAAGCGGGCCGCCAGCATGGATTTACCGGACCCCGGCGGCCCCACCATCAGCAGGTTATGACCGCCGGCGGCGGCGATTTCTATTGCCCTTTTGGCGCTTTCTTGTCCCTTGATTTCGGCGATGTCGGGACAAGCCGGCCGTTCGGCGGCTAATTTGGCCTCGGGGACTGACAGAACCTGGGTTCCCTTGAAATGATTGATCAGGGAAAGCAGACTGAGCGGAGCCAGAATATCGATTTCTCCCGCCCATGCGGCCTCGCCGCCCTGCGCCGCCGGACAGATAACGCCGAGGCCGCGCCGATTGGCGTGAATGGCCGCCGCCAGCACTCCCGTCGCCGGAGCCAGGACGCCGTCCAGCGCCAGTTCGCCGAGAGCCAGATAGCCGGTCATCTCTTCGGCGGGAAGCACCCCCATGGATGTCAGCAGACCCAGGGCGATAGGGAGATCAAAATGACTGCCTTCCTTGGCGACGTCGGCGGGGGACAGATTGACGGTAATGCGCTTGGGAGGCAGCGCCAGACCCATGGCGTTGATCGCCGCGCGCACTCTCTCCCGGCTTTCGGCGACCGCCTTGTCGGGAAGGCCGACGATGGTGAACGCCGGAATACCGGAAGACATCTGCACCTGAACGTCAACGTCAATAACAGTGAAGCCCTGAAACGCCACGGTATTAATGCGCGCAACCATCGACCCTCTCTCCCCGCCGCAATAAAGTGCGGCGACGGGAAGAGTTCTATCATGCCGGAATGGGGGTGGCTACTTCCAAGGCTGGAGCGTTATCCGACCAAATGGAATCACCTGCGTTCCATTTGGTCGGATAATGCTCTAAGCCGCCGGGCGAGCACGGACGGTCATATCGGCGCGACCTTCCAGCAGACCGGACACGGATATGTCTTCATCAAGGTCGTTCCAGTGCAGACCATTTCCACCAGCGCCGATGTGATAACGCAGACGCTGTTCGGGGGTTGCGTGCAGCAGGCGGGGGAACCAAGCCAGCGGGACGCCGATGGTGCGACCGTCTGACATCTCCACCCACATGGTATGGTCGTCGAAATGCAACGATTCAGCCGAAGTGCTCATGCCATGCCCTCTCGATAACATCGCGGCGCTCGTTCACGACTCTTGTCATCTCTACAAGCTCCCGCCGGCTAAACCCGGCGCTCTCGGCCACCCGAACCGCCGGCGCCAACCAGAATTTGGCTCCGGCGCTTCCCCGCTTCGCATGGATGTGAATCGGTTCGCGCGGACTGCCCTCGTTAGAGAAGAAATAGAACCGGACGCCTTCCCACCGAAAAACCGTCGGCACACTTTTTATCCTCTCACTAACCAAGGCCAGACTACAACAAAACAGTCGATTAGACCAGTATGTTCGCCCTGGACAGCAATACGAGATTGTTAATCGTGAAAATGTTGCGCGGAGCGTGGTCCTTGCAGTTGGTGTACCCTCATTGTTACTAATCAAACTGGTGAGTCTTGAGCCAATCTTTCAAAGCAGCATCCACTCGGGTCTGCCAACCGGCGCCGCTGGCGCGGAACCGTTCCACCACCTCACGCGACAAACGAATCGTAATGCGTTCCTTAGTGACAAACGCAGGTGGTCGCCCTATGCGCTTGAGGCGCACGAACTCCGCATCCGTGAGTTCGTATGTATCCGGGTCGGCGGCAATCCCGGCATTAATTGCGGTGTTCTCTTTCTCCGCCGGCAACTTGAACGCCCGGCCCGATTTAGATTTGACTTGCATAGCGTCTCACCTCTCTATCATTTGCCTTGCGCAGGCTGATGATGCGGCGCTCCTTGCCGCGATCCGTGAAAATCACACAGAACACCCGCACGCCGAGCGGCGCATACCCCACCATTCGCAACTCTCCGTAGTTGCGGCGGGCGTCAGACGTGGCCAGCAGCCAGTCCCATTCCAGGTCTACCGCCAACGCCAGCGACACGCCATGCTTGTCCATGTTAGCAGCGTCCTTAGCGGGATCGAATGTGATTTCCATGACCACTTATTGTATGCACACAAATAGCAGGCGTCAAGGGGCGGCAATAATGACAACATGTTCGCCTTACCGTTCCCTGAGGGCCATTGAGGATGATTGCATGAAGGGATCAAGAATGTATTGCATAACCGTGCGCTTGCCGGTCTGGATGGAGCATGTGACCTGAACGCCGGGAACCAGTTGATAGCGGTCGTTTCCGCGCTCGAAGTAGTTCTGTTTGATCTCGATCCTCACCTTGTAAAAGGTGGCGCCGTCGTTGGTTTTGATAGTGTCGGGACTGACGACTATCACTTCGCCGGTAAGAATGCCGAAACGCACGGCGTCCGACGAGGCCAGTTGGACCTTCGCTGATTGGCCGGGATGGACAAAGCCGATATCCCCTATCGGCAGCTTGGCCTCGATGACCAGCCGGTCGCCTCCCGGCACCACATCAACAATCGTGTGGCCGGGGCCGACCACGCCGCCGACGGTGTAAACATACATGGTCTTGATGACGCCATCGACCGGCGAGCGCAAGGTTGTGCGCAAAAGACTGTCGGCAAACTTCTCCATGCGGCTGGAAAGCTCCTGCAGGGTGCGGCGTTTTTCCTCCAGTTCCTTGCTGACTTCTTCCTGAAAGGAGTCATCAATGGTCTTGAGCTTTATCCTGGCTTCATTGATCGCCGCCATGGCCTTGGGCAACATTGCCGAGGCTTCATCGATCTTGCCCCTGAGAGTCGAGTCCTCTTTAAGCAGTTCCAGATGCTTCATGCGGTTGGTCAGGTTGTCCTTGAGCAGTTCATTGCTGATGTCGATCTGCTCCCTGAGCAATTTGAGGCTCTTGCCGGCGTTGTTCATACGCGCCGTGATCTCCTTGACCTCTTCCTCGCGCTGAATGATTGCTTCCTGCTGGCCCGCTTTCTGATTGTCTACGCGGGTGCGCCGGGTTTTCATTATATCGTGGGCTTGGCGTACAAGGGACTCGTGGTTCTTGAGCATATCTTCCGGGAATGCCGGATTATCCTCACCGGCCAATTCGGCGGTCAGCCGGATCACATCGACTTTCAGCGAGTTCAGCCGCGACGACAGCTCATCGACATCGGCGCCGCTTGACGTTGATTCGAGAATAACCAGCGGCTGATCCTTTTTAACCGACGCGCCTTCACGAACCAGTATTTCGCGGACAATGCCGCCTTCCAGGTGCTGGATGCTTTTCACCTGGGTGAAGGGGATCACCTCGCCGACGGCGATGCTTACAATGTCAAGCTCGCTGTAATAGGCCCACACGCCGAAAGAAACGACAAGCGCCGAGCATAAAAACAAAAACGAGTGAGCGCCGACGCCCTCCCGGAAATAATCTTTAGCATCTTTAAGCGGCGACTCGGTCATGACTTGCCCTTCGGCGTCGCCGGCGTAAACAGGGGCGCCGGTTTGCAATTAAGATCCAGGGTGTTTCCGGCACCCTTCAGAATCATCGGATCATTGGAAAATGCGATGATGGTGTGGCCTCGCCCGGCCTGTTCCTTCATCAGCGCGTAGACCTGGGCGCAGCCTTCCTTGTCCAGGCCTTCCGTCGGCTCATCAAAAACCATCAGCATGCCGTCACAGGCCAGCGAGCGGGCCAGCGCCAGACGGCGGCGAATGCCGAGCGATAAATTATCGCCGTTATTGACTATCGCCGCATCAAGACCTTCCTGACTCTGGTCGATGAAGTTACGCAGGCCGGAAATATCGATCAGCCTGTTAATGCCGGCCTCATCCAGATCGGGATTAAAGGCCAGCAGATTGTCCTTGATGGAAACATTAAGCAGACGAGGCTCCTGGGGCAGGTACGAAACCTGCCGCCGCCACCATTCAGGGACGACCTGGGCAAGGTCAACGCCATCGACGAGAACCTGGCCACGGGTCGGCTCGACAAGTCCAAGCATAAGGCGCGCCAGCGTCGTTTTGCCGACGCCGTTGGCGCCGATAACCCCCAGCATCGACCCCGGTTCAAGCTTCATGGAAAGAGATTCAAACAGCGGCCCCTTGGCCCCCGGATAAGCAAAGGAAACATCAATAAACGCGACGCCGCCCTTGTACGCGGACAATGCCGACCCCTGGGTGCGTTCCTGGGGTATTCTGGCAAACTCCTTGAACATGGACAGGGATTGGCGCGCCTTGACAAAGGCCTCGGCAAGCTGGGCAAGGCGTATCACCGGGCTAAGGGCGCGCGCCGCCATGATATTGCAGCCGATCATGGCGCCCGTGGTCATGTCTCCGGCGACCACCTCCACGGCGCCGATGGCAATGACGGCAACCCCCATAATCGCCTGGGCGCTTTGGGTCAGGGATTGAACCAGACCCTGAAGGTTGGTGACGCGGCCGCGCAGTTCCTGATAGGCGCTTGCCTCCCCGCGCCAACTGCGCCGCACGAATTCCGCCGCGTTAAAGGCGCGCACCGTATCGGCGGCTATAATGGCCGAGCCGACCAGGGTGCTGCGCCGGGTCGAGACCGCCGTCAATTCGCCGGTCGGTTTGCGGAGCATGATTTGACTGCCGACGCCTAAAGCAAGGACGCCGACCAGAAAGCAGATGGTAACGATCGCTATCGCCGGGCTGAGCAAAAATAATGCGCCGACGAACACCAGGGCGAACGGCACATCGAGGACGGCGGCGATATTGGGAGCGTTATAGGCCGCCTGAACGGTGTCGGCTCCGCTGATGACCTCGCGGCGCAGTCCGGCGGGAAGCATGTCCATGGCAGCCGCCTTGGCCCCGGTCAGAATGCTGAAGGAGCCGATCGCCAGCGCGCTGTCGGGACGAGCGCTGATCGCCCCCGCCATACTGAGCCTCACCTGACGAAAGCCGAACTCAAGGATTATGGCGAGCAGGGCGCCGGAAGTCAGCGTCGCCAACGTCGAGTCGACGCCGTAAGAGACATAGCGGTTCAGCACCTGAATGGAATACACCGACGAGGCCAGCGCCAGCAGGTTGGCGAACAGCGAAGCGGCGATCAATTCAATAAAGATCACCGGTCTGGTCATCAGGCGGGCCAGCAGTTCTTTCATCCAGGATTTTCTCCACCCATGCCGGTTATATACAGGCTTCCTTGATATGGCGAAAGGGGAGGATATATTCCCGGCGCCGCCTACATTTATTTTTAGCCGCAAGGCTTCCATCCTGATTGTTTGCCCGGGCCGTAACTGTTATAAATTTACGGCCTTGAATTAATTCGCGCCGACGCCTTTTCTCATTCGGCTTACAAATAACTATCATGCTGATTTCATTGGATAATTTATTTTGACCACTCCTCCGAACACGCTGCCGACGCAAGACATCACGCTGATCAATATCGAAGAGGAAATGAAATCCTCTTATCTGGATTACGCAATGAGCGTGATCGTCAGCCGCGCCCTGCCCGATGTGCGCGACGGATTGAAGCCTGTGCATCGAAGAATCATCTACGCCATGAATGAAAGCGGCTATGTCCACAACAAGCCGTTCCGCAAGTCGGCCCGCATCGTCGGCGATGTCATGGGTAAGTATCATCCTCACGGCGACACCGCCATTTATGACGCCATGGTGCGCATGGCCCAGGACTTCTCCATGCGCCTGCCGCTCATCAAGGGTCAGGGCAACTTCGGCTCCATGGACGGCGACCGGGCAGCGGCCATGCGCTACACCGAGGCGCGGATGGACCTGTCGGCTCACGCCCTGATTGATGACATCGACAAGGACACCGTTGACTTCCAGGCCAACTATGACGAGACGGTCAAGGAGCCGACCGTTCTGCCGGCCCGCTTTCCCAACCTTCTGGTCAACGGCGCCGGGGGAATCGCCGTCGGCATGGCCACCAATATTCCGCCCCATAATCTGGGCGAGGTGATCGACGCCTGTTGCGCCCTCATTGATAACCCGGAAACAACCATTAACGAGTTGATCGAAAACCATGTTCATGGCCCCGATTTCCCCACCGGCGCTCAGATCATAGGCAAACAGGGGGCTATTTCGGCCCTGCTCACCGGCAGGGGTTCGGTGATCATGCGCGGACGCGCCGAGATTCAGGAAAACGGGAAAGACCGCTTCGCCATTATAATTTCCGAAATCCCCTACCAGGTGAACAAGGCGCGCATGGTCGAAATCATGGCCGATTGCGTGCGCGACAAGAAAATCGAGGGGATATCCGACCTGCGCGACGAGTCCGACCGCGACGGCGTGCGCGTAGTGGTGGAGATCAAGCGCGACGCCGTTCCCGAAGTGGTGCTGGCCCAGCTTTACCGCTACACGCCGCTTCAGACCAGTTTCGGCGTCAACATGCTGGCGCTGGACGGCGGCAAGCCGAAGATGATGAACCTTATGGACATCCTCGTCGCCTTCCTTAGTTTCCGCGAACAGGTTATCCGCCGACGCACCATCTTCGAGTTGGGAAAAGCGCGGGACAAGGCGCATGTGTTGGTCGGCCTTGCCGTCGCGGTGGCCAATATCGACGAGGTGATCGCCCTCATCCGCGCCGCCAAGGACCCGACTGCCGCCCGCGAACGATTGATGGAGCGCCCCTGGCCGGCGCTTGTTGTGGCGCCGCTTATCGCCTTGCTGGACGAGCCGGGGCGCGGCGTAACGGACGGCTGCTATAATCTGTCGGAAATCCAGGCCAAGGCCATCCTTGATCTGCGCCTGCACCGGTTGACCGGCCTTGAGCGCGGCAAGATCGGCGAAGACCTGAATGAACTGGCCGCGCAAATCGCCGGGCATCTGGCCATCCTCTGCTCCCGTGAACGGCTGATGGCGGTTCTCAAGGCCGAACTTCTCGAAATGAAGGAGCAGTTCGCCACCCCCCGGCGCACCACGCTGGAAGAAGCGGAGTTTGAACACGATATCGAGAACCTCATCCAGCGCGAGGACATGGTGGTCACCGTCTCCAACACCGGCTACATCAAACGGGTGCCGCTTTCCACCTATCGGTCCCAGCGCCGGGGCGGCAAAGGCCGCAGCGGCATGAGCACCCGCGAAGAAGATTTCGTCAGCCACGTTTTCGTGGTCAACACCCACACGCCCGTGCTGTTCTTCTCTTCCACCGGCATCGTCTACAAGCTGAAGGTCTATAGATTGCCGATCGGCTCCCCCACGGCGCGAGGCAAAGCCATGGTCAATATCCTGCCTCTCAAGGAGGGAGAGACCATCTCCACCCTGATGCCGTTGCCCGAGGATGAAAAAACCTGGAGCGATCTGTCCGTCATGTTCGCCACCGCTTCCGGCGGCATCCGGCGCAACCGCCTCAGTGATTTCACCAACGTCATGACCAACGGCAAGATCGCCATGAAGCTGGATGACGGGGACCGACTGGTCAAGGTCAGAACCTGCACCGAAGAAGACGATGTGCTGCTGTTTACCCGCGACGGCAAATGTATCCGCTTCCCGGTAAGCGATCTTCGCGTATTCACCAGCCGCTCATCCACCGGCGTGCGCGGCATCAAGCTGGCCAAGGATGATCAGGTCATCGGCATGTCGGCTCTCAAACATGTGAAAGCCGGGGTCGCCGAGCGGGATGATTACCTGCAGGCCGTCAACGCCAAGCGCCGTCTGACGGGCAGCGATTACAGCGAGAAACCCGAGGAGAAAGAACGCGACAAAGCCCTCGCCGCCCGGCTTGATGAGCCTTTCTTTATCGAAATGATGAAAAAAGAGGAATTTGTTTTAACGGTCAGCGCGGACGGCTTCGGCAAGCGGTCGTCATCCTATGAATATAGAATCTCCGGACGCGGCGGCCAAGGCATCGCCGGCATGAATCTCGCCCGCGATGGGGAAGACAGCCATGTCGTCGCTTCCTTTCCGGTCATCAGCACCGATCAACTGGTCATGGTTTCCAACGGCGGCCAGCTTATCCGGATGCCGGTGGAGGATATAAGTTGCGCCGGACGGACTACTCGCGGCGTCACCCTGTTCAAAACGGCGGCGGATGAACGGGTGGTCTCGGTAACCCGCCTCCGGGAAGGCGATAATGACGGCGAGGACGTAGAAAGCGGGGATGAGAGCGAAGACGAAGGAGAAAAAGAATAATGCGCGTCGGCATTTATCCCGGTTCTTTCGACCCTGTGACCAATGGTCATATCGACATCATTTCGCGGGCCGCGAGGATCGTTGACAAGCTGATCGTCGCCGTCGCCCTCAACACCGGCAAGAACCCGCTTTTCCAACTGGCGGAACGCGCCGCCATGGTGGCGGAGGATGTAAGGCCTCTTGTCGACAAGGGAATCTCCATCGAAATCATGTCTTTTAACGGCCTGCTCATTGATTTCGCCGATCAGGTTGGGGCCTCGGTGATCATAAGGGGCCTGAGGGCCGTTTCCGACTTCGAGTATGAATTCCAGATGGCCGCCATGAACGCCCGCCTCAACCCCAAGGCGGAAACCGCCTTCCTGATGGCCTCGGATCGCAACCACTTTATTTCATCGCGTTTCGTCAAGGAAATAGGCGCCCTCGGCGGCGATATCAGTCATTTCGTATCGCCCAATGTGGCCGCAAAGCTGCGTGAGCGTTTCTCCGGCGCCGGAAGATGACAGGGGATATTCCTGCACGTCGCCATCATGATGTCTGATCCTTTCGATCTTGTTGAAGCGCCGTTTGAACCCGCGCCGCCCTCCTACCTGGATACTCTGAACGAGACCCAGCGCCGGGCGGTGGAGGCCGTTGACGGCCCGGTGCTGGTGCTGGCCGGCGCCGGCACCGGCAAGACGCGGGTGTTGATCACCCGGCTTGCCCATATCCTGCTTTCCGGCAGGGCGTCGTCGTGGGAAGTGCTGGCGGTGACCTTCACCAACAAGGCGGCGCGGGAAATGAAAGAACGGGCAGCGGCGCTTCTCAACCAACCGGTGGAAGGATGGTGGGTCGGCACCTTTCATTCCGTCGGAGCGCGCATTTTACGCAATCATGTAGAACTGGCCGGTCTCCGTCCCGGGTTCACCATTCTTGACGAAGACGATCAATTGCGGCTGATCAAGCGTATCCTGGCCGCCCGCGACATCAGTGAAAAGAGTTGCCCGCCACGCGCCCTGCTTGGAATTATCCAGCGCTGGAAGGACCGGGGCCTGGAGCCGGGCGCCATCCCGGCAACCGAGAAATCCGAAATAGCCGACGGCGCCGGCATTGCCCTGTACTCTGAATACCAGGAGCAGTTAAGGACGGTGAACGCCGCCGACTTCGGCGATCTGTTGCTGCTCTGCATCAAGCTGTTTCGCAAGCACCCCGACATTCTGGCCCGTTACCAGGACAAGTTCCGCTACATCCTGGTGGACGAATACCAGGACACCAACGTCGCCCAGTACCTGTGGCTCCGGCTGCTGGCCCAAACCCGCAAGAACATCTGCTGCGTCGGCGACGACGACCAGTCCATCTATTCATGGCGCGGCGCCGAGGTCGGCAACATCCTGCGTTTCGAGACCGACTTCCCCGGCGCACGGGTAGTCCGCCTCGAATGCAACTACCGTTCGACGCCCCATATCCTGGCCGCCGCCTCCGGTCTTATCGCCCATAATGCGGGAAGGCTGGGCAAGACGCTGTGGACCAATCTGGACGAAGGCGAAAAGGTGCGGGTATTCGGCGTCCGGGACGGCAAACAGGAGGCCAAATCGATATGCGGGGAAATGGAGAGCCTTAAATCCGGGGGGGAGCCTCTTAACGGCATGGCGGTGCTGGTGCGCACCGGCGCCCAGACTCGTGAGTTCGAAGAACGATTAATCGTCGTCGGCGTTCCCTACCGGGTAGTCGGAGGCCTGCGTTTTTACGAGCGCCGTGAAATCCGCGACGCCGTCGCCTATCTGCGCGTCATCGCCCGGGGAGCCGACGACATGGCCTTCGAGCGCATCGTCAATCTGCCCAAGCGCGGTCTGGGACAATCCGCCCTGCACGCCGTCCATGCGCTGGCCCGGAACTCGCGCCTGCCGTTGACCGAAGCCGCCGGACAACTGGCAAAAACCGACGAGTTAAAACCAAAAGCCAGGGCCGCAATCGAGGCCCTGCTCGGCGACATCGAACGCTGGCGAACCTTAAGCGGTGAAATTCCGCCCGGCCGGTTGATCGCGCTGGTGCTCAGGGAATCCGGCATCATCGATATGTGGAAGGCCGATCCGGCCCCTGACGCGCCGGGACGAATCGATAATCTGATGGAATTGGAGACGGCGCTTGAAGACTTTCAAAATCTGAACGAGTTCCTCGAACATGTCAGTCTGGTGATGGAGATTGACGAAAACTCCGGCAACGACAAAGTGACGCTGATGACCCTCCACGGGGCCAAGGGGCTGGAGTTCGACACCGTGTTCCTGGCCGGCTGGGAAGAAGGACTGTTTCCTCACCAGCGGGCGCTGGATGATTTGAGAATGGGGGGAACGGGAGGACTGGAGGAGGAACGCCGCCTCGCCTACGTCGGGCTGACCAGGGCGCGTCGGCGGGCGCTCATCTTTCACGCCGCCGGCCGCATCGTCCATGGCCGCTGGCAGAGCGCCTCGCCTTCGCGCTTCATCAATGAACTGCCTAAAGATCATATTACCGTCTCCGCCGACGGCGGACTTTACGGTTCCGGCGGCGGCGAAGGCTTTTGCGAGGAAACGTCCGCCTTCCGGCCGGGGCGATGGCTGCGTAGCCCGGCATCCCCCTCAAAAATGAAATCAACAAACAACAACTTCAGGGCCGGAGCGCGTGTCTTTCACCAAAAGTTCGGATATGGGCGCGTCATCGCCGTGGACGGCGACAAACTGGACATCGACTTTGAAACGTCCGGCAGCAAGAAAATAATGAGCATCTTCGTGGAGGCGGCGTGAAAGACGCCGACGCCGACACATGGCGGGTCGAGGTCGCCGCCGACAATAATACCGTAAAGGCTTTCGAGTCGGCGCTTGATCCGTTTTGCACGGCCGTTTCCTGGTTTGTCTGCGGCGACGGACCACAATGGAGCATTGAGGGCTACTGCGAGGCCATGCCTGATCGGCAAGCCCTGATCGCCGCCCTGACCGAGGCTGCATCCGCGATTAACGCCGCCCCTCCCAAGATATTCATCCATCGGCTTAAACCACGCGACTGGGTCGCCGAAAACCTGACCATTTTTCCGCCCGTCGAAGCGGGGCGATATTTTATTTACCCCACCTTCCACAAAGGCAAGGCGCCGCCGGGACGGGTAAGCCTGTGCCTTAATCCCGGCGCCGCTTTCGGTTCGGGCGAGCACGCTTCCACCGGCGGCTGCCTGCTGGCCCTGGACCGGCTGGCGCGGCGGCGGCGGTTCACCTCGGCTTTGGACCTGGGCTGTGGCTCGGGCATTCTTGCCATGGCCGTCGCCGGAACCTGGCGGGCAAAAGTAATTGCCTCCGATCTCGACGCAAAGGCGGTATTGGTAGCCCGCGACAACATACGCCGCAACCGGATGGGACGGCTGATCCGGGCAACGCAAAGCGACGGCTACCTGTCGCCGGTCATCCGCGAAGGCGCGCCGTTTGACCTGATCGTCTGCAATATCCTGGCCGGCCCTCTTCGCCGCATGGCCGCCGACCTTGGCCGCCATCTGAAGAAACGCGACGGCGTCGCCGTGCTCGGCGGCTTTTACATAAGAGACGCCAACCGGGTGCTTGCCGCCCACCGCGCCCAGGGCCTGAGATTATTATGCCGCATTGACATCAACGACTGGCGGACGCTGGTGTTGGCGCGGCCATGATGTTGGTGTACTCTAACGGCGGATATAATAAGGACGCAGGGATAATGTTCAATCCGACGACTCTTGTCATTGACACTTTTGTCGATGCGCTCAAGGACAACTACGAGCGCGTCTACGGACTGCTGGATGCGGAGTTCGCCGGCATCATACGTTTCGTCGGCCGCATCGCGCTGGAGAACATCGCCAACACCGACGCCGCCTACCATGACCTCAATCACACCATCATGGTCACCCAGGTCGGCCAGGAAATCATCAGGGGCAAGCACCTGATCGAAGGCGGCGTGACGACTAAAGACTGGATGCATTTCGTCATCTCTCTGCTGTGCCACGACATCGGCTATGTGCGCGGCATTTTGAAGGGCGACGCCTGCGGCTCCTATGTGAAGAATCTTGACGGCGAGACGGTGGAACTGGATCACGGCGCCACCGACGCCGCCCTGACGCCTTATCATGTACATCGCTCACGGCTGTTCGTGCGCGAACGCTTCGGCGGCAACCCCGTCATCGACGTCAACATCATCGAGGCCAATATCCTGAACACCTGTTTCCCGGTTCCCGGCGGCGAAGACGGCGGTAAAGACAAAGGCTATCCCGGCTTGGTCAGGGCGGCGGATTTAATCGGGCAACTGGCCGACATCGGATACGAGCGCAAGCAGAGCGCCCTGTTTCACGAGTTTCAGGAGACCGGAACCGCTGAAATCCTCGGCTTCAAGTCGCCGGGAGACCTCCGCGCCGCCTATCCTAAATTCTTTTGGGGAGCCGTTTCGCCCTATATCAACGACACCCTGCACTATTTAAGCGTCACGCAGGACGGCAAGCAGTGGATCGCCAACCTGTTTGCCCACGTTTTTGCCCAGGAACACGGCGCCCACGGCCTTGGCCCCCTGACAATGATGAAAGATAATAAATGAAGTGGCTTTTTTTTCTGGTGATCTGCCCGCCGACCGGCATGGATTACTGCGAACCGGTGTGGAACGACCAGCTTTTTGAAACCCTTGCCCAGTGCGAACAGGCCATGGAATCCGCCGCCTGGCAGTACAAAGACAGCGAGTACATCGTTATGCGGGCCGCCTGCCGCCAGAAGAAGGACGAAAAGAAAGACGACAACTAATCGGTTCCGCGCACGGCAACCGACTTGATGGCGTCTGGATCAATGTCGAGGAGGGAACAAATCCGATTAATGCTCGTCGCCTCGGCCTCGTCAACAACGCCGTCGGCTTCACTGATCGTCTTGCAGATCATCACCACCATGGCCGCCTCTTCCGGATCGCCCTTGACCGCTTCAATCGCCTCCATCGCCTCGGCCGGCCCCGCCTCGTGATCATCTCGCAGCTTGGAAACGTAATCCGAGAAAATCTCGGCGGCATGATCGGTATTGTAGATACTCAACGTATCCAGAATTTTTATCAGCCGTTGGACACGAAGGCTCTCGCGGCGACTTGCCTCGCCGTCGGCAACCGCCACTATCGCCGCCGCCGCCATGCTCGCTTTGAGAATAGGCAGCTTGCGCGCCCTGACCTTGTTCTTTTGATGATGGGCGATAAGAATGTCGATAAAGCCGGCCATAATTAACCCCCCCCCTGTCTATTTTTGCTTGATCACTTTACCCGCCGCCTCTCGTCTTAGCAATACGAGGGCATGTTTTCTCTTGGCTGTCATACACGATCCGGTATAGTCGGCGTCTGCCTTGAGAGCCTTGCCTGTCGCCATGGAGGATAAAATGACAATAACCCGGCGTTCGGTATTTCTTGCCGCAGGGATGGCGGCGCTGGCCGCCTGCGCCGCCGAGGAGGGAGTGATCGCCAATCCCATGCCTACGGCCTGTCTGGCCAACAGCGGCACATACCTTAAAGGGGTAGATTGGAGCAAGGCCGAGGCCGTTCACATAACCTACCGCAACGGCAGATATACGCCGTTGATAACCAACCTGGCCGTCAACAAACCCTACATCGTGCGCGTTGCCAACAAGGATGAAACCCTTCGCGGCTTCAGGGCCAGGGAGTTATTCAGCTCGGTCGCCGTGGCCAAGGTGTCTCATGACGGCAAGGAGGTTGCCGGAAACTGCCCCGGCGCCGTCAACATCGCCCCTCTCAAAACGGCGGAGATCAGGCTGGTGACCGTCGAGCCGGGCGGCTATTATTTTACCGATGATCCCATCGTTTTCGGCGACGCCTACCCGGACAGTCTTGCCCTGTCCCCGGCAATGCCCGACCCGAAAAATAAATTCTTTTTCCAGGAAGATATCGCCGTCGGCTCCGGCGGAGCGGAAAGAGCCTTCGGCATACTGGCCGTAAAGTAACAAGGCCTATGCCCATGGCGGCGGCGAAAAAGAAAGACCACTGGATCGGTTTTGATCTTGGCGGCACCAAGATGCTGGCCTGCGTCTACGGCAACGATTTCGTCGTCAAGGGCCGGAAACGCAAAAAGACCAAAGCCCATATCGGCGCCGAAGCCGGCTTGCAGCGCATGATCAAGACCATCAACGAGGCCCTCGTCGACGCCGGAGTCGCCCCCGACCGGTTGGCCGGAATCGGCATCGGCTGTCCGGGGCCGCTCGACCTGGATCGCGGCATAGTGCTCGAAACTCCCAACATGGGATGGAAAAATGTCCCCGTCGCAAAGGTCATCCGCGCCGCCTTTAATTGTCCCGTCGTCATCGCCAATGACGTGGACGCCGGGGTCTACGGCGAATACCGCTTCGGCGCCGCCAGGGGGGCGCGTTGCGTGGTCGGCGTCTTCCCCGGAACCGGCATCGGCGGCGGTTGCGTCTACGAAGGGTCGATCATTCGCGGCAAGATCGGATCATGCATGGAAATCGGCCACCTGCCGGTGACCGCCGACGGCCCGCTTTGCGGCTGTGGGCGGCGCGGCTGCCTGGAGACCTACGCCGCCCGTCCGGCTATTGCCGCCGCCTGCGCCGCCGCCGCCCGCCGGGGCGAGGCTCCGCGCCTGATGGAAGCCGCCGACGGCGACATGAATGACATCCGCAGCGGCGCCATCGCCGCTTCCATAAGGGCCGGGGACGCGGCTGTCGAGCGCATCGTCCGCGAGGCGGCGCGGCGCATCGGATGGAGCATGGCCGGGGTTGTCAATCTGCTGGCCCCGGACGTGGTGCTGCTCGGCGGCGGATTGGTCGAGGCGATGCCCGACATCTTCCGCTCCGAAATCGAATCCGCCATCAAGGCCCGCGTCATGTCATCCATGGAGGGAATCTTCAAGGTCGCCGTCGCCGAACTGGGCGGCGACGCCGGCGTCACCGGCATGGCCGCCTGGGCCGAATATATCGTCGAGAACAGAGGTGATGGTTCATAAGTCGCGGCGTCCGGCATGATCAAGGCGAAGAATCTTTTCGGCTATCGCCCTTATTGGGCGCGGCGTTTCGGCGTTGCGCCGTTTTTGCCCATGTCGCGGGACGAGATGGACAGGCTGGGCTGGGATTCATGCGACATCATCCTGGTGACCGGCGACGCCTACGTCGATCACCCCAGCTTCGGCATGGCCATCATCGGCCGTTTGCTGGAAGCCCAGGGGTTTCGCGTCGGCATTATCGCCCAGCCCGACTGGTCGAACGCCGAGGCCTTCACGACGCTGGGACCGCCCAACCTGATGTGGGGCGTGACCTCCGGCAACATGGATTCGATGGTCAATCGCTACACCGCCGACCGCCGTCTGCGCCACAACGACAGCTATACGCCGGAAGATGAGGGCGGCAAGCGCCCGGATCGCGCCGTCATCGTCTACGCCCAGCGTTGCCGCGAGGCTTTTCACGATGTCCCCATCGTCATCGGCGGGATCGAGGCGTCGCTGCGCCGCGTCGCCCATTATGACTACTGGTCGGATAAAGTGCGGCGCTCCATCCTGATCGACAGCAAGGCCGACCTGCTGGTTTACGGCAACGCCGAGCGCGCCATAGTCGAAATCGCACACAGAACGGCCAAGGGAATCGCGCCGAAGAATATGCGCGACATTCGCGGCGTCGCCTTTGCCTGCAATTCAATGAACGGCGCGGAATGCGCCGCCGTGATTCGCCTGCCGGGTTACGACGAAGTGACGGCAAAACCTGAGCTGTATGCCCATGCGTCGCGCATCCTGCATCAGGAAAGCAACGCCGGCAACGCCCATGCGTTGATTCAGAATCAGGGCGGGCGGGAGATATGGCTCACCCAGCCGCCCATTCCCCTGACGACGCCGGAGATGGACGGCGTTTACGACCTGCCCTATGCCCGTGCGCCGCACCCGGCATATGCCGGAAGGCGCATCCCGGCATGGGAGATGATCCGTTTTTCCGTCAACATCATGCGCGGCTGTTTCGGCGGCTGTACGTTCTGCTCCATCACCGAACACGAAGGCCGCGTCGTTCAAAACCGTTCGCCGGACTCGATCATCAAGGAAATAAAAGACATCCGCGACAAGGTGGAAGGTTTCACCGGCCATATCTCGGACCTCGGCGGGCCGACGGCCAATATGTACCGTATGGCCTGCAAGGACGACGATATCCAGGCCGTATGCCGCCGCTTGTCGTGCGTTTATCCGGTCATTTGCCGTAATCTGGACATCGACCACGGCCCGCTTATCGAACTTTACCGAAAAGCCCGCGCCGTTGACGGCGTCAAAAAGGTGCATATAGCGTCCGGGTTACGCTACGATCTGGCGGCGGAAAGCCCCGCCTATGTCAAGGAACTGGTCACTCACCATGTCGGCGGCTACCTGAAAATCGCCCCGGAACATACCGAGCCGGGTCCGTTGTCCAAAATGATGAAGCCGGGCATCGGCGCTTACGACCGCTTCAAGAGAATGTTCGATCAGGCGGCGAAGAAAGCCGGCAAGGAGTACTACCTGATCCCGTACTTCATCGCCGCCCACCCCGGCACGACCGACGAAGACATGATGAATCTGGCCATGTGGTTGAAGAACAACAACCTGCGCGCCGATCAGGTGCAGACCTTTCTGCCCTCGCCCATGAGTCTGGCCACCGCCATGTATTATTCCGGGCGCAACCCGCTCAAGCCGGTGCGCCGCAACGCCGGCGAAGAGGTAAAGACCGCCAAAGGATTAAAACAGCGCCGATTGCACAAGGCTTTCCTACGCTATCACGACGCTGAAAACTGGCCGCAGATTCGGGAGTCGCTGAAAAAAATGGGCCGTCAGGACTTGATCGGACCCGGCAAGAAACATCTGGTCCCCGCATGGCAGCCCAAGGGCACAGGCGGCGACGGCGGCGAGGGAACGCGCACCGGACGCAAGCACGGCGCACAGAAATTTCTTACCCGACACGCCGACAAAGCCGAAAAACATTAAAATCGTTCCAGCGCCCGTTCGGCCGCCTCGCGCACCAGGGCTGAATCGTCATTCAGCAACTTCTCGGCAATCTTGGCAAGAGAAGGGTCGCCGCTGTTGCCGACGGCGATCAGGGCGTTGCGTACCATCCGGTCCCGGCCGGTGCGCTTGAGGGGGCTTTTAGCGAAGCGACGACGGAAGGCGGCGTCATCCAGCGTCGCCAACTCGGCCAGAGAGAGGTCGGCGGCGCCCTCCCTGGGCTGAAATTTTCCCTCTCCGGTCGGCGTAGCGAACTTGTTCCACGGACACGCCGCCAGACAGTCGTCGCAACCGAAGACGCGATTGCCCATCCTTGCCGCCAATTCGAGATCGATGGAGTCCTTATGTTCGATAGTCAGGCAGGAGATGCAGCGTCGGGCATCCAAACGATACGGCTCGTAAAGGGCGCCGGTGGGACAGGCGTCGATGCAGGCCCGACACGAACCGCACCGATCAACCCCCGCCTTGTCCGGCTCCAGTTCGAGAGTGGTGAATATCTCGGCAAGGAACAGCCATGAGCCGAACTCAGGCGAGACCAGACAGGTGTGTTTGCCTTGCCAGCCCAGACCGGCCCGCGCCGCCAACGGCTTCTCCATTACCGGCGCCGTATCGACGAACACCTTGACTTGGCAGGCGTAGGTCTTGACCATCCAACGAGCCAGATGCTTGAGACGTTTCTTGATAACGTCCTGATATTCATGCCCTTGGGCGTAAACGCTGACCGCGCCCTTGGCCGGATCGCCATGGGCCTGCCGGGGATCGCCTTCAGGTCCGTAATTAACCCCCAGCACAATGATGTTCTGCGCCTCCGGCCACAAGGCGGTCGGCGTTGAGCGACGCCCGGCGGTTTCGGCCATCCACTCCATCGAGCCGTGATTTCCTCGCGCCAGATAAGCCTTCAAATGGCGGCGGTTAGCCTCGTCGTCGGGCGCATCGACGGCGGCGCAAAAGGCCACGGCGTCAAAGCCCAGCGCCGATGCTTCGGCGCGAATGGCTTGTTTCGCTTTTTTCATTATCGTCTGCGCTCTATCATAAAATCCCGAAAACCAATAAAAGCACGATTATGAGAGAAAAAACAAAGGCCGTGGTGCTGCTCAGCGGAGGACTGGATTCCGCCACCGTGCTGGCCATCGCCATGAACATGGGGTTTGAGGCCCATGCCCTGACCTTCCGCTATGGTCAGCGCCACAGCCTGGAGATTGAGGCGGCCCGCGCCGTCGCCGCCGCCGCCGGCGCCGCTGAACACAAGATCGTCGATATCGGCCCGGAAGCCTTTCACGGCTCGGCGCTGACCGACGGCGTAGAGGCGCCCAAGGGACGCTCGGATGAGGAAATGAAATCCGGCGTGCCGGTGACTTATGTTCCGGCGCGCAACGTCATCTTTCTTTCCTATGCGCTGGGCTGGGCCGAGGTGATGGCCGCCGATGACATCTTCATCGGCGTCAACGCGCTGGACTATAGCGGTTACCCCGATTGTCGCCCTGAATTCATCGCCGCCTTTCAGGCAATGGCCGATCTCGCCACCAAGGCCGCCGTCGAAGGAGGGCGCAAAACCACCATCCATGCGCCGCTGATCAACCTCACCAAGGGGCAAATCATCATTCGGGGCCTGGAACTCGGCGTTGACTACGGTTTGACCTTGAGCTGCTATGATCCCGGCCCCCGCGCCGTCCCCTGCGGCGAATGCGACGCTTGCCGTCTGCGTCGCAAGGGCTTCGCGGAGGCGGGGCTTGCCGACCCGGCTGATACGCCATGAGCTACGCCGTAAAAGAAATGTTTTATTCCCTTCAAGGCGAAGGGGCGCAAAGCGGACGCGCCGCCGTCTTTTGCCGCTTTGCCGGCTGCAACCTGTGGTCGGGCCGGGAAGATGACCGGGCCTCGGCGACATGCTCCTTTTGCGACACCGATTTTATCGGCGTTGACGGCGGCGGCGGCGGGCGCTTCAGGACGGCGGACAAACTGGCCCGCGCCGCGTTCGCCCTGTGGCCGAAGACAACAACGGGCCGACCGATGGTGGTGTGCACCGGCGGCGAACCTTTTCTTCAACTCGATAAAAAACTGATCGCCGCTTTTCATGACGCCGGTTTTGAAGTCGCCGCCGAGACCAACGGCGCCCTGCCCGCGCCGGACGGGCTGGACTGGGTCTGCGTCAGCCCCAAGGCCGGGAGCAACCTTGTCCTGACCGCCGGCGATGAGCTAAAGCTGGTTTATCCCCAGCCGGACGCCGATCCCCGATGGTATGAAAACCTTGACTTCCGGCACTTCTTCCTTCAGCCCATGGACGGCGCGGAATTGGCGAAGAACACCGAATCGGCCATGCGCTTCTGTCTGGAGCGTCCCAAGTGGCGTCTTAGTCTGCAAATACAGAAACAACTCGGCATCAGATAACCATGGACATCTACAAGACATTCACCTTCGAGGCGGCTCATCGTCTGCCCAACCTGCCTGCAAACCACAAGTGCTCGCGGCTGCACGGCCATTCATTCCAGGCCGAGATTCACGTCGCCGGCGATCTTGACCCCAAGCTCGGCTGGGTGATGGACTTTGCCGACGTCAAGGAAGCCTATGAACCCATCCGCCTGCGGCTGGACCACTACTATCTCAACGACATCGAAGGGCTGGAGAATCCCACCAGCGAAATTATCGCCCGCTGGATATGGCGAAACCTGAAACCCCGCCTGCCCAAACTGTCCAAGGTGGCGATCCGCGAAACCTGCACCGCAGGCTGCGTCTATGCGGGCGAGGACGAGAATCTAAACCCCCAGTAACGCATCGACTTCAGCCTGATCCAGGGCGTGCTCGCTGCCGTGGATATTGGCGCTGGCCATGTCCATAATCTTTTGGATGCTGTGCGAGGCGTCGGTCATAAGCAGTCTCAGCCTGTCGTTATCGCCGGAGGCCACGGCGTCTTCGGCATTTTTTACGGTCATGGCGATAAAACGGTTAATGGCGGCGATGTTGGCCTCGAAAGGCGTGCGGTATCTGGCGGGAACATATTCGTAGGCTTCGATGGCCATATCCTTGCCGGCGAACGTGCTGTCGCGAAAGTGATCCTGATATGATTTGGGGCGCCATTCCCGCGCTTCTTCAAGCAGCTCCGGCATATCGGGAATCATCTCGATGGTCATGACGATCTCGTTAAAATGGTTGAGATAGTCGGTGGCGAGAAGAGTCTGCTCGTTAAGATTGGCGGCCTTGGCCTTCTTCTGAAAGGCAAGAAATTTCTCGGAATCGCCCTCGGGAGGGTCATGACTGTTTGTCGCATCGCTCATTTTGTTTCCGTTTATATTCGGCAAAACAAACCTGGAATACGCGAATCTGGTCCATGCCGTCAGGCAGGTCAACTCTTTTGGGGATGTCCGACTTTACTTGGGCATCGGCCCGATATAGATTGGCGCGCATGCAGCTTGGTGATCATAATATAATCGGTTCAGCCGGGGGCCGCCTTTTCTTCGGGCGGCGCCTGGGCCGTCGGCTGACCTCATGGCTGCTGACGTCCGTACTCGCCCTCAATATTCTGGCGGCGTCGGCCCTGCCCGGCGCCAAGATCGGCAATGCCCAGTCACCTTCCAAAGACCGGACATCATTCAGCGTATTCTGCACGGCGAATGGTCCCCAGTTAGTCAAGGTCGACGCAAACGGGATGCCCGTCCCCAACGAAAAAGCCGCAGAAAAACTCTGCGATTTCTGTCTGCCGTTCTCGAAACTTGTTTTACTCGCGCCGCAACAAACAATCGATTCTTCGGCGCTCGACCTCACCGTCGCCCGCCTGCGCTTTCCGATTATCGGCAGCGCCGACGCCTCCGCCGTTCCGGCCGGACCTCTCCAGCCACGCGCCCCTCCCTCCCTTTCCGCTTAAATCCATAAGTTAAAGCGTCTTTGACGTTGTCAGCCCGCGACCGGGCCTTGCGCCTGTTTGCGCACGACTTCCGCAACAGACGCATAAGCGGAAAACCATAACCATCTAAATGGAGGGGGCCTCCTGTGAAACACATTAGTAAAGCGCTTATGGCGACAACCGCCATGATCGCGATCTCCAATCCCGCCTTCAGCCAATCGGCGACCGAACTGCCGGCGGTAACCGTGGTCGGCGCTCCCCTGAATGAAAGCCTTACGGTTCCGACGACGGAGCAGGCGCAAGAAGAAATCCGGCGGACGCCGGGCGCCGTTGAAGTGATCGCCGATACGGTCTTCAAGAACGGGCCGGCGGCCACGCTCAAGGACGTGCTGGACTATGTCCCCGGCGTGTTCGTTCAGCCGAAATGGGGCGCCGACACCAGACTTTCAATCCGTGGCTCCAGCTTGTCCCGCAATTTCCACTTACGCAGCATCCAGTTGTATATGGACGGAATCCCGATCAACACCGCCGACGGCTATGGCGATTTTCAGGAGATCGATCCCGGCGCCTATCGGCACGTTGATGTCTACAAGGGTGCAAATGCGCTTCAGTTCGGCGGCAATTCGCTGGGCGGAGCCATCAATTTCGTCACCCCCAGCGGACGCGACGCCTCGATTGCCGCCGTCAGCGCCGATGTCGGCAGCTTCGGCTTCAACCGTCAGCAGGCAAGTTCCGGAGCGGTTGTCGGGCCGGTTGATTACTTCGTCACCGCCGCCCGTCAACAGCAAGAAGGTTGGCGCGATCATACGGGGGGCGATTCATATCGCGGCTCGGTGAATCTGGGCTATCAACTGACGCCTGACATCGAGACGCGCTTTTATGTCAACGCCAACAATGTTCATCAACGCATCCCCGGCGAAGTAACAAAAGCCGCCGCCTTGTTATTCCCGGAGGGAGGAGCGAACGCCAATAAAACAAACGATTATCAACGTAATATCGATACGGTTCGAGTCGCCAATAAAACGACGCTGCGCTTTGAATCGACGACCGTCGATTTAGGGGCGTTCGGCGTTGATCGACAACTGCTGCATCCCATATTCCAGTTGATCGACTACAGTTATAAAGACTATGGCGGTTTTATCCGGGCGGTAGACGGGCGGTCAATTCTCGGCCACAAGAACAGGGCCGTTGTCGGATTCAATATTATCAACGGCAGGATCGACAACAGACAGTACGCGAACGCAAAAGGGCTAAGAGGCGCTCTCCAGTCATCATCATTTGATTCGTCGGAAAACTATATCGCCTATGGAGAGGACTCATTTTCCATAATTCCGAACGTGGCGGTCGTCGGCGGCTTGCAATTCCTCCATGCGGTGCGCGACCGGAAGGATACCTTCCTGTCCAACGGCGATGCGTCGGGTCGCAACAGCTTCAGCCTTTTGAGTCCCAAAGTAGGCCTGTTGTGGGATGTGGACCCCGACTGGCAGGCCTTCGCCAATATTTCCCGCAGCGCCGAAGTTCCCAGTTTCGGCGAAAGCGGCGGAGCCGCCGTTCCGTTCACCACCGTCAAGGAACAGACCGCCACGACATACGAGGTCGGCACGCGGGGGCAACGGTCAAACTACAAGTGGAATCTGGCGGCCTATCGGGCGGAAATACATAACGAATTGCAATGTCTGCAAAGCGCCGTCGCCGGGTGTAATGTAACGAACGTTCACAGGACCATTCACCAGGGATTGGAATTAGGCGGCGGCGCCGATTTTCTCCATGACCTTTTCAGCCAAAAAGATAAAATAGGGCTGAATCTTGCTTATACGTTCAATGACTTTACGTTCGACAGCGACCGCAACTACAACGACAACCAGCTTCCGGGAGCGCCTCGTCATTTCCTTCGCGGCGAAATGCTCTACAAGCACCCGATCGGTTTATCGATCGGACCGAATATGGAATGGGTGCCTAAAGGCTACTACGCCGACAACGCCAATACGCTGCAAACCGATCCTTATGTGATCTTCGGAATGAAGGCCGTTCAGGATTTCAATGAGAACGTCTCCGCGTATGTCGAGGGTCGTAATCTCGGAAATACCGCCTATATCTCCAACGCAAGCGTGATTAACCGGGCCACCTCGGCTTCCGCGCAGTTTAATCCCGGCGATGGCCGATCCGCTTTTGCCGGCATTCGCGCCAAGTGGTGATCGGATAATGAAAAAAATGAAATACATCCTGCCGACTATTTTAAGCCTGTCTGTAACCGGCGCCGGCCTTGTCATGAGCGGCCAAGCGGTCGCCCATCAGCCCAAACACGAAAAAGCCGCTTCTGAATGTGTCGGCCCGCAAGCCGAACCGTCACCGCGCTGCGCCGAAACGCCGACGCCCCTGTTCGACGCCAAGGGGCATCTATGGCTGACATGGACGCAAAACGGATATGTATATGTTGCCCGCTCTGAAGACGGCGGCGCGTCGTTCGCCGCGTCGGCCAAGGTCGCGCCCAAGCCGCTCGACATCGAAAAGAACGGAGAAAACCGTCCCAAGATAGCGGTCTCGCCGGACGGCTCGCTCTATGTCGCCTTCACTGTTAAAGGCGAGCAGAAATACTCCGGCATTGTTTATTTCAGCCGCTCGACGGACGGCGGCAAGGTTTTCTCCCCGCCGGTCGTCATCACCGACGAGGACAAGCCGGTGAGCCAGAGCTTTGAAACGCTTAACGTCGGCGCCGACGGCCGCATCCATATCTCATGGATCGACAAGCGCGATAGAGAGGCGGCCAAACAACAACAGAAAAAGTACGCCGGTTCCGCCATTTATTACGCTTATTCCGACGACGGCGGAAAAAGCTTTTCCGCCAACATAAAGCTGGCCGATCACAGTTGTGAATGTTGTCGAATCACCATGGCTATTGACGGCGCCGGATCGCCTGTGATCGCCTGGCGGCATGTCTTTGAAGGCAATATCCGCGACCATGCCTTGATGAAACTGAACGCCGACGGCTCCCCCGGTCGCCTGACGCGGGTAAGCGAAGACCTCTGGAAGCTTGACGGCTGTCCTCATCACGGCCCGGCGCTTGCCATCGGCGACAACGGCGTTTTGCACATTGTCTGGTTTACCGACGGCGCGGCGCGCAAGGGGCTGTTTTACGCACACTCCGAAGACGGAGGCAACGCCTTCTCCGCGCCCTACGGCTTCGGCAACCGTTCCAACCGGGCGGCGCGCCCTCATGTCCTGGCCGCCGGAGGAAAGACGTTCGTGGCATGGAAGGAATTCACCGGCGAGACCGGCGAAATTTTTGTCATGGAATCAGGAGATGACGGACGCACATGGTCAAAGCCGTTACGCATTTCGACCACCGCCGACACATCGGATCATCCGCTGCTGGTTCATGACGGACGCTCAGTTTACCTGTCGTGGGCGACGCTGGCGGAAGGCTGGCGCTTGTTCAAAGTGGGCGGAAACGCGCCATGATGCGGACTTTGGGGTTAGTCGTGTTTCTTCTTGCCTCTACCGCCGTTGCCGCACCGGCAGAGGAAACAATAGTACGCCCTTTCGTTCGCGGCAGCTTCGCCGCCATCGTTGAGGCCGGACGGGGCCGGCCCCACATCGTCAACTTCTGGTCCATCGGTTGCCCGCCTTGCCTTGCCGAGATGCCGATATTGAAAAAAATACTGGAGAGCGGGGCGGATGTCCGCCTGACCATGGTTTCCACCGATGCCGAGAACGATATCCCGCGCATTCTCCGAACACTGGAAAAATACGCCCCGGCAAAGGCCGAAAAATGGGTTTTTGCGGATACCTTCGTCGAGAGGCTGCGCTACGAAGTTGATAAGAACTGGAGCGGAGAACTTCCGCGAACCTACCTCATCGGAGTCAACGGAGAGATCAAAGTTGAATCCGGCCTCCTTGATGAGTCCGCCCTCTCGAAATGGCTTGAGGGGCAAGTAAAATGACCGCGTTGCGAACGTCGATATCGCTGGGAATAGCCGTAGTTTTTCATGCAGGCATCGCCTTCGCGCTTTATCAGCAAACTCTCCCTTCAACTTCGACGTCCATTGAAGCCGGTAATTTCGAGGTCGTCGATCTGCCCGCGCCGACGCCTGTCCCGGCGCCGAAGGCGGAGCCTGAACCTGAAACGGCGAGGCAATCCGAACCCGTTAAAGCCGAAGTCGCGGAACTGAAAGCGCCGATCCGCAAGCCGCATCCGCCCGTGAAAGATACATTGCCGAAAGAGGAAACATCAACGCCGAAACCGGAGCCGACGCCTGCGGCCTCATCAACGACCGTGGCGCAGAAGGACGAATCGCTCTCTTATGTTCCTCCCGACAACAGGGCCGCCTATCTTCAGAATCCCCATCCTTTATACCCCGCCCAGGCGCGGCGAAAAGGCCTGCAAGGCGCCGTCCTGCTAACGGTGGAGGTCAGCGCCGAGGGCTTGCCGTTAAGCCTGACCGTGAAGGAAAGCTCCGGGGTTAATCTTCTTGACGACGCCGCCGTCGAATCGGTCCGGCGCTGGAAATTCGTCGCCGCCACCCGAGGCGGCAAGCCGGTCGCCGCCTTCGTCGAAATCCCCATCCGTTTTGTGCTTCAAAACAGTTAGTAAAGGTCCGTTCAATGGCGGTTGAAAATATTTCCTGGCTTGCATGGTGGAGTGAAGCGGACTGGATCGTGCGTCTGGTTTTTCTTTTATTGCTCGCCCTTTCGCTCGCCAGTTGGACCGTTATTGTCTTCAAGGTCTGGCAGTTCGCCTCGATTCATCGTCATGAACGACGCCTCGGCGTCGGAATAATCGGCGGCGCGCCGCCGGCGAATCTGGCCGCCGCCTTGCCCGAACATGTTCCTTCAGTCCATTTGTTGCGGGCGGCCGACGGCGGCGGCGCGGCGGTTTTTAATGCCGGCGACCGTAGCCGAACAGAGGCGGTTTTCTCGCACATCCTTAAAGAACGCCGCATGGAAATGGAAAACTTTCTCACCCTTCTTGCCACCACCGGCAACGCCGCGCCCTTTATCGGCCTGTTCGGCACGGTATGGGGAATCATGCACGCCCTGCAAGGGCTGGGGGGCGACGCCGCCCTCTCTATGGATATGATCGCCGGTCCGGTCGCCGAGGCCCTGACGGCAACGGCGGCGGGTCTGTTCGTCGCCATTCCCGCCGTGGTCGGGTATAACCTGCTGCTGCGCCGCCTGAGACGCATCATGGGCATTATCGAAGGCAACGCCATGCGCATCCTGGACGCCTTTTTTCCTCCTGCCGAAAGGAAGAGCTGAAATGGCGTTCAATATTGACGGCGGCGATTTTGACCAACCGCTCTCGGAAATCAACGTCACCCCGCTGGTGGATGTCATGCTGGTTCTGCTGGTGATCTTTATTATCGCCGCGCCGCTGATGGCCCAGGCGTTGAGAATCGATCTTCCCCGCGTTGCCGCCGCCGCGTCGCAAGACCCGGAAGTCGCCGATCTGGTCATGCGCAAAGACAAAAGCCTGGAGCTTGACGGATCGCCGATCACTTACGGCGAACTGCATAACGTCCTGAGCGGAATGGTGCGGACCCGTTCCGAAAAGCTGGTGCTGCGGCTGGGCGGCGACGCGACGCTTCCCTACCAGGACATCACCGAACTGCTGTCCCTGGTTCGCAATTGCGGCATCACCCGGATCGCCTTCGCCACGCAAAGTCCTTAGAGCATCAGCCCAGCGCCTGATTCAGATCGTCCTTGATGTCTTCCACGTCTTCCAGGCCCACCGACAGGCGGACCAGGCCGTCAGTGATGCCGACCTTGTCGCGTTCTTCCTGGGTAAAGCGCATATGGGTGGTGGTCGCCGGGTGAGTGGTCAGACTCTTGGCGTCGCCGAGATTGTTGGATATGTCGATCAGCTTCATGGCGTTGAGAACCTTGAACGCCGCCGCCTTGCCGCCGGGAACCTCGAAGGTGACGATAGAGCCGCCCTGACCGCTCATCTGCCTCATCGCCAGTTTATGCTGAGGGTGACTCGCCAATCCGGGATAGATTGCCTTAACAACGGCAGGATGGCCTTCCAGATGGCGGGCGACGGCCAGCGCGTTTTCGCAATGGCGGGTCATCCGCAGCTCCATGGTCTCAAGACTCTTCACCATCACCCAGGCGTTGAACGGGCTGATGCAGGGGCCGGTATGGCGGACAAACGGAATCAGCAGGTTGTTGAAATAGTCCTCGTTATTGGTAAGGACGGCGCCGCCCATGCACCGGCCCTGGCCGTCGATGTGCTTGGTGGCGGAGTAGACGACAATGTCGGCGCCGTATTCTATCGGCTTTTGCAGCACCGGCGTGGCGAAAACGTTATCGACCACCAGAAGGGCGCCGGCGGCGCGGGCCAGATCGCTGACCGCCTTGAGGTCGATGATCTCCAGCGTCGGATTTGACGGCGTTTCCAGAAACACGGCTTTGGTTTTTTTCGATAGGGCCGCCTTCCATTGATCAAGGTCCAGGCCGTCCACCAGTTGACACGTTACGCCGAAAGCGCAAAGCACCTTGTCGATGATGATCTTGCACGATCCGAACAGGGCGCGTGACGCCACCACCCGGTCGCCGCAGCTTAGTTGACAGGCCAGCGAGGCAAAGACGGCGGCCATGCCGCTGGAGGTGGCGAAGCAATAATCGGCGCCTTCCAGCAGCGCCAGCCTTTTTTCGAACATGGCGACGGTGGGATTGGCGTAGCGGGAATACTGGTAGCGCGAAATTTCGCCCTTGAAGGTCCGCTCGGCCTCCTCGGCGGATTTATAGACGTAGCCCGAGGTCAGAAACAGGCCCTCGCTGGTTTCGTCAAAGTCGGATCGTTGCGCTCCGCCGCGAACCAGCTTGGTCGCCGTGCGCCATGATTTCTTTTTGGATTTGCCGCCGCCCATAACGATTACTCCACGCTTCAATTTAAATTACATCATAAAGAGGCGCTTATAGTTTTGCCAATGGAACGAAGGCCGGGTAGGATAGTAATCAGTAAAATCGGCGGGTGGGGACCACAAAATGAGCGTAAACAATCAGTACGATATCCTGAAAAAGGAGGTCGTTCACCTTTTCGAGCATCTGCAAAAGATCAAAAAAGAGGTGGCGTCGATCAAGCACCCCAACTTGAACATCGATCATTTCGGCACGGTCGCCGATCAGTTGACCGCCATCGCCAAAGCGACCGAAGACGCCACCGAAACGATCATGGAATCCACCGAAGGCATCAACGACGTAATCCTGGAATTGCGTGAACAAATTAAATATGCCGGCGCCGCCTATTACTTCGACAAGATGGCCGGCAAGATCAGTCTTATTTTCGAGGCCTGTTCGTTCCAGGACATTACCGGCCAGCGCATCGCCAAGATCGTCAAGGAGATGAACCTGATCGAGGGCACCTTGAATTCCCTGGTCGTTATCCTCGGCGAAGGCGGACTGGCGGCGCTGCCGCTGGATGAAAAGAAAATCAATGACGGATCGGACGGCGACGTCGTCATGACCGGCCCGCAATTGAACAACGAAGGGGTTTCGCAGAGCGATATCGACAAGCTGTTCGGATAGCGCTCTGATACGTTCAGTTATAGCCCATGCCCGAAACATAGTCGCGCAGCGACGCCTCATCCAGCATGGATTCCTCCAGACGAACCTTGACCGCGTCGCCGATGCTGACTACTCCGGCGACCTCATCGCCGTTCATAACCAAAACATGGCGGGTGCGCCGCACGGTCATCAAACTCATCACCCTGGGCAGAGAGTCGTCGGGAGCGCAAGTGACGATCTTTTTGGTCATAAAATCCTTGACCGGCGTTGACATCGATCCGGCGTCTTTCGCCGCTATGTTGTGAACGATATCCCGCTCGGTCACGGTGCCGACGATTTTGCCGCTTTTATCGCGGACGATGGCAAAGCCGATTTTCTCGTTGGAAAAAATCTTCGCCACGGATTGAGCGGTCATCAAAAGGTCAACGGCAATGACGTTGGAGCCTTTTGCTTTCAAAATATCTTTCACATACATGAACTGCGCATCCTTCTCAAAGCAACAAGCATAGTTTACCACCAAATGCCTCGCGGCGTATCATTACTTTTATGGGGCAGGCGCTTCCTTTTCCAACTTTTTTTCTGTTTTTCGCCGGGGAGGAGTTATGCGCACCGAGGTTATCTGATGACGGACGCGATTCAGTATCTCGAAGCGGAAGTCATGGAACATAAAAGCCTGTCCGCTCTCGGGGATGCGGCGCGATTCATGAATAATCAATCCGGCGATGGTGGCCGTCTCCTCATCAGGGAGGCTCCACGAAAACTGGCGGTTAAGGTCGCGGATGGTGACAACGCCGTCAACGATGTAACTGCCGTCGGACTGAGGACGAATGCCGGTAGCGGCGATATCGTGTTCGTCGGAGATTTCACCGACGATTTCCTCAAGAATGTCATCAAGGGTAACGATGCCCATCAGGCTTCCGTACTCGTTAACCATCAAGGCGAAGTGCTGGCGGCGGCGGCGAAAAGCGTTAAGCTGATTCAGCAGGGTAGTTGACTCAGGGATAAACCACGGCTTGGTCGCCAGAGCCATGATGTCCAGCGGAGATCGCTTCTCGCCGCGTTCCCGCACCGCTTTCAGCAGCGCCTTGGCGTGCAGGACGCCGACGATATTATCGGGTTGTCCGCGCCACAGCGGGATGCGGGTAAAAGGACTCGACAGCATTTCATCGACTATCGCCTGAACAGGCTGATCGGCGTTGATCGTCACCATGTTCTTGCGATGCACCATGATCTCGCCCACCTGTACGTTGTCCAGATCGAGGACGCTGTGCAACATGTCGCGCTTATGCCCGACCGAATGTTCCTTGCCGCCGTGCAGTTCAATGGCGCCGCGCAATTCCTCCTCGGTGGCGGCCAGCCCATGGTCATCCCTGATATCGACCCCTGCGATCTTCATAATAACGCGCACCACCAGATTCACCGTTCTGGTCGCCGGCGCCAACATCAGCGCCAGACCACTTATTAACGGCGCGACGACCAGCGCCACGCGATTGGCTTTATTGAAGGCGTAGACCTTGGGCATGATCTCGCCGAAGATCAGCACCAGCAGCGTCATCGAGATGGTGGCGTAGACAACGCCGGCTTCGCCGTAGAGTGAGATAAAAATGCTGGTGGCCATGGCCGACGCCAGAATGTTCACCAGATTGTTGCCGAGAAGAATAGTGCCGATCAGCAGTTCTTTTTTCTCGCGCAGACGGTTGACGACGGCGGCGCGGGCGCTGCCTTTCTTTTCCAGTTGGTACATCAACGGCCGCGAGGCGGCGGTCAGCGCCGTTTCGGAGCAGGAGAAAAAGGCGGAAAACAACAGTAAAACGGCGATGGCGATCATGGAAACCATCATAGTTTGGACCCTAAATGATGTTGATGGGGCGAGGTTTAATAAGAGCGTCCTTCAGCAGGGCGTGAATATCATTGTGCGTCGCTTCGCCGGTAATAAAAGATCGGCCGATGCCGTGAGCCAGAATGAGGGTAAGCTTGCCGTCCCTGACCTTCTTGTCCCGCGCCATGTGGGCGATCAGGCCGTCGGCTGTCCACGACGGAGCGGCGATGTCGCCGAGGCCGGTCGGCAGGCCTACGGCGTCAAGATGCCTGCGTACGCGCTCGGCATCCGCAGGCCGGCACAGGCCCATGCGCTCCGATAAACTAAAGGCCAGACAAATGCCGACAGCCACCGCCTCGCCGTGAAGCAACGCGCCGGAATAGCCGGTCTCGGCCTCCAGGGCATGACCGAAGGTGTGCCCCAGGTTGAGCAGGGCGCGGCGATCCGCTTCCCTCTCGTCCTCGGCGACAATAGCGGCCTTGGCGGCGCAACTTGTCAGAACGGCGTGACGTCTGGCCGCGCTGTCGCCTTCAAGCATGCCGGCGGCGTTATTTTCCAGCCATGAAAAAAAATCGGCGTCGTTGATCAAGCCATATTTTACCACCTCGGCATATCCGGCAAGCAGATCACGCGGCGTCAGGGTGTCCAGCGTTTTGATGTCGGCCAGCACCAGCGCCGGCTGGTGAAAGGCGCCGATCAGATTCTTGCCGTGACGACAATTGATGCCGGTCTTGCCGCCCACCGAGCTGTCAACCTGAGCCAGCAAGGTGGTCGGAATCTGGATAAAGGGAAGTCCGCGCAAGGTGATGGCGGCGGCAAAGCCGGTAATATCGCCGATCACGCCGCCGCCCAGCGCAATCAGGGTAGTGGTCCGCTCCACGCCTCTGTCCAGCAATCCGTCCGTCAATTCCCGCAGATGGTCAAAGTCCTTGGTCCTCTCGCCGGCCTCAAGAACGATGCTGGAACGGCGGATGCGGGCGTCGCCCAGGGACTCTTCCACCGCCGCCAGATAATGCCCGGCGACGGTCGAATCGGTGACTACAACCACGTCCTTCAGCGAGGACATGTAACGACCGGCGTCGGCCAGCAGACGCTCCCCGATGATAATATCATAGCTGCGAGGCCCCAGCTCTACCCTCAGGCTGTCAACAGCCGGCCGTTTTATGTCATCGCGGCCGGTCATGGGTTCTCCCGGGGGCCGACTTTGCGTTTGATAAAGGCGTCTACGGCTTCGGCAACGCGCTTGGTGGTCGTCGTCGGCGTTTCATCATTACTGTCGATAACGATGTCTGACTCGGCGTAAACCGGATAGCGGATGCTTATCAATTTTTCCAAAGTCGCGTAGGGATCATCGGTTTCAAGAAGAGGCCGTCCCCCCCGGCGCCGGGTGCGTTTGAACAGAGTCTCGATGTCGGCCCTCAGCCAGACCGAAATGCCCTTGTCCCTGATCATGGCGCGGGTTTCAGGGGCCATGAAGGCGCCGCCGCCGGTGGCCAGCACTTGCCGGCCGTTACTCAACAATCTGGAGATTACTTTTTTCTCCACCTCACGGAATGACGCTTCGCCGTAGAGTTCAAAAATGTCATCAATAGAGCATCCGGCGGCTATAACCACTTCCTCATCGACATCAATGAACGGCAGGCCGAGCTGCATGCCGAGCCGGCGTCCGACGCTTGTCTTGCCGGCCCCCATCAGACCGATCAGGACGATAGACTTGTCAGGAGGAAGACAAATCACCACAGGCATCCCTCTCCCCGCAACGATTCACAAGGCAAAGCATAAAACAAACCGCCGCCCTTGACGCCGGGACGTTGAAAGCATTTATGCGAGCCTATACACTGCCGAAAATTCGCCATAGTCGAAACTTACCGTAAAGATAATATGATTCCGCTATAAATAACCGCTTTCAAGGTATTCTATGAGAAATTTTCCAAGAATCGTTTTATTCACTGTTCTCGTCATGCTTATCGGCGGCGCAGTTTTCCTCGTCACCTGGGATATTCCCCCGCCGTCAGCCAAGGTGGAGAAAGTTATACCCGATGATCGCTTCCCCAAGTAACGCCCTCCAGTTCAGGTCAGCGATTTTCGCATCGGGTTTTGCCGTCCTTATCGCCGGGGCGGGATTTCCCGGACTGGGCATGGCTCAAGACTCCCCTTCTTCAAGCGCTCCCGTGCGTCTGGCGCCGCCGAAGGCCCCACCGCTGTCGCCGGCGCCTCAAAAGCCGTCTCCCGCCGCCAAACAGGAGGCTCCGGCCCCCGGATCGTCGAAAGCCTCCTCGCCCGCCGCGCCGAGCAATCTGATTGAAGTGGATTCGCTTCAAACAATCGACCCCGACGCAACAGGCGTGCTGAGTGAAGGAAAGGGCGGATTCGGGGTCGATATGTGGGCCGGCGCCGGTCGCGAAATGGTCTTCGCCCTGCTTCCGCAATTACCCGTGGCCGCCAATTCCATAACGATGCGGGAACTGATGCGTCGCCTGTTGTTGTCCTCGGCCACGCCGCCGCAGGGTGACGCCGCCGCCGCCCAAGGAGGCGGTCTGATGGCGATAAGGGCCAGACTGCTTGTGGATATGGGTGATCTTAACGGCGCCGACCGGCTCATCGGCGCCACCCCGGACCACGCCCGGAATAATGAACTGGTGCGCATTGAAGCCGATGTCCGGTTCCTGTCCAACGACAACGCCCGCGCCTGCGCATTAGCCGTCGATCAAATCACCGCCGGGGCGAACGACTACTGGCAAAAAGCATTTATCTTTTGTCAGGCGTTGGCGGGAGAGAAGGAGAAAGCATCCCTCGGCATCTCTATTCTGCGCGAGTTAGGCGAAAAGGATGCGGTTTTTCTGCAACTTGCCGGCGCGCTGATTAACGGCGAGGTTGTCGCCGTTGAACGCCTGCCCGATCCGTCGCCGATGCATTTGGCAATGGCGCGCGCCGCCAAGGCGTCCCTGCCGATGGATGTGATGTCTTCGAATCTTCCGGGGATATTAAGCGCTGTCGCCGTCAACCCAAGCTCGTCAGTTGATCTGCGTCTGAATGCTGCGGAAAAAGCCGAAGCGACCGGCGCTCTGCACGTCGATACCCTGCGTCAACTTTATACTGACATTTCGTTCTCCGATAAAGAGATGGCCAACCCGCTTTCCAAGGCGGAAGCCGAAAGCAGCCCGATGAGCCGCGCGCTGCTTTACCGTGCGTCTTTGACGCAAACGGCGCCGGCGGCGCAGGCCGAATTATTGGCGCGCGCCTTGTCTCTGGCCCGGCAAGACGGCCGCTACAAATCCACGGCAAGAGTGTTCATGCCGGCGCTCCTGCGCGTCCCGCCGTCCCCCGACCTGGCGTGGTTTGCCCCCGAGGCGGCGCGTTCGCTGCTGGCGGGAGGCGAACATGAGGCCGCCGGGGCATGGTTCTCCCTGCTGCGCTCCGGCGCCGTGCTGAACGATGATTCCAAAGCCGCGCTTAAGGCCCTTATGCCGATTGCCCGTCTTGCCGGCTCCGTCGAAGCCGGGGACTGGACTACCGATAATCTGGCCGACTGGTGGGAAACCGAGAAGGAAAATGACGGGGCGCGAGAGCGCGCAACCCTTCTTTACAGCCTGTTTGAAGCCCTTGGCGAGCCTGTTCCCGATAAAATATGGGACAAATTAATTAACGGCCGTGAACGCATAACGGTGACCGCGCCTCTTCCGGCCCTTCGGCATCGCCTGGAAAAAACGGCCCACGGCGCCGCAGGCGAACGTCCGGGCGAAACGGTGCTTATTTCACTGCTGGCGCTGGGTAAGGACGGGCTGGATAAAACCGATCCGATAATTCTAAGACAAGCATTGGCCGGCCTTTACGCCTCCGGCCTGAAGTCCGAAGCCCGCATGCTGGCCGTGGAAGCGGCGTTGGCCGCAGACCTTTAAAATGGTCGAGCGCCTTACGCCGCTTCGCGTAGAAAGCTTTCTGGAAATGCTTGTGGCGGAACGCGGCGCATCCGCCAACACCATTTTGTCCTATCGACATGATCTGGTGAGTTTTTCCGAGTTTATAACCTCCAAAAAACAGGGAGGCACCCTTGAAAATGCAAGCTCGGAGATTATCAAGTCCTACCTCAAATATTTATCCGTCGCCGGCATGACCCCCGGCACCGCCGCCCGGCGTCTGTCCGCCCTGCGCCAATTCTATAACTTCCTTTATGCGGAAGGGCTGCGCGCAGACAACCCCTGCGCCGTCATCGACGGCCCCGGATCGGGGCGGTCTTTGCCGAAACTGTTAAGCGAGGAAGATGTGGAACAACTGCTGTCAACGACTCGGCTGCGGCAAGGCGCCGAGGGGCTGAGGCGGATAGCGCTGATCGAAACGCTCTACGCCACCGGCCTCAGGGTTTCAGAATTGGTGGGGCTGCCGTTGTCGGCCCTCTCCCGCGACGGCTTGATGCTGATCGTTAAAGGCAAGGGCGGCAAGGAACGCATGATCCCGCTGGGCGAGGAGGCGTCATCGGCGCTTAACGATTATAAGCTGATGCGGGAAAATTTCATTTCCGGCAAACAAAAGACCGGCGGGCATTCGCCCTGGATGTTTCCTTCAAGCTCCAAAAGCGGCCATCTGACGCGCGCCCGCTTCGCCCAGATGCTCAAAGAGACTGCGGCGGATGCCGGAATTGACCCCACGCGCGTTTCGCCTCATGTCTTGCGGCACTCATTTGCCAGCCACCTGCTGGCGCACGGGGCCGACCTGCGCTCGATTCAACAGATGCTGGGACACTCGGATATATCAACCACCCAAATATATACTCATGTCCTGGAGGGCCGTCTGACCCGTCTGGTCAAGCAATCACATCCATTGGCGATGGTAAAAAAATAATCAATATCTCCGGATTTTTCAGATATTTTTATTCTGAGTGAGGCAATAAAGGCCCCGTTGTCCGGGAACCGGCTTGAACTTATCTGAAATGCCCAAAACCGTTTCTGCGCCGCCCATAAAAAGCATGCCGTCTTCGGGCAACAAACTGCTGATCTGGTCAAGAACCTTGGTCTTGGTCGGCTGATCAAAATAAATCAGCACATTGCGGCAAAACACCACATCGAACTTACCCAATGCCTGAAGGCTGTTCAGCAGGTTGTATTCCCTGAATTGAACCATGGCGATCAATGACGGATGGATCTGCCACATGTCGGCCTGCTTGATAAAATATTTCAGCAGAAACTGGATAGGCAGTCCTCTTTGCACTTCAAATTGCGAATAAAGACCGGCCTTCGCTTTTTTGAGAATATCCTTTGAGATGTCGGTGCCGATGATTTCGGTGCGCCATCCGACCAGTTTGGCGGCTTCTTCCCTGAGGATAATACCCAGAGAATAAGGCTCCTGACCGCTGGAGGCGGCGGCGCACCAGATACGAAACGACTTTTTATCGGCGCGGGTTTTTATAAGGTTGGGCAGGATCGATTCGCGGAATATGTCAAACGGCTTGATGTCCCTGAAGAAGAATGACTCATTGGTGGTCATCGCCTCCGTGACTTCCTGGATAAGAGCCTCTTCCGGGCTGGCCCGCATGACGGGAATCAATTCATCCAAACTTTTCATGCCGCGCTTGCGGGCCACCGGCATCAGCCTGCTCTCAAGCAGATAGGCCTTGTCTTCGGTCAGGACCAACCCGGATCGTTCCTTGATGAGCTTGCTGATAAAGGAAAAGTCTTCAGGTTTCATGAGTGACCCCTGCCGACATGTTTTGCAACATAGGACGCAAGCTCTTCAAGCGGGAGCACGGCGCTGCATATTCCGGCCGCCGCCGCCGCTCCGGGCATGCCCCAAACGACGCTGGTTTTTTCATCCTGGGCGATAAGGGTGCCGCCGGCATCGGCAATCTCCGTCCCGCCCTTGGCCCCGTCGGACCCCATGCCGGTCAGAACTACCGCCATCACGCGGGCGCCGAAGGTTTTGGCAATGCTTCGAAACATAGGATCAACGGCGGGCTTGCAAAAATTTTCCGGCGGGCCGTCGTTAATGCTCAACACCCGCTGAGCGCCTTTGGTCGTCACCAACATATGATAGCCGCCGGGAGCCAGATGAATATGTCCGGAGGTGATTACGTCGCCGTCTTTGGCCTCGCTGCACGGCCAACCGGTCAGACGGTTGATATGATCGGCCAGAATAGCGGTAAAGGTCGCCGGCATGTGCTGGGTGATAAGGATCGGCAGCTTGATATCTTTCCCGAGTTTGCCGAGAAAGGTGAACAGGGCTTGCGGGCCGCCCGTCGAACTGCCGATAGTCAGAACGTCCGGTTTTTCCGTTCCCGGCTTGCGCAAGGAAACGGGGCCGATCGGTCCTATGGCCGCCTTGATCGGCGCGGAAGCAGCCCCCTTGGGCCGTTCGGACGCTCCCCGTAAAATGCGGGCGCGCCTTCGGGCGAGTCCCAGCGCCTTGACCTTTTCCTGAAGCTCCCTGCGGAATTCTCCGCCCATGCCGATTTCGCGTGCGGAAGTCGGTTTAGGCACATAATCGGCGGCCCCGGCTTCGAGCGCGCGCAGGCTTATATCGGCGTTGCGCGCAGTCAGCGTGGAAGCCATGATAATCTTGACGTTCGGGTCTACCTCAAGAAGCTTGGGCAACGCCGTCAGGCCGTCCATCACCGGCATTTCAATATCGAGGATAATGACATCAATGTCATGACGGGCAAGGTTGCTTACCGCTACCTCGCCGTTGCCTGCGGAAACGGCGACGGTAATAGCCGGATCATCCTCAAGCATTTTGGTTATCAGTCCGCGAATAACCGCAGAGTCGTCCACGACCATGACCCGGATCTGCTCCGAGGAGGAATTTTGTGTTGTTTCCGACACGATACTTTCCAGATTAATCGCCAAGGGCTACCCCCAGGGAAATTTACAGCAAACCGACTTGAGCAAACTTTGCCTGAATGATCTCGCTGTCAAAGGGCTTCATTATGTATTCATTAGCCCCGGCCTCAATGGCTTCCTGAATGTGTTCAATATCGTTCTCGGTGGTGCAGAAAACTACGACCGGCGTGTTGCCCCCGGGCAATGCGCGCATTTCTCTGAGAAACTCAATACCGCTCATTATCGGCATATTCCAGTCAAGCAGAACCGCCTCGGGCATTTTGCTCTTGCAGGAATCGAGGGCGGCCTTGCCGTCCGCAGCTTCCACCGTTTCAAATTTCAGCTCCTGCAGGATCTTCCGGGCCACCATTCGAATGACCTTGGAATCATCAACGATCAGACAAGTCTTCATGTGCTTCTTCGTCCCCCCCAAGGGCAAAACAACGGCCCGTTTGCCGAAATCCGCCCGAGCCGTTTAAATTATAGTTACTAAAATCAACAAAACCCCTGCTGCGTCAAGCACAAACGGCGACGGCGCAGACGGCGTTTCAATTACGATGTTGCCGCAAGCACGGTGCCGGCAAGCGTGCCGACCAAAGCCTCGCGGTCGAATTTGGCGACATAGTCATTAAAGCCGACCTTGCGGCCCCGCTCAAAATCCTGCTCGGTCGCGTGCGAGGAAAGAGCGATCATCGGCACGTTTTTCCATCTGGCGTCGGCGCGCACCGTCTCGGCGAATTCAAATCCGTTCATCCCGGGCATTTCGATATCGCTGATAATGACGTCGTAGGCGGCGCCTCCCTCAAGCAACTTGAGCGCAAGCTGGGCGCTCTCGGAGGTTGTCACCTTGTATCCGGCAACCGACAGGAGCGGCGCCAGGAGATTACGGAAAAACGGACTGTCATCCACCAGCAGCACACGCTTGCTGTGATTGTCTTTGCCGGCGGGGTTTTTTGATTCCTCGGCGCCGAACCAATCGGAGAAAGCCTGGGTCAGGAAGAAACCGGCGTCGATAACGTCGGTAGCCTTGCCGTTGATAATGGCGCTGCCGATAATGCCGGGCATATTCGAGGCCAACTCGATATTGAGGCGCTCCTCGACAATGTCAACGATAGTATCAACCACCAGCCCCATGGAATGCTTGCGATCAGTGAAGACCAAAATCGGTTGCCGGCCGTCTTTTTTCCACTGGTGAGCCGTGTTGAAGGGGATCAGCGGCATCAGGTGATCACGGTATTGGACCACGATCTGGTTATGAGAAACCTCCGTGGACGCCATGTCGATTTCCTCCAGCCTTGCCACAAGAGCCAGCGGCACCGCCCTCAGCTCTTTTCCGCCGGCGCTGAAAATGAGCATGGAGGTTTTCTCATCGCCATGCTCGATGGCGACAGGTTCCGAGGATGCCGCATCGCCGCCGGCGCCTTGGCCGGAAGCGGCGGCAATGCCGTTAGGATCAAGAATCATGATAACGCTGCCGTCGCCGAGGATGGTGTTGCCCGAATAAAAAGGAATTTCCCGCAAGATCGGCGAAACCGGCTTGACCACGATTTCTTCAGTGTCAAAAACCCGATCAACAATGACGCCGAATGTATAACTGCCGACCTGGGTAACCACAATAAAGAGTTCTTCCCGGGTCGCATCTTTCCTGTCGCCAAGCTTCAGAAGATTTTGCAGGGACACCAGCGGCAACAGTCTGTTGCGCAACCGCAACACGGGAGAGTCATTAATCATCTCAATAGTGTTATCGGAATGGGCGGACGTGCGCACCAACTCCAGAACGCTGATTTGAGGAATGGCGAAGCGTTCGTTGCCGCAGGCGACGACCAGGGCCGAGACGATAGCCAGAGTCAGAGGAATCTTGATAGTAAAGGTTGAACCTTTTCCTTCCACCGACTTGAATTCGATGGTGCCGCCGATTTTTTCAATGTTTGTCTTTACCACATCCATGCCGACGCCGCGACCGGAGACGCTGGTGATTTTCGCTGCGGTGGAGAAGCCGGGCCGAAGGATGAATTGCTGGATTTGTTCATCGGTCATCGCCTCCAGTTCGGACTCGCCGGCCAGCCCGTTCTCGATAACTTTGGCTTTGATCCTGCCCATATTGAGGCCGCGTCCGTCATCGGCGATGCGAATAATAATATGACCGCCTTCATGGAAGGCTTCGAGAACGATCTTGCCCATTTCGAGCTTGCCCGCCGCCGTGCGGTCGGGCGGAGTTTCCAATCCGTGATCGGCGGAATTGCGAACCATATGGGTAAGCGGGTCCTTGATTAATTCCAGAACCTGCCGGTCAAGTTCGGTCTCCTGGCCGATCATCTGAAGGTCGATCTTCTTGTGGGTTTCAACCGAAAGATCGCGCACGATGCGCGGCAGCTTGGCCCAGGCGTTGCCGATAGGCTGCATGCGCGTTTTCATCACCCCTTCCTGAAGATCGCTGGTGATATGGCTCAAGCGCTGCAACGGCACATGAAATTCACTGTCGTCGTGACCGCGCACCATCTGCAAAAGCTGGTTGCGGGTCAGCACCAATTCGCTGACCAGAGTCATCAGGTTCTCAAGCAGATCGACGTTGACGCGGATAGACTGGGCGGCAATGGCGGATTCCTTGGATTCGCCGTCCTTCTTCTCGGCGGGAGGAGCCGTCTTTTTCGGCGCCGCCGGAACCTTTGCCTCTGCCGTCGCCACGGACTTTTCATCGACGGGGGCGGGCAATTCGCCTTTCTCGGCGGCGAGCTTGGCGGCATTCTCGGCGGCGATTTGCTCATCGCTTGCCGCTTTGGCGCCGGCGGCCATGGCGGCTTCGACTTCGGCCAGCAGTTCGGCCGCTACGGGAGCGCCGGTGGCGTTTACCGCAATGCCGGGAGCGCTGAATACGGGGGCCGCTCCCAACGGCACGGGCTTGGGCGTCGAGGCGCCGCCGATCAGGCCCCTTAATTCGCTGATCAGCTCGCTGTCTTCGCCTTCCTGTTCCTCGCCGGAGGCTTCAAGCTTTTCCAGAAGCGCCTTAATTCTGTCGATGCATTTAAGGATAACCGTTACCGACTCGGGAGTTACTTTAAGTTTTCCGTCACGGTACAGGCCAAGCACGTCCTCTCCGGCGTGAGCGACCTTTTCCAGGCGCGGCAGACCGAGGAACCCGCAGGTGCCTTTGATGGTATGCACCAGGCGGAAAATATTGGAAAGAATCGCCTTGTCGTTGGGATTTTGCTCGAACTTGACAAGCTCGGCGTCAATGACGGCCAGACTTTCGGTAGTTTCCGTAAGGAATTCAGTTAACAGGTCATCCATAATTATTTTCCTCTTGCGGAACGGACAAGTCGGCGAAAAATATCCGAACTAACCGACTGTGAGCGCAATATAACCACATAAGTCTTTAATTATCAAAAAGAAATCATTTGCCGACGGACATCAGGGCGGCCATGCGCACCTCATTTTTCATGTCGTCGGAAATTTCGATATCGGTATTAAGGCTCTCGGCCAGACGCATGGTGAAATAGCCGTGGACATTATGCGCCGTGAGATCGCCCGAAGACACATCGGCGGCCATGGCGGCGCGGATGTCATCCCTGAGGCGCGCTCCCGGGCCTTTCGCCGTGACGGCGATTCCCATTCCCTCGGAAAGATCGGCCGGACGGACGCTCAACTCGCCGCCACGGGGCAGGGAATCCATACTCAGCAGAATCAGGTTGAGAATGAGCGCCGCTCCGCCTCGCGGCAGGTTCCCGGCGGCGTATGTATCTTCGGGCCAGTCCATGGTTACGCGGTTGCCGTCAATCAAACCCGCAGCCAGACTGCGGGTTTGAACGAGCGAGGCAACGGCGCCGGCGCCCTGGCCGAAGGCCATGCGGAAGAAAGCCAAACGACCGGACAGTTGACGGGCGCTGTCAGCGACCAGGGCCGCTGCTTCTCCATCATCGTCTGCGGCATCTTCCAGGACTTCCAATCCGGCATTTACGGCGCCGGCGGGGCCGATAAGGTCATGGCAAAGACGCGAACACAGAAGTTGCACCGTTCTGAAGTCGATAAGCACCCCCGCCACTAACGCGACTTCAGGTACTCAAGCATGGTTCCGGCGTCGCTGACCTTGAAGGGATCGCCTGGTTCTTTGGAATTTTCAACGAACATCTTTTCGATGACCCCGTTAACGACCAGCATGGAATACCGCCATGAACGGTGGCCGAACCCGATCACATCCTTGTTGACCAGAAGGCCCATGCCCTTGGAAAAACGGCCGCTGCCGTCGGGGATGAATTTTATTTCGTTGTTTATTTTCTGGTCTTTCCCCCAGGCGTTCATGACAAACGAGTCATTGACCGACAGGCAGTAAATGTCATCGACCCCTTCGGCCTTGATGAACTTGGACATGGCCTTGTAGCCGGGAAGATGGGTGGACGAGCAGGTCGGGGTAAAGGCGCCGGGCAGCGCAAAAACGACAACCGTCTTGCCGCCGAATATTTCCGAGGTGGTTACATCGACCCACTTGCCGTCGGCGCGGGTGTGGAAAGTTACGTTGGGAACTCTTTGGCCGGCTTTTTTAATGCCCGCTTTCTTTGCGACAACTTTCTTTGCAACCACTTTTTTCGTGACCGCTTTCTTCATGGAAACCCCCTCCAAATTAAATCATATTATATCATTTAGAATAGCTCTAAATATATATATCAGCAGACTTTATTCATTATCAACCTTTGCCGTTTGATATATTTTCAGCGATAACCCGCACGGCGGAGTTTCCGGCGGCTTCCTTGGAGAGGGCGGCGGTTTTATCCTCGATAGCCGCCTTCAGTTCCTTCTCATCAAGAGGATTGTTTTTAATCATCACCGCCAAAATCGCCTCAATGGCAAGAATATGGGCAGCCAGACTTTCCGTTTCTTCAAGGCGCTGGGTGGCGGTCTCGCCGAGAGACTTTATATCCATAGAAATTCTTCTCAGGTTGCCTTCCAGGTCCTTGATCTGCCGGAAAAAGCCGGATTCCTCCAACTGCTCCAGAAACTCGGAGGAAGCATTGTCGGGGCCGCTGTTATCCTTACCGGACATCTCGATCCTCCCGAAAACAAATGGTGCCGCGTGCAAGACTCGAACTTGCGACCCTCGCATTACGAATGCGATGCTCTACCAACTGAGCTAACGCGGCGATAATTGTTAAATACTTCGCCGTCTTCAGTGCGTCAACGCTCCGTTTCACGGTAGCATATCAGGGCATAGAACAATATGGTGGAATGAATGGCAACCCCGGCCAAAGGCGCGAAATGATAACGACGACTCCCCTGCCGACATGGAAAGAACTGGCGGCCCCGTTCGCCCGCCCCGCCCTTGATGACGAGCCGTCGGCGGCGCCGTGGCGGGGAAAAGACGGCGGCGAAGGCCAAGCCTTTTGGTTTTCACGCTCGGCATGGGCGATGAAAGCCATCGTCCGTTGGTGGTCGTCCCTGCATGAGGGGCGCAAGCCCGTGCTGTGGCTTCCCGATTATTTCTGCAACCAGTCCACCTACCCCTTGCGCGAAATAAACGTCACGCCGGTCTTTTACCCGATAGATATGGACCTCAGGCCCGACCGGGAGGCGCGCCGGGCCATGGCCGCGCTTGCCGCTCCCGACCTGTTTGTTATCGTCCATTATTTCGGAATACCGGCGGACGCCGCTGCGGCCCGCTCTTTCTGCGACGAGACAGGCGCGTATTTGATCGAGGACGCCGCCCACGCCTTAGGCCCGGCGCCCGGCATCGGCGAACAGGGCGACTTCATTTTTTACAGCCCTCACAAGATTCTCGCCGTCCCCGACGGAGCGCTTTTGCTGATGCGCCCCAAGGACGGCGCCGGGATCATACGGGAAGCGGCAAACGGCGGCGGTTATTCAAAGGCCTTGACCGGCGCCTGGATAATCAGGCGAACGCTTCAAAAGATATTGCCGGAACCGCTGCTCGCCCGGCGGGCGCGGCGGCAAAAGCCGGCCTTTGCCGACGATCCGCCCTACAAGCCGTTGCCGCCCGAAACCCGGATCAGCTCCACGGCCCGCGCCATGCTGGCCGACGCGGCGGAAATCATGCCCGCAGCGGCGAAGGCGCGGCGGCGCAATTGGCTGGCGTTGCGCCAGGCCTTGAACGGCCTCAAGGGTTGTCGTCCCCTGGAAATTGCCGATCAGGCCACGCCTTACCGCTTTGTCCTGCGTTGCGACGACGAGGCGACCGCCGCCGCCTTGTTCGATAGTTTACATGCCGGGGGTTGCCCGGCGGAAAGCTGGCCCGACCTGCCGCCGGAGGCATGGGCCGAGCCTGGCCGCCACCAAGCCGCCATTCGCCTGCGCCGCACCCTGGTCCTGCTCCCCGTCCACCAGACGGCGGGGATGAACGAACTGATCGCCTGCTGTGAGAAAATACTTTAAGAAACCATCTCGTCCAGCCGCCGTCGCGCCCCGGCGTAGCGGAACTGAAGTCCCCCCTCGACGATCAGCTTGCGGTAGGCGGCGGGGGCCGTCATTTCCACATGATCGGCCCGCAGGGCGTGGAGATCGGTAGTCGGGAAATTAACCCCGCGCACGCCGCTGCGGCAGAAACGGAATTTTTGCGAAATGATTTTTAACGCATCCACGGAAATACTGTCGATATCGCCGAAGGCGTAAGCGTACCAGTCGATATTGTCGCCCAGACGGTCTTCGAGCTGAACGCCGGAATCGAGAATCTCCCGGCCAAGCGCCTCCCCCGACAATTTTGTAAGACGAAGATGATTCATGCCGTGGGCGCCGATGACATGGCCCCCGGATTTAAGTTCGGCGATCTCATCCCAGGACATCAGGCGCTTGCCGGCCGCTTGCCGCCGTCCGTCAAAGATATTGGCGGCGATCAGTCGGCTTTGCTCGTCCGCCCCGAGGCCGATGAGGCCGGGGCAGACAAAGAAAAGCGCCGTCACCCCGTGGCTCGCCAGCACCTCGGAAGCCAACTCGAAGTTGGAGGCAAAGCCGTCATCAAAAGTGAACAGGCAAGGAGTCCGCTCCTTGCTGTTTTCCTCCCCCCCGCCGGCAAGCCGCGCCGCCGCTTCTTGCGGAGATAAAATTCCGTGGGTTTGTTTTACATATTTGACAAAACGCCCGAAGTCCTCAAACCCGTCCCTGGGCGTATCGTGGAACAATAGTATCCTGACTCCTCCGCCGCCGCTGAACAGCCGCCATGTTCTCAAGGCCGATAGCCAGGGCAGGGAAAGCCGGGTCAGAATTGGCATGGTCCCTTTCCTATCCGTCGGAGCGGGCGCGATTGACAAGCCGGCGCACCAATCGGCCTGGAAGTCCGCCGCCGACGGCTTCGACTTCGTTGGTCAGCCGGTAAGGCTCGGCGGCCACGCCCGCCTTGAATTTATAAATACCCTCCGGCGTCAGCTTCGGGTCCATGCCGCCGACATCAAGGCGCCGGCAACCCAGAGCCTTCATTGCCATGATCGCCCGCCACAGCACGAATTGTCCGGCGTTCAGCCGCCGCCCCTCGGCGCTCAGATTGCCTGCCAGATACTCGCAGGCATCTCCGTATTTGACCATCAGCACCGAGGCCGCCGCCGCCCCCTGATGGTAAGCGGAAAAGACTTCCATCTTGCGCTCGACCGGCAACAGGTCCTGAAGGGCGGCGAGCAGTTCGCCGGTAACGCTGGTGGCAAAACCCCTGCCGGCGATCAGCCGGTCATGTTCTTCAAGAAAATTCTGAAAGACCTTTCCTTGCGACCCCGTCTTGATTTCCAGATCGCCCCGTTCGCTATGGTTGAGGGGGCCGCGCCATTTGCTTTTCAGGTTTCTTCGCAAGTCCTCCTCCGGCGGCGTCAGGTCAAGCGCCGCCGAGGCCCAGCCGAGCGTTTTCGTAGGCATAAAGCCGGATGCGCGTATATCGCCGACGGTCAACGCGCCGTCAAGAACGGGCGGCGCTACGCGCAGATACATGCCGCGCTTGTCGGCATAATGGCTACGCAACGATTTCATGATTTCAAGGAACTGCGTCTGTTCGCCGCCGCGCCACAACGGCCCGCGATTAATCCAGACCAAGCCGCCGGGGAGTCCGGCGGGGAGGAGGCGAACCAAGGCCTGAAAAGCGCCGACCGGCTGATCGCCATCAAGGAACAGGCCTCGCTCTACGCGCCACGGGCCGGTGCGCGCCTTGGCTTCGGCGTATTCCCAGCACTGCCCCAGACTAAGCGAAGGAAAGCCGCCGACCAGCCGGTTCCAATTATCTTGGGCGAAATTTTCAATAACCAGACGAACCATTCGCCGGATCATGCCTGTGAAGAAAGAAATTGCAACCATTCACGCAGATGGTGAATGTTTTTGATCGGCAGGAACATTCGCATTGGGTGAGACGGAAAGGACGTAAAATTAAACTTCACATAGAATTGCTTACGCTTCTTGACCGCTTTGATGTCGCCATCATCCAAAATATCAAGAACAATGGCCGCCAACCCCATCTGTTCGGATATACCGACGATCCGTTTCAAGGCGTCCACTAACAAGACACGCCCAAGGCCTTGGCCTTGGCAGACCGATTCAATGCCCAGGAAAGAAAGATAGGCGGCTGGAATTAAGCCGTGGTTCGGGGCGTTCTTCGTCAACTCCGTGGGCAAATCCGCCGCCTCGATTACATGGCTGTTGATCGCGTAATAGCCGAGTACGCGCGACCGGCCTGAAGCAACCGCGACCCAAACCCGCGAGAAATCACCTTTTTGATGCTTTTTCGCGGTCTTTTTGATAAAATTATCAATCCAGGCGGCGCCACATGAGAAAGCCGTTCGATCATGTATCGCCGGATCAAACGACTCAATCGAGACTTTTAGATCATCGGCGGCGTCATTGGTCATCAACAACCATTCGATGATGAAGGTCAAGCGCTTGGCGCATCGCCGCGCTCGGCCCAACCGGCGCGTCCAGAGCGGCGAGAAACACATCCCGATCCTCGACCGTTAAAACCGTGCGTTCATGATCTCGAAGGACCAAGCGCGCCCGCTCATAAGCCGCACCGGTCACGAACGCCGTTTCATCAATGCCCATTAATGCGGCGGCCTTTTGAATCTCAGCCTTCACATGAGGTTTTGTTCTCTGCTCCATGCGTACGGTCTTGGCCTCGTCAACCGCCGTCGTCACGTCAGTAAAAGAAATCATCTTAGCTTACCTCAACCTGCCACATTAAAGTGTACGGCAATATGCCGGACATTGCAAGGATCGCATGTTTATGAATAATAAGGTGAATAAGGGGGGAAAGGAGGGCGATTTGTTGTATCAGCGCTTTCTGCCAAAGATGACGTCCCAATTGGCGAGGTAAGATTTGGTGATGGTTTTTTGACCTTCGTGGCGGCTACAACCACTGTCTTGATCGTTGGCGGACTCCTTTGAGGGTTCTTTAGATGGTTCGGCGGCATCTACCTTTTTCTTCGTCTCTAGGATCATATTAATCCGCCTCGCCTTCCAGCGCCGGAAGAGCCGCAGGCGGCGGAGCTTGGGCGGCAAGGCAGGCGACATGAGACGGCGTTCGCCAGGAGAACGGATCGAATTGTTCGCACTTGCCGCACAGGACGCTCCATTCCTCCACCGTATTGCCGCAGTGCTCGCATACCCAGGCCGGGTCAGCCTCGGCCGTCGAGGCGCGCATCAACCATTCGCGGGCGCCCGTCAGGTTGCCGTGCTCACGCTCCTCCAGTTCCGCCATCAGTCGGCACACTCCGACCGGCGCGTCGATGTTCGCTATCTCCGTCAGGTGTTTCCTCGCCTCGCCCCACAGGTCGGCCTCCAGCGCCGCCGCAGCGACGGCGATGCGGCTTTCCATATGGCCGGGATTGTGCCTGGCCAGACTTTGGGCGGCGCGCACCCCGGCCATGGCGTCATCGGCGGACTTCGCCCGCCGGTAGATTTCCACCAGATCGGGATGGGGATTGAACTTCCAGGCGCTCTCGATGACCCCTGTCGCCTTGCGCATTTTATCGGCATCCACATACAGCCGGGCCAGACGAATCGACGCCGGAACAAACTCGCGGGACAGGTCATGGGCCTTGCCCGCATGTTTCATAGCCTGCGAGACATTGCCGGCGCCGCTTGCCGCCAAACTTAATTGATATTCGAGAACGGCGCGGCGGCGAACGCCGACCGCCGGCGTCACCAGCTTGTTATCAACGGCGTCCTTGAGAGTCGCCATGGCGTCTTGCCAGTGACCGGAACGAACCTGCAAATCAAACAGGTTCGCCGCCACCCAGCCGCTTTTCGGACGGAGCGCGTAGGCCCTTTGGGCCAGTTGCAGCGCCTCGTTCCAATTGCGCCGCCTCATCGCCTGGGTCAACAGGCCGCGCAGCCCTAAAAACTCGGTCTCCGTTTTTTCACGCATGGCGTTGAAAAACTTCCCGGCCGCCATCTCGTCGCCGCCGAGCTGCGAGGCCTGGGCTGACAAAAGCATGGTCAGCGGCGGGTCTTCCAGCAACGCTTCGGCGCGCTTGCTTTGGCGACCGGCTTCCTCGACATCTCCGGCGGCGACCGCCACCAGACCCCTGGTCAACGCCATATATCCTTTGCGGCGGCGTCCCTCGCGCCACAGACGGCTGATATCGGCGGGGGAGCGGCAAATAAAAAGCCAGAACCGGTAAAAAAGCGCCGCCGTAACGGCAATGATGATGATCGCCGTCAACAACAATGAAAATGAAGTGTCGAGCCGGTAGCCCCGCCATTGCATGGTCACCGATCCGGGATTATCGGCCAGCCATGCGGCAACGACCGACAACGCCCCGATAACCACCATAAATCTTAAAGCGCGAAACATGGGTTCTACTCTTTCGCGGGAGACAGGGGAGATGCGGCGAGAACATGCAGCGTGGTCATCGCCCGTTCAGCCGTCAGCCGCGCCCGCGCATCCTTCAGCCATGGCTCTGCGATAACGGCTTGTGAACCGGCAAGATTCTCAAGCGCCTTGACTGCCGCCGGCAAATCGCCGGACTTAAGACCGGTTTCGGCGGCGGCAAGAGCGGCGTCGGCGGCGCCGGCATCGGCTCCGATGCGACGCACGCTGACTAAAGAGGTCAACCGGGTGATGGTCTTGGCGACCCAGCCGTCGCCTTCTACGGCCATGAAAGAGTTGGCGACCTTGACCGCCATGGCGTCGAACCGATCACGCAGGGCGGCCTGGGTCGGGATACCGACGGCGGCGAGAGGATCAAGAACGGAAATGACCGTCATGACGCCCTGGTCGCCTTCGGCTGCGGCTTTAAGGGCTTCCAGGCTTTCCGCATACGGAGCGGCGCCGCGCAAGTCATCATGCAACCGGTTCACCGCAAGCAATACCGCCTGAGACCCCGCCGGCAACGCCGACGGCGGCGCCGTGTCCTTGGCCGCCTCCAGGGCGCCGATGCGTTTGGAAATCTCGGCGATATCATTCTCACCCGAAGAAGAATCGCCCTTGGCGATAAGCCTCTCTTGTTCCAGCTTGCCGATCCGGTCCAGCAGACCGCCCATCGCCTCGTCGCGTTCCTCCAGCTTGGCAAAACGCTGCGAAAGCTGCTTCAAAGAGGCCTCGGCATCCGCCGTTTCCGCCGACAGCGCCGTGGCCTCGGCCACCTTTCTTACCGACCTGAAGGCCTGATCGAGTGAATCAACCTGCTGAATCAAGGCCTCCACCTGTCCGCGCAAGCGGGTCCGTTCCGCCTCCATTCCCTTGATTTCCTGATCGGTGTCGAGACGGACTTTTGTCTGCTCTTCCAGGGTTTTCAATCGGTTGTCCACGCCGTCAACGCGCGGGTCGGGCAGATAGGAGGCAATAATCGGAGACCATCTGGGCCACGTCAGATAACCGGCGGCGCCGACAACCGCCGATGCGGCAACCATTATCAGAACCCCGGAAACGCCGCGTGATTTTTTGACCGGCGAGGAGGCGTCATCAACGACGGGAACGGAATCAGGCCCCGGCTCATCCGTGGTCGGCGAGGCGGATTCTTCGGCAAAAGCCTCCTTCGCCGCCGCTTGTAGTTCATCATCATCGCGCCGCGCCGACGGGCTTTTCTTTTGTTCGGGATTTTTCATGACTCCAACTATATCCTCTCTTCCCAGGCAAAGAAGAACAAGAAACGCCCGGTATGTCAAAAACCTTCTTTAATAACGTCGCTGACGACTGCCAAAAGAGCCGCCTGTTCGGGGCGCGCCGCCGAACGCACGTCCCGCCAGGCAATATCTTTAAGCTTGTCGGCGACGGCGGGGCTGAGACAAAAGGCGATTATGCCCCGGCAGGCTTCAGTCAAACCAGCCGTACGCGCCAGCGCAACGAAGGCGGCGGCGGTGCGCGGCGAAAAGAACATTACCCCGTCCACGGCGCCATCCTTCAGGGCCAGCATCGTTTCATCGGAAAACCTTTCGGCCTTGCGGGCCTCGTACAGAACCTCGCGGCGATAGGCGAACCCGTGTTTCTCCACCATCCCCTTAAGGTCGCCGGCGACCGTGGAACCGGCAACATGCAACAAACTCCCGCCGTTTATGTCAAGACGCGCCGCCGCCAGTTCGGCCAGCGCCCCGACATCGCCGGAGGCGCTGGCGACGTCCGTAAAGCCTACATCACGCGCCGCCCCGGCGGAAGCGTCGCCGACGGCATAGACCGGCGTCCCCCTCGCCGTCGAACGTCGCGCCAAGGCTCGTATCCCGTTGGCGCTGGTCACCAGCAACGCCTGTACGCCGTCCAGATTCAGCATCGGACCGTCCAGGTAATCAATAGATAAAAGAGGCTCCGGCAAAACCTCGACGCCGATAGCGCCGAGGCAGACCGCCAACCGGTCTGAGTCTTCTTCGGGGCGGGTAACCAAAACGCGCAATTAGACTGATCCTTCCAGAAAGCCGGGACCGGCCCGTTTCTTTAATTCCTCGCCGGCGTCGCGCCCGATGGCTTTTGCATCGGCCGCGCTCCCCGAACGCTCCGTCTCCAGCACCTCGCTGCCGTCGGGGCGCGCGATCAGGCCGCGCAGCCTCATATTTGCGCCGGTTATCTCGGCGAGAGCGGCAATCGGCGTGCGGCACGAGCCGTCCAGCACCGTCAGCATGGCCCGTTCGGCAGTAACCCGCATGAAAGTCTCGGCGTGATTAAGAGGCGCCAGAAATTCATCGGCGCGCCGATCATCGCTCCGGCAGGTGACGCCGACGGCGCCCTGGGCTACCGCCGGCAACATTTCCTCCGGCTCGATAACGGCGGTGACGACATCGGCCATGCCGAGACGTTTAAGCCCGGCCAGCGCCAGCAGGGTGGCGTCGACGACCCCTTCTTCCAGTTTTCTGAGCCGACTCTGGACGTTGCCGCGAAACACCGCCACCCTGAGGTCGGGGCGGCGGTAAAGGATTTGCGCCTGACGCCTTAGGGAAGAAGTGCCGACCACCGAACCCGCCGCCAATTTCCTGATGCTCGCCGCCTTGTTGCTGATAAAGGCGTCACGCGGGTCTTCACGCTCCAGGGTGCAGGGCAGCGCGATGCCGTCGGGCAACCATGTAGGCACGTCCTTCATTGAATGCACCGCCACGTCGATAGAGCCGTTCAGCATCGCCTCGTCAATTTCCTTGGTGAACAGGCCCTTGCCGCCGATCTCGGCCAGCGGCCGATCCAGCACCATGTCGCCGGTAGTCTTGATGATCACTATTTCTATCGCTCCCGGAACGGCCAGTTCGCGGTGAGCGGCGATCAGCCGGTCGCGGACGTCATGAGTCTGGGCCATGGCCAGCGGCGAACCTCTGGTGCCGATGCGAAGGAGGGGAGTCTGCGGCATGGGATTAAATAACTCGGATATTGTGGTTACAAGCGGGCGGACAGAGTAAAGTCCGCCGACGATTCGGCAAAAGGTTTTTTTAATGATCATGCTCGGCATCGAAACCAGTTGCGACGAGACCGCCGCCTCGGTGGTGACCGGCGAGCGTCAAATCCTGTCCAACATAGTCCTCTCCCAACTTGAGGAGCATAGGCCCTACGGCGGCATCGTGCCCGAAGTCGCCGCCCGCGCCCACCTGGATAATCTGGATTTTATCATCGCTCGCGCCATGGACCGGGCCGGAATAAAATTCGCCGACCTTAACGGCGTCGCCGCCGCCGGCGGGCCGGGGCTGATCGGCGGCCTGCTGGTCGGCGTCATGTGCGCCAAGGCCATCGCCTGCGTTCATGATATTCCTTTTCTGGCGATCAACCACCTTGAAGGCCACGCCCTGTGCGCCCGGCTTACCGGCGACGTTGACTTCCCCTACCTGCTGCTGCTGGCGTCGGGCGGCCATTGCCAGCTTCTATGCGTCGAGGGAGTCGGGAAATACCGCAGGCTGGGAACCACCCTGGACGACGCCCTCGGCGAGGCCTTCGATAAAGTCGCCAAGATGCTGGGGCTGGGTTTCGCCGGCGGGCCGCTGGTGGAAAAGGCGGCGAGGAGCGGCGACCCCGCCCGCTTCAAGTTTCCCAGGCCGATGAAGGGGCGGCCCGGCTGTCATTTTTCCTTCTCCGGCCTCAAGACGGCGGTGCGTCACGCCGTCATCGGCTTGCCCGAGGGAGACTTGCGTGACCAAGACGTAGCCGATCTGTGCGCTTCGTTCCAGGCCGCCGCCGCCGACGCCTTGCATGACCGCGCCAAAAATGCGCTCAAGGAATTCAGCAAGCTCCATGGCCCCGCCGCCGCTCTGGTGATCGCCGGCGGCGTCGCCGCCAATCAGCATATCAGAGACACTCTTGAAGGCCTCGGCATACCGTTGGTGGCGCCGCCCTCGAACCTGTGCACCGACAACGCCGCGATGATCGCCTGGGCCGGCATCGAACGTTTGCGGCTTGGGCAAAGCGATGACATGGAGTTTGCGCCCCGTCCGCGTTGGCCGCTGGATCAAAACGCCCCTCCCGCCGTCTACGCCGGGGTCAAAGCATAACTCTTGTCCCCCAATCTCAATCGGGGCATAACTGAACGATGAAAAAAATAGGCATTATCGGCGCGGGAGCATGGGGAACGGCGTTAGCCATGGTGGCCCGGCGAGCCGGACGGGAGGCGATAATCTGGGCCTTTGAACCCGAAGTCGTTGCCGCCATCAACGGCGACCACGAGAACATCTCCTATCTTCCCGGCGTCGCCCTTGACCGAAAGATTGCCGCCACCGCCGATATGGCCGCAGCGGTTGACGCCGACGCCCTGATGCTGGCGGTTCCCGCCCAATTCCTGCGCGCCGCCTGCGTCAGACTCGCCGCCGTCATCGGGGAAGGCCTTCCGGTCGTCATCTGCGCCAAGGGCATCGAGCGGCAAAGCAACGCCTTGCCCGGCGAGATCGTCAATCAGATTCTGCCCCGAACTCCGGTCGCCGTTCTTTCCGGGCCGACCTTCGCCGCCGAGGTGGCCTGCGGATTGCCGACGGCCGTGACCCTGGCCTGCGCCGACGCAAAACTGGCCGCCGACATCGCCGAAGCCGTCGGCTCCCCCCGCTTCCGCATCTACGGAAGCGATGACGTCATCGGCGCCCAGATCGGCGGCGCCGTCAAGAACGTATTGGCCATAGCAAGCGGCATTGTCGAAGGACGGGGCCTGGGCGACAACGCCCGCGCCGCCCTGATCACCAGGGGACTGGCCGAGATTGCGCGACTCAGCGCCGCCAAGGGCGGCAAGGCGGAGACCCTGATGGGACTGAGCGGCCTCGGCGATCTGATTCTGACCTGCACCGCCATGCAGTCGCGCAACTTCTCGCTCGGCGCGGCCTTGGGCAAGGGCGAGCGCCTGAAAGATATCCTGAGCCGTCGCCGCTCGGTGGCCGAGGGCGTGGCTACCGCTTCGTCGGTGAGCAGTCTGGCGCGGAGCATGAGCATCGACATGCCGATCTGTCTGGCTGTTGACGGCATCCTTCACGGCGGACTGGACATCGACCTGACCATCGCCGGGCTGCTGGCCCGCCCCCCCGGAAATGAATAAAGGAAGTCTCCATGCTGTTCGTTTTCTGCTGCGCCGACAAGCCGGACCACCAACAAGTGCGCGCCGCCGTGCGTCCGGCCCACCTGGAATATCTGAACGCTTTCAACGACCGGATTTTCGGGGCCGGGCCGACCCTGACCGATGACGGCCAAGGCATGACCGGCAGCGTCCTGATCATCGAATTCGCCGACCGCGCCGCCGCCGAGGCTTTTGCCGCGAACGATCCCTACAACAAGGCCGGATTGTTTGAAACCGTCGCCATCCGTCCATGGAAAAAGGTTCTCCCCAAGGGATAGTCGAATTACAGATATTCAGCCGCGCCGATCCTCGATAGCGTCCCAGATGCGGGCTTCAAGGCAGACGCCGTCGAAGCGATTGATTTCCTGAAGTCCGGTGGGAGAGGTGACGTTGATCTCGGTGAGGCAGCCGCCGATAACGTCGACGCCGGCAAAGATCAATCCGCGCTCCTTGAGGCTTGGTCCGATAGCTTCGCATATTTCACGGTCCCGCGCAGTCAGCTCCGCCTTGAAGGGCGTGGCCCCCGCGTGCATGTTGGCGCGGGCCTCGCCCGCCGACGGCACGCGATTGATGGCGCCCGCCGCCTCGCCGTCGATAAGGATGATGCGCTTGTCGCCGGCGCGCACCTCCGGCAGGTAGGCCTGGACGATGACCGGCTCGCGGTAGAATCTGGTGAACATCTCCAGCAGTGAATTCAGATTCTCATCCCCCGGCGGAATGTGAAAGACACCGGCGCCGCCGTTGCCGAACAAGGGCTTGACGATAATATCCTTGTGTTCGTCCCGGAAAGCGGCGATGCGCTCCCGATCCGAAGCGATCAGGGTCGGCGGCATCAGGTCCGGAAATTGCGTGACAAAAAGCTTCTCCGGCGCATTGCGGACCTCGGCCGGATCATTGACCACCAGAGTCTTGGGATGGATATGCTCCAGCAGGTGGGTGGCGGTGATGTAAGCCATGTCAAAAGGCGGGTCCTGACGCATCAGCACAATGTCGAAATCTTTAAGATCGACGGTTTGGGCAGGCCCCAGCGAAAAGTGGTCCCCCTTGGAACGACGCACCTTGAGGGAGCGCGCCCGCGCCAAAACCTTTCCCTGGGTAAAGGCAAGACCGTCGGGCAGGTAATGGTAAAGGACATGTCCCCGCCGTTGCGCCTCCAGCGCCAGGACAAAAGTGCTGTCGGCATCGATGTTGATGCTCTCGATGGGGTCCATCTGAATGGCTACTCGCAGGCCCATGCCGCCGTTCCTTTTATAATAACGTCTAGACCAGACGGCCCCGCAGTTCCTGCAAAAAAACGGACGTGCGATATCTGGCCGAATCGCCGGTGTTGCGGCGTAAATACTCTTCCAGCGCCGCCACCGCCTCTTTTATTTTATCAAGGCGGGCGTTGAGCATGCCCGCCTCGCGCCACAACGACGGCGTCGCCGGAGCGAAAAGCAGCATGGTCTCGATGGCGTCAAGAGCGTCTTCCGGCCGCTCGGAACGAATCAGGCGAAATTTTATATGATTTTGAAGGCGCAACAAAACCCCACGGTTACCCAGGGGTCGGTAATGGTTGGGGGTTAATTCGGCCTGGTTGCCGATGACCGCCTTGGAAAGATCGCGCATGTCTTTAGGCGTCACGACGCGGCCGCCGTCAAAAGGATCAAGGATGACGCGCCGGCCCTCGTCTTCCAGGCGCACCATGAAACGGGCGGGAAAATCGAGTCCCGAAATCGTCCACCCAAGGGCGCGCGCAACGTGAATATAAATAATTCCCAGAGCTACCGGGGCGCCGACCCGCCGGTCAATTACCCGCATCAGGTTGGTGTTATCGGGGTCCTCGTAAGAGGTTTCAGCGCCCTTGTAGCCGTAGCGTCTGGCGATAACCTGACACAAAGCCTCGACGGCCTGATCAAGCCCCGCCGCCCCGCCGCCGGCGTCGACATAAACGCGGACTTCATCGCTTAACCGTTCCAGGTGGCGGAGATACGGGTCAATCGCCATTCCGGGCCGCTCAATCGACGCCAGAACAAGGGCCGTCTCCGCCGGATTTATCTGCTCGTCCGGCAGCCCGCCGAGCCGCATCAGCCTGGCGTGAATGTCGGCAGGCAGCCTCATGCCTTGTCTTTCAGGCGCACATGACTGACCACCTTGCGCACATATTCGATATTGCGGGCATGGGAGATCACCCGGTCAAGTTCCTCCTTGTTCTGGGCGATGCCGATCATATAAACGACGCCGCCGACCGTTTCGATAGCGTAATTAACGGCCATGACATATTTATCCACGGTCAGTTTGGATTTCAGCTTGGTGGTGATCCACGAATCGCGGGCCATATCCATGAAGGTATTGTCATCTTTTACCTGGATTTCATTGATGACGTCCTTGACGCCATGCACTTTCCAGGCGAGGCGCACGGCGTCGGCGCGCATTTCGGGCTTATCGACGATTCCGGTCAGCAAGGCGCGGCCTTCGTAGAGTTCGGTGCTGACCTTGATCGGCAGGGAGTTATCGTGATTCAGCCACAGCTCAATAATTTTCATTTCAAGTTTAAGGTCATCGGCGGCGACCTCGATGCCGCGCTCCTGATAAGCGACAACGCCGGCCCCGGCCCCGGCCCCGGTTCCGGCACACCCGCCGAACATAGTCGCTACGGCAAGCAGCCCCACGGCCGGCAACAAAAATTGACGATGCGTTCGAATCATTTGAAACATCCTTTGGAAATCAGGTTCAGCGTAGTTATTTCATAATACACCCTAATCAAATCCTAATCGCCGCATATCCAGGCGCCGGTCAGATGGGTCGGCAGCCGTCCGGGGCTTACCAGCATAACGTCAAAGCGCGCGTCAAGGCCGGCATATTCCGGGCGTGATCGAAGGAAGGCCCCGGCGGCGGCGGCGATGCGTCGGCGCTGACGCAGTCCCAGCGCGTGCGCCGCCTCTCCCATGTCACGGCGGGCCTTGACCTCGATCATGGCGATGATGCGGCCGCGACGGGCGATGATGTCGATCTCGCCGGCGTGAACGCGAAAGTCCCGCTCCAGGATGCGATAGCCTCTGAGCCTCAAGCTCCAAACGCAAAGAGTTTCGGCGAATCGGCCGTAGCGCCAGGCGCGCCGCTTCTGCTCAGGCCCGCGCATTAATTTTTTTGTTGAGGAGGAGGGCGCGGGCGTAGACCCGGCGTCGGGGCAGATTAGCAGCGGCGGCCACCTTCGCCGCCGCATCGCGCACGGAATGGCCGTCAAGGGCGGCAAGTAATCGGCGGTCAAGCTCGTCATCATCAATTATCACGCCGACGGACGACGGCGGCGCCACCACCACCGTTATCTCGCCCTTGGGCGGACCCTTGGTCTGGTAATAGGCGGCCAGTTCGGCCAACGCGCCGCGTCGCACCTCTTCAAACATCTTGGTCAGTTCGCGGCCTACCGCCGCTTGGCGCGGTCCCAGGATTTCCGCCATGTCGGCCAGCGCCGCCGCCAGCCTTTTGGGCGATTCCATGAATATCAAAGTGGCCGGGATAACGGCCAATTCGGCATAGACCTTGCGCCGCCCCGTCGCCCGCGACGGCGGAAACCCGGCAAACAGGAAACGATCCGCAGGCAGGCCCGAAAGCACCAGCGCCGCCAGCGGCGCCGATGGACCGGGCAGGGTGGTGACCGGCAGCCCTTCATCGATACAGGCCCTGAGGAGATCATAACCCGGATCGGAGATCAGCGGCGTTCCGGCATCCGACACCAGCGCCGCCTTTTTGCCGTCTTTCAGCAACTTGATGATTACAGGCCTTACCCTGTCCGCGTTGTGCTCGTGGTAGGGCTTGAGAGGTTTGGAAATGCCGTAAATGGCCAACAGCCGGGAGGTCACCCTGCTGTCCTCGCAAACGATGACATCGGCATTTTTCAGGACATGAAGCGCCCTCAACGTGATGTCCCCCGCGTTGCCGATAGGGGTGGCGATCAGATACAGCCCCGGCGTCACCGGATCATCGGATGGTTTACTCACGGCGTTGACATGAGTAGGGTCTGTCAATGACCGATACGAAATTTTCCCGGATGCGATACGCTTTGGCGCCATGGCTGATTGCCGTCGTGCTGTTGAATGCCGGGTGCGAGTCTCCACGACAAAAATCCGTATTTCAGGATGATAAGACCTCCCAGGCTTCCGGCAAGAAGAAAGAAACGCTGAAACCGCCGACGCCGGAGAATCAAGGACAGCCGCGCCGCGCCGAATTACCGCCTTACGCGCCGCCGTCTGCGACTCCCGAACCGAATCGGGACCGTGCGCCCTCTCTCCGCGAACGTCCGCAAGAGGACGAGCCGGAACAAGCGTCGGCAACGGCGCTGCCCAAATCGGCTACGGTGCGGGTTGCGTTGCTGCTGCCTCTTTCCGGTCCCAGCGCCGCGCTCGGCATCGCCATGCAAAACGCCGCCCAACTGGCGATGTTTTCTTTTGCCGATGATAAATTCGAATTGCTGATTCATGACACCAAGGAAACGCCGGAAGGCGCCGTCGAGGCGGTGGGATCGGCCATCGGTGACGGCGCTCATCTGATTCTGGGGCCTTTGCTCAGAACATCGGTAAGAGCGGCGGCTCCCGCCGCGCGCGCCGCCAATGTGCCGATGGTCTCTTTCTCAAGTGATCGGACGGTAGCCGGACAGGGCGTTTTCACCATGGGTTTTTATCCCGAATCCGAGGTCGAAAGGGTCGTCGCCTTTGCCCGCTCACGCGGGATCACGACATTTGCCGCGCTGGCGCCGGAAGACGAAAACGGAAAAGCGGTGGTCAGCGCCCTGCAACGCGCCGCCGAAACCCATGGCGCGAGGATAAGTAAAATCCAGTTCTATGATCCCGAGACCGGCGATTTCTCCGGCATCGTGCGCAAATTGGCTAATTACGACGAAAGACGCAGGGCCTTGCTTGATCAAAAGACTACGCTGGAATCAAAAGACGATGAAATTTCCAGACGCGCCCTTGAGCGTCTGGCGAAAATGCAAACCATCGGCGATCCGCCGTTTGAGGCATTGTTGCTGGCGGACGGCGGGAAAAGACTCCAGGCCATCGCCGCGTTACTGCCGTTTTATGATATTGATCCGGCGAAAGTCCATATCCTCGGCACCGGCAGGATGGATGTTCCGGAGATCGGCGCCGAGCCGGCGCTGGTAGGCGCCTGGTTCGCGGCGCCGCCGCCTTCGGCCCGCATTGATTTCGAGAAACAGTACCAGGAAGTCTACGGCCAACCGCCGCCGCGCCTTGCCACTTTGGCCTATGACGCTACGGCCATGGCGGCCTGGTTGGCGCAAGCCGAAGCCGGCGCCGATCTCGGCGTCCGGGCGTTGACCAATCCCGGCGGGTTTTTCGGCCGTGACGGTATTTTCCGTTTTCTCAACAACGGCGCCGTCGAACGGGGGCTGGCCGTTCTCAAGGTGCTTCGTCATGATTCAACGGTTATCGACAAAGCGCCTGAAACCTTCGAGAAGGCGACAAACTAGAGCACGTCAGGATCGATCAGGATCACCCGCGTCGCGCCTTGGCGTCATTGCGACCGTGAGAGCGTCAGCGACACGGGAAGCAATCCAGTGGCCGGTGGCGCTCTCTGGATTGCTTCGTCTTGCTTCGTCGCTTCGCTTCTCGCAATCCTCGCAAAGACGATAAGGCATGGCCCACAGCGGTTTTGAGCGATTCCAGTCAATCCTGACGCGCCCTAACCACTCAAAAGACCGGCAAGCACGGCGTTCAGGCGCAGGCGTCCGGCGCCGGTCGCCCGCAGGCCCTTGCCGTCGATCTCCAGAAAGCCGCCTTCAACCATCCGCCTGAGGGCGTTGTTGTCCACGGCCTGCTCAAGGTCAATTCCCGCAAGATGTAAAAATCGATCACGGCGGACGCCCTCGGTCAGGCGCAAGCCGCACAAAAGCAGTTCCTGACGGCGCTCATGAGGACTAAGGACGCTCCGATGGGCCGTCCCACAGCCGGTCTCCTCCACCATTTTAAGCCACTGTTCGGGAGCGGCAATCTGCTCCAAGGCCTCGGTCCCCCGCGCCGACGTGAGGCGGCCGTGAGCGCCGGGGCCTATTCCCAGGTAATCGCCGCCTTGCCAGCAGGCCAGATTGTGACGGCACTCCTCGCCGGGCCGGGCGTAGTTGGAAACTTCATAGGCCCCAAAACCATGCGCTTTCAGCATCTCATCAGTAGTTTCGTAGAGCATCGCTCCGCTCTCTTCGTCCGTCTCAACGACGCCTCTTGCCTGAAAGGCCGTACCCGGTTCGACGGTGAGCTGGTAAAGGGAAAGGTGGCCGCCGGCCAAGGCAAGCGCCTCGGCAAGCTCGGATCGCCAGGAAGAAACCGTCTGCCCCGGACGTCCGTAAATCATGTCAAAGGAAACGCGGGGGAAATGCCGCTTGGCCAGATCAAGGGCGGACAACGCCTCCGCCGCCGTGTGGCCGCGTCCGAGAAAGCGCAACGCCCGGTCATCAAGGGCTTGTAGCCCCAGCGACAGACGATTGACTCCGGCCTCGCGAAAAGCGTGAAAGCGTCCGCTTTCCACCGAGGTGGGGTTGGCTTCAAGCGTAATCTCGACATCCTCGCTAAATCCCCGGCGCTCCCGGATGAGGGCGATCAATTCCGCCGCCGTTTCCGGCGCCATCAGTGATGGCGTGCCGCCGCCGAAAAAAACGCTGCCGACCCGCCGACCCGCCGTTTCAACGGCGAAATAATCCAGTTCGCGCAACAGCGCCGCCCGCCAGCGCGGGTGGTCAACATCGGCGGCCGCATAACTGTTAAAGTCGCAATATGGACACTTGGATCGGCAAAACGGCCAGTGAATATATATGGTGAGCACCGTGTCCAAGGCGGATTACTCTCTGAAGCAAGCCTTGATCAGCTTGCTGAACGCATCGGCGCGGTGGCTGATGGCGTGTTTTTCCTGTGGCTCCATCTCGGCGAAAGTGATGTCGCAGCCGTCGGCAATAAAGATGGGATCATAACCGAAGCCCCCGCTCCCCCGAGGCGTCCGGGCTATATGGCCATGGACAACGCCGTCGAAAGTTTCTTCGACGCCGTCGGGTCGGCAAAGCGCCAGGGAACAGACAAAACAGGCGCTCCGGTCATCCTTGCCGGCAAGTGCGGCCTGCACCCTGTTCATCGCTTCCCGGAAGTCCTTGTTCAATCCCGCCCAGCGCGCCGAATGAACGCCGGGAGCGCCGCCCAACGCCGTAACCGCCAGGCCGGAATCATCGGCCAGGGCCGGCAGTCCGGATAGCCGCGCCGCGCTTCGCGCCTTGATCCGGGCGTTATCGACGAAGGTCTCTCCGCTTTCTTCCGGTTCCGGCAGATTCAAGTCGGCCGCCGAAACTACCTGAACGCCGAAAGGAGCAAGCAGATCGGCAAACTCGCGAACCTTTCCGGGATTATGACTGGCGATGACCAGCTTTCCGCCTTGAAAAATGCGGGCCATCGCCGGCGAGACTACTTCAGCCCTAAAACCAGGCATTGCATAGCCGCCAGTTCCGCCACGCCTTTATGGGCCAGAGACATCATTTCGATGAATTGATCCTTGGTGAAGGGCGCGGTCTCCGCCGTTCCCTGAATTTCGACAATGCCGCCGACAGCGGTGAGAACAAAATTGGCGTCGGCTTCGGCGTTGCTGTCCTCTTCATAGTCCAGATCAAGCACCGCCGCGCCCTTGTAGACGCCGCAGGAAACAGCCGCCACCTGCCCGGTCAGCGGCGAAGCCTTCAATACGCCGAGACCGACCACCTTGGCAAAGGCCCGGTGCAGGGCCACATAGGCCCCGGTAATGGCGGCGGTGCGGGTGCCTCCGTCGGCCTGGATAACGTCACAGTCCACCTTGATCTGCATTTCATTCATCGCCGTAAGATCGGTAACGGCGCGCAAGGATCGTCCGATGAGGCGCTGAATTTCCTGGGTGCGTCCCGACTGCTTGCCGCGCGCCGCCTCTCTGTCGGTTCGCGAGCCGGTGGCGCGGGGCAACATGCCGTACTCGGCGGTGACCCAACCGCGCCCGGAGTTGCGCAGCCACGGCGGCCCCTTCGGCTCGACGCTGGCCGTACACAACACATGAGTGTCGCCGAAGCGCGCCATACATGACCCCTCGGCATACTTGCTGTAATCCGGTTCCAGAACGATGGAGCGAAGCTGGTCAACGGCGCGGCCCGAAGGTCTCATGACTAATCCCTATGTTGATTATCGCGCCGGTAGGCTAACGTAAAGAACAGGCAATAGCCATTCTGTTGACGCCGGGCGGCGGGATACATAAATTCAGGCATGATTTCCGAACTTAACGAACGATCACGCGAAGTTTTCAGGCATATCATCGAAGCCTTCGTCGATACGGGAGAGCCTATCGGCTCGCGCACCTTGTCGCGAAAGCTGAAAATGGGCCTGTCCCCGGCGACCATCCGCAACGTCATGGCCGATCTGGAGGATATGGGATTGTTATACGCGCCCCACGCCTCCGCCGGGCGGCTGCCGACGGAAGCCGGGTTAAGAATATTTGTCGATGGAATTCTTGAGGTCGGCAATCTGACCGAAGATGAGCAAAAGAACATCAACAGCCGTTGCGCCGGCGCCGACGCCAATTTCGAGGGCCTGCTGGGAGAAGCCATCTCGGCGCTTTCCGGGCTGTCGCGGTGCGCCGGGCTGGTGCTGGCGCCGAAGACGGACAGCCCGCTTCGCCACATAGAGTTCGTCAGCCTTAGTCCGGGCCGGGCGCTGGTGATCATCATTACCGAAAACGGCGTGGTCGAGAACCGCATTATCGAAACGCCCGCCGGGCTGCCCTCATCGGCGCTGGTTGAAGCCACCAACTTCCTGAGCGCCCGGCTGGTCGGGCGCACCATCGGCGAGGCTCATGACGAAATCATAAAGGAACTTGCGGCTCACCGCGCCCGACTTGACGAACTGACGACCCGCGTTGTTGAATCCGGCCTCGCCACCTGGGCCGGCGGCAACAAAGGCGGCTCGCTGATCGTGCGCGGCCAGGCGAACCTGCTGGACGATATCACCGCCACCGCCGATCTTGAACATATCCGCTCCCTGTTCACCGCCCTGGAGACCAAGGAAACCATGATCAGGATTTTGTCGATGACCGAACTTGCGGAAGGGGTGCAGATTTTTATCGGCGCCGACAACAAGTTATTCGGCCTTGCCGGATGCTCGATGATCGTCGGCCCTTACAGCAACGCCCGCCAACAGGTGGTGGGCGCTATCGGAGTGGTCGGCCCGACCCGCATGAACTATGCGCGAATCATCCCCATGGTCGATTACACCGCCAAACTCATCAGTCGTATGTTAGGATAACTTTTAAATGGCCGAAGACAAAAACGAAAACACCAGTGAGAAGACAGCAAAGGTGAATGAATCGCCGGTTATTTCCGAGGCCGAAGATGCCTCTGAAAGCGCCGCCGCCGCCGGAGATTCGGCAAATGCCGAGGTCGCCGGCAAGCCGGAAGCCGAAATTGCCGAACTCAAGGACAAGCTTCTGCGCGCCATGGCCGAGTCTGAAAATGTGCGTCGCCGCGCCGAGCGCGACAGGGAGAACGCCTCAAAATTCGCCATCGCCGGCTTTGCCCGCGAGATGCTTCAGGTAAATGACAACCTGCGCCGGGCGCTGGGAAGCGTTGATAAGGACGCCCGCAAGGAAAGCGACGCATTGGAGAATCTGGTCGTCGGCCTGGAATTATCGGAACGGGAAATTATGAACACCTTCGAGCGCGCCGGCATCAAGCCCATTGACGCCGTCGGCAAGAAATTTGACCCTAATCTGCATGAGGCCATGTTTGAGATAGAGGACGGCGGCCAGCCTGCCGGCACCGTTGTTCAGGTGGTGGAAACCGGATATCTTTTGTTTGACCGCCCGTTGCGCCCGGCTCGGGTGGGAATTTCAAAAGGCGGCCCCAAGGCGACGATCCCGGGGGAAGCTATGGAAAAAATCCGCCCCGATTTGTCGGCAAAGGGCCAGTCGGTTTACGAGAAACAAGCGGATGCTCAGTCCAATGCTTCAGGCTCGCAATTGAATGAAGAATTATAATTTGATGGCGGCGACGGTTGCGCGAACGGGGGGATCGACTTATATAACGCCGGAAGCCCGCTTGCGAAAATCAGCACGGCTGTTTGTATTTAACGAGGGGAGTCTGCGTCGCGCCTTTTCAGGCGCCGCAAGCATCCGCCGGAAGCATAGAAGAGGAATGATATGAGTAAGGTGATCGGAATCGACCTTGGAACCACTAATTCCTGCGTCGCCGTAATGGAAGGCAGGGACGTTAAGGTCATCGAAAACGCCGAGGGCGTGAGAACAACGCCGTCCATCGTTGCCTTCACCGACTCTGAAGAACGCCTCATCGGCCAGCCCGCCAAGCGTCAGGCGGTAACCAATCCTGAAAACACCCTGTTCGCCATCAAGCGCCTGATCGGCCGGCGTTATGATGATCCGTTTACCAAAAAAGACATGGGACTGGTGCCGTACAACATCATCGCCGGCGAAAACGGCGACGCCTGGGTCGAAGCCGACGGCAAAAAGTACAGCCCCAGCCAAATCAGCGCCTTCATCCTGCAAAAGATGAAGGAAACCGCCGAGTCCTATCTCGGCGAAGAAGTTGTCCAGGCGGTAATTACCGTCCCCGCCTACTTTAATGACTCCCAGCGTCAGGCGACCAAGGACGCCGGCAAGATCGCCGGCCTGGAAGTGCTGCGCATCATCAATGAACCGACGGCGGCGGCTCTTGCCTACGGGTTGGATAAAAAAGAATCCGGCATCATCGCCGTATTCGACCTGGGGGGCGGCACTTTCGATATTTCCGTTCTCGAAATCGGCGACGGCGTTTTCGAGGTCAAATCGACCAACGGCGATACCTTCCTCGGCGGCGAGGATTTCGACAAGCGCATCGTCGATTATCTGGCCGATGAATTTAAAAAGGACACCGGCATCGATCTGCGCACCGATAAACTCGCTCTCCAGCGCCTCAAGGAAGAGGGAGAGAAAGCCAAGATCGAACTTTCAAGCACCAAGCAGACGGAAGTCAATCTGCCCTTCATCACCGCCGATCAAAACGGCCCCAAGCACCTGAATATCAAGCTTACCCGCGCCAAACTGGAAGCTCTGGTCGATGATCTTATTCAGAAAACCATCGATCCCTGCAAAAAGGCGCTGAAGGATGCCGGGCTTACCGCCGGTGAAATCAATGAAGTAATCCTGGTCGGCGGCATGACCCGCATGCCCAAAGTTATCGAAGCGGTGAAGGAATTCTTCGGCCGCGAACCGCACAAGGGAGTCAATCCCGACGAAGTGGTCGCCATCGGCGCCGCCATTCAGGGCGGAGTGTTGAAGGGCGATGTCAAGGACGTGCTGCTTCTTGATGTTACGCCGCTGTCGCTGGGCATCGAGACATTAGGCGGCGTCTTCACCCGCCTTATCGACCGCAACACCACCATCCCGACGCGCAAAAGCCAGGTCTTCTCTACCGCCGAGGACAACCAGACCGCCGTCACCATCCGTGTTTTCCAGGGTGAGCGCGAGATGGCCGCCGACAACAAGATTCTCGGCCAGTTCGACCTGATCGGCGTTCCGCCGGCGATGCGCGGCGTGCCGCAGATCGAAGTAACTTTCGACATCGACGCCAACGGCATCGTCAACGTCTCGGCCAAGGACAAGGCCACCGGCAAGGAGCAGCAGATTCGCATCCAGGCTTCAAGCGGACTGAGCGATGCCGATATCGACCGCATGGTTAAGGAGGCCGAGCAAAACGCCGCCGAAGATAAAAAGCGCCGCGCCCTGGTCGAAGCCCGCAATCATGGCGAGGGCATGGCCCATTCCACCGAGAAAAGCCTTAAGGAATTCGGCGACAAGATTTCCGATAACGAAAAGCAGGCGATTAATAACGCCGTCAAGGAATTGCGCGAAGTTCTTGAAAAAGATGATATTGAAATCATAAAGTCCAAGACCGACGCCCTGGCCCAGGCTTCGATGAAAATGGGCGAGGCCATGTACAAAGCCGCCCAGGAAGGGGCGCCCGGCGCCGGCGACGCCGGAGCCGACAAAGGATCGTCGGCAAAAGGCGACAAGGACTCAACGGTGGTCGATGCCGATTTTGAGGAAGTGGATCCGAATAAGGAAAAGAAAGACAACTAGAGCGTTATCCGACCAAATGGCGTCGCCCCTCTCACCCTTCCCTCTCCCCCAGCAAATTGCTGGGGGAGAGGGTTGCGTAGGGTTGGCGCGTCGGCTCGATGCGCCTTACCCGAAGCCGGGTGAGGGGGGGGATGGTTCAATTTGGTCGAATAATGCTCTAATCTTTCAAAATGGGTGCCGGTAACGCCCGGACAGAAACGGGCGCGTCAGTTTATTATAGGTTTTTTTGATGTCCAAACCGGATTTCTACGAGCTTCTCGGAATTAAACGGAACGCCGACGCGGACGATATAAAGAAAGCCTATCGCACGTTGGCCATGAAGCATCATCCTGATCGCAATCCCGGCGATGCGGACGCGGAAAAGAAATTCAAAGAAATCAGCCATGCCTATGAAATCCTGAAGGATGAACAAAAACGCGCCGCTTATGACCGTTTCGGCCATGCCGCGTTTGAACAGGGCGGTCATGGCGGTCACGGCGCCGGCGGCAACGGCTTTGCCTCGGGCTTCGCCGATATCTTTGATGAGATGTTCGGCGACTTTGCCCACGGCGGCGGACGGCGCGGCCCCGGAGCGCAGAGCCGAGGCTCCGACCTGCGCTACAATATGCAGATCTCCCTTGAGGAAGCCTTCGCCGGCAAGAAGACAAATATTCGCGTCCCCTCCTCAATCCCCTGCGGCGAGTGCAAAGGCAGCGGCGCCGCCGGCGGCTCGGCCCCGGTAACCTGCGCGACTTGCCATGGTCACGGCAAGGTTCGCTCCCAATCCGGTTTCTTCACCGTCGAACGCACCTGCCCGTCATGTCACGGCAACGGCAAAGTCATCAAGGAGCCGTGCCATAACTGCGGCGGATCGGGAAGGGTAAAAAAGGAAAAGACTCTGTCGGTCGCCATCCCGCCCGGCGTCGAGGACGGCGCCCGCATTCGCCTTTCCGGCGAGGGCGAGGCCGGTCTGCGGGGAGCGCCGACCGGGGACCTCTACATTTTTCTGGCCGTGTCACCGCATCGTATTTTCCAGCGCGACGGCGCCGACATTTATTGCCGGGCGCCCATTCCGATGTCGACGGCGGCGCTCGGAGGCTCCATTGAGGTGCCGACCATCCAGGGCAACCGCGCTCGGGTCGCCATCCCGCCGGGGACTCAAACCGGGCAACAGTTCCGTCTCAAAAGCAAAGGCATGTCGGTTCTGAATTCCAAGGTTCTCGGCGACATGTTTGTTCAAACCGTCGTCGAGACGCCGGTGAATCTGACCGCCAAACAAAAAGAGCTGCTCAAGGAATTTACCAAAGAATCTCCCGGCGAAACCCACAGCCCGGAAGCTCATGGCTTCTTCTCCAAGGTCAAGGAGCTGTGGGAAGATATTAACGACTAATGGAACGGGGAGGAGAACTCATGAGGATCGGAATAATCGGGTGCGCCGGTCGCATGGGCCGCATGTTGGTCGCCGAGGTCCTGGCCGCCGACAACTGCCGGTTATTGGGAGGAACCGAGCAGGCGGGCAGTGAATTCATCGGTCAGGACATCGGGGAACTGATCGGAGTCGGGGCGCTGGGACTGCCGGTGGGAGAAGATGCGGCAGCGCTGTTTGCCGCCGCCGACGCCGTCATCGATTTCACCACTCCCGCCGTCGCCGCCGCCAACGCCGCCCTCGCCGCCGACCACAAAACGGCGTTGATCGTCGGCGCCACCGGCCTGGAGGCAAAACACCAGGACGCCCTGCGCCGGGCCGCCGGGTCATGCGTTATCGTACAGGCCGCCAACATGAGCGTCGGCGTTAATCTGTTGCTGGGATTGACCGAGCGCGTCGCCGCCGTTCTCGGCGATAATTACGACATCGAAATAGTGGAAATGCACCATCGCCATAAGGTGGATGCGCCGTCGGGAACGGCCTTGGCCCTGGGGTCTGCCGCCGCCGAAGGCCGGGGCGTTGATCTGAACATGGTGTCGCGGCGGGTGCGCGACGGCCATACCGGAGACCGCAACCGGGGAGAGATCGGTTTCGCAACGCTGCGGGGCGGTGACGTGGTCGGCGATCATACGGTCATCTTCGCCGCCGAAGGCGAGCGCATCGAACTCACCCACAAGGCATCGTCGCGCACCATCTTCGCCGGCGGCGCCGTCAAGGCGGCGTTGTGGACCAAGGGCCGCCCGCCGGGGCTTTATTCCATGCGCAATGTTTTGGGATTCTGAAAAGCCGTTTCCCGATGAACCGCGCCGACATCGATCAGTTTTACCGCCGGCTGTCCACGGCTAACCCCGATCCCAAAAGCGAGTTGGATTACACAAATCCTTATACCTTGCTGGTGGCGGCGGTGTTGTCGGCCCAGTCCACCGATAAAGGCGTCAACAAGGCGACGGCGGCGCTGTTTCCCGTCGCCGATACGCCGAAAAAGATGCTGGCGTTAGGCGAATCGCGGCTTAAGGATTTCATCAAGACCATCGGCCTTTACAACAACAAGGCCGGGAACATCATCGCTCTCAGCGCCGTTCTGGCCGATCAATATGACGGCCGAGTGCCTCGGAACCGCGAGGCTCTCGAAGCCCTGCCCGGAGTCGGGCGCAAGACCGCCAACGTGGTGTTGAATGTAGCCTTCGGCCTGCCGGTGATCGCCGTTGACACTCATGTCTTTCGCGTCGGCAACCGAACCGGTCTGGCCCCCGGCAAAACGCCGGCGGCGGTGGAGCGGGAGCTGGAAAGGCTGACGCCGGAAGAGTGGAAACCGCATGCCCATCATTGGCTGGTTCTTCACGGTCGTTACGTCTGCAAGGCCCGCAAACCGCTGTGTGAAGATTGCATCGTTTACGACCTTTGTGAATTCGCGGGCAAAGCGACGCTGAAGTGATGCCGGCGATTATAAAAAATGAAAAATTCTCCCCCTTGCTTTAAGGGGGAGTTAGAGGGGGTATCGGCAGCAACCTCCCCTCACCCCTCCTTGGTAAGGAGGGAAAAATGATTGAGGCCGCCGGCATAATCCGAAAACCGATTTACCCCTGCGCCGCCTTCTGTTTTTTCTCGATCAGGCGCGTTATGCAGTCCTTGTGCGTAATTTTCGCGCCGTCGCGGCCCCGCGCTTCCGAATGGGCCACGGTAAGGGTTTCGCCGCCCTTATTTTCATAAAGGAAAACATCCAGCAAACAGGTTTCGCCGCCGTACTGCCAAACCTGGGCGGGCGAATCGTGACGCTTGAAGGAAGGCACTCCCAGCAAGGTCGCCACTTGCTCGCCGCTGAGGCCGGCAAGTTTGCCCGGCGCGTCTATGGGTCCGGGCCTGCGGGCGGCGGTCTCTTTCGGCGTAGCCCCGGAGGCGACGGATTGCTCTTGTTCCGGTTCTTCCGTCGCTGACGGCTCGCCCGGCGCCGCTTCCGGCGGGCCGCCCGACGCACAGCCGGAAACGACGAGGAGTCCCGCGATCAACAAGGCATGACGAAAACTCATATATTTATATTCGGCGACTTGAACCTGATTCCCGACGCCGCTTTCCCTTCATCTTCCCCATGTGCGGGCTTCTCCAGGGTCTCCATCTCGCCGTCGATCTCGCCGCCGGCCTCGATGATGATCTTTCCATAGCGGATGATGCCGCTGATTTTCCCGCCGTTGCGCACGGTCAGCTTGTCATCCGCCGTCAATTCACCTTCAAAGCGGCCGCTGATGTCGGCCTCCTTGACCTGGGCGTTGCCTTTGAAAAAACCGCTGGGCGCTACTTCGATAATGCGGGCGTTGGTCAGCGCCGCCTCGACGCGGCCCTCGACCACGAGTTTATCGCAGGAGGTGATTTCGCCTTTGAGGCAAATCTCCCGGCCGACAATCAGTTTTTTACTTTCCATGTCGCCGGGGCGCGACCGCTCCATGCGCCGCGCCGGGTTCGGGCTGTCGACGGGGCGGTTGGGAATTTCATGACTGAACGAGGCGCCTGAAATCTGCTTGGCGGGTTGATGCGACCCTTTTTTTGAAAAAGGCTTCAACGGCGGCGCGCTGATGCCGCCGGAACTTTCTTCGCTCTGAAGCCGGTCCCGGCTTTCCTTGTCGTCATTTTTCTTGAACATTTTTCTTGCCCCTCAAGACTTAGTGTTTCCCTTGCGACCGCCACCCCTCGAAAAGATGGATCATGGCGGCGGTGGCGACGATGGGAGCCAATAAATTAACCACCGGGATGGTCAACATCAGCGCGATCAGGACGCCCGAGAAAAAAAGCTGTCCCCGATGCGCCCTTCTCAATCTCTCCGCTTCCGCCAGTCCGACACGGCGCAAGGCCACCATCGCAAAATATTCACGACTTAAAAGATAGCCGTTAACGCCGTAGAAGACAAAAGGGAAAAGCGGCGGGATAATCAGAAACGCCAATAAAAAGATGTTGAGAAAAATCATGATGACAAGAAATTTAGCCGCCGACAACAACGCCTCGCTGAATGACGCCCCTTTGATCGGCGGCAATCCGGGGTAATGACGGGCCTCCACGGCGTCGGCGACTCTGTCCAGCATCAGGCCGGTAAAGGCGCCGGCCACGCCGGGAAACAAAAACCAGGTGATTACCAACGCCGCCAGCCAGCCCAGGAAATCGACAATCGTCTCCAGCCATCCCCACGAGAACAGGGCGGTGCTGGAAAGCAGGAATATCACGACCAACATCAGGCCGATAAAGACGGCCAGCGTCGAACCCAGGCTGATCCACACCACGCGACGGGTAGACCTGTCGCTTATCTGGTCAATGGCTTTGAGAAACGCGGCGATCATGATGAATACGGTTCTACAACCATCCCCCGTCATTTCCCAGTAGTTTCAGAATTCGGGCGCAGGCGACCTTCCGAAAAAGTCGGCCTTGAATGATCCGCCGTTAACCTGATAACCTTTCATCGAAGGGCAAGGAGGGGAATCATGCACAAAATCTTTCCGGCATTGATGTTATCGATCATCGCCGTGTCGGCGTCCGCCGGCCAGCCGTTCATCGAGGTGTTTGACCGCGCCGTCAAGAAGGAATGCGGCTCCTGCCACATGGTGTTCAACCCGGAGATGCTTCCCGCCAAGTCATGGGAAACCATCATGAAGGGGCTTAAGAATCACTTCGGAAAGGAAGTCGGCCTTGATGAAGCAACCGTCGGCAAGATCCTGTCTTATTTTACCGGCCGCTCGTCGGATATGAGCGGCTCGCAAAACGGCCGCACCTTCATGGAAGGCATTAACCGCGAGGAGCCGCCGCTCAGGATCATTGATACGCCGCGCTTCAAGGACAAACACCAGGGCATCGCCGCCGACGTATGGAGCCGCGAGGGAATCAAGGCCAGAAACAACTGTGTATCCTGCCATGTCGGCGCCCTTAAAGGCGACTACGAAGCCAGGAACGCCAAAATTCCCGACGGCAAATAGAACCAACCTTCATGCGCATCCTTGTCATCGCGGCGGCGCTCTTTCTTCTCCCCGCGCCGACGCAGGCCGATGATCGCATTCCGCCGGTCGCCAACAAGATCGTCAAGCGCGAATGCGGCGGCTGTCACATGGCGTTTCAACCGCTGCTTCTGCCTCAACGGTCATGGCTTTTGCTGATGGGCAATCTATCCGATCATTTCGGCGAATCGGCAAATCTGAACGAAGGAGACCGCCGCGAGATTCTCGGCTATCTGACCGGAGGCTCGGCCGATGTCACCCTCAGCAAAGCCGGCGTCAAGATTATGCGTAACGTAAAAACGGATGAGACGCCTCTGCGCATTACCGGCCTGCCGCACTGGCAACGCAAACACAAGGGCGGCGACTACGCGCTTATGATGAAAGCGACCAAGGCCAAGTCCAACGCCGACTGCGTCTCCTGCCACCAGGACGCCGACAATGGAAACTACGACGATGATCATGGGCATGACGACGACGACGAGAGAAAAAAGAAAAATAATTAGAGGCTTCCGGCCATGAACGGCATCTTCTTCGCCATTGTGCTGATATCCTTCGCCGTCGCCGGATTTCATCAAATAACCTGGATTGATCCGGGCAACGGCGCCAAAGCGCCGATGGAATTGTTGACCGTCGCCATGATCGACTCGGCCGCCGCCTCGGTCACCCTCGCCATCGGCATGATCGGGGTGATGGCCTTGTTCCTGGGACTTATGAAGGTGGCTGAGGCCGGCGGCCTGCTGGTGATCATCGCCCGCGCCATGCGTCCGCTGATGCAGCGGCTTTTTCCCGACGTCCCCGCCGACCATCCGGCTATGGGAGCGATGATCCTCAACCTGTCGGCAAACATTATGGGACTGGGCAACGCGGCGACGCCTTTCGGCATCCGGGCGATGCAGGAACTGGATAAGCTGAATCCGGTAAAAGGCGTCGCCTCCAACGCCATGGTGCTGTTTCTGGCCATCAACACCTCCAGCGTCACCATAGTGCCGACCGGCGTGATCGCGCTCAGGGCAGCCGCCGGCTCCAATGATCCGGCGGGAATCATCCCGACGACGCTGTTCGCCACCATATTTTCAACCGCTGTCGCCATTATTGTGGCCAAGGCCTGTCAACGCTATTGGCCCATGGGCGCGCCGCCGTCCGCCGCCGAGCCTCAAACCGCGCCGCCGATAGTTTCCCCGGACATCGGCGGCGCCGACGCCGCCTATCCGACATGGGCGTCGTTCGCCTTGCTGGGAGCGGTGGTCGCCCTGATCCCGCTGACCATCGCCTACGGTCATCAGATCGCGCCGTGGATTATCCCCGGACTGATGGTCGGCTTTCTGGGCTTCGGCGCGGCGCGCAAGGTTCAAGTCTACGAAGCCTTCGTCGAAGGGGCCAAAGACGGCTTCGAGGTGGCGCTGCGCATCATCCCCTATCTGGTTGCTATCCTGGTCGCCGTCGGCATGTTCCGCGCCGGCGGCGCCATGGACATGCTGGTCACTCCCTTGTCGGTAATCACCACTCCCCTGGGGTTGCCGGCGGAAGCCCTGACCATGGCCCTGATGCGGACGCTTTCCGGCTCCGGGGCCTACGGCCTTCTGGCTTCCATCGTCAACGACCCGGCAATCGGGCCGGACAGCTATCTCGGCTACCTGGCCGGCACCATTCAGGGATCGACGGAAACCACCTTTTATGTGCTTGCCGTTTATTTCGGCGCGGTGAACGTAAGGCGCATCCGCCATGCCCTGGCGGCCGGCCTTTGCGCCGATCTGGCGGGAGTTATCGGGTCGATGGCGATCTGCCTGTATCTGTACGGTTGAAGGATTATTGAAGCCAATAATCCATGGCAATGCCGATCCTTGAAACGCCCTCGCCTACGTTCACAGCGGCTTCCTCAAAATCGGGGGGGCCGAAAAATACCTTGGCGCCGTTGCTGAAGCCGAAGCCTTCAATGGGAAGGCCCCAAAATATCTGATTGAATTCGTGATCGCCGTTTTCGTCATGATAAGCCGCCAGCGCGTAGGTTCCGGGAGCCAGGCCGGTAAAAACCGCCTCCGTCCCCTTTTCCCGAGCCGGCACGATCACATCGGCGATCATGCCTTTGCTGCTCGGAAAGGTTTTCGGATCGGCATAGACGGCGACATGCACGTCCCCTCTGCCGGAACGCATTTCGCTTACATCAATCCACAGATCGGCGGCGTTCGCCCCGAAGGCTGCGCATGACGACAGGATAAAAGCGGGAAAATATATATGAAAACGCATAACGGCAGACAGGCGCCCTTTCTGAAGCGCCCTAAAATGATGCTTTATGATGGAAACGTCAAACGCGAATGTTCAAATAATATCCGCGCGGCGCGTCGCTTCGGAAAGGCGCGCCGGAAGCAGCCGCCCGATTGAGGCGAATAATCCCTATTTGCTCTTCAGTCGTGATCCCTTGCGGAATCGCCTTGGCGCGAATGACGGCTTCACCGGCCGTTCCAAGACGACCGGCATCGTTACCGAGACGGGAAAGCAACTGACTTGCTATATTTAACGTATCATTCATGGCGACCAGCATAACCGAAAAAGGTTAATGGATTCTCAAAACGCAAAATATAGCCACACTCCACGGGAGTTCTTTATATAATGGGCGCCGGGTTACATAAGTTTTTAAGAGAACGGCATGACGAAAAGAAACCACCTTCACCCCGATTTACATGATTCCATTATGGATAATTACGAAGGAAAGACCTTTCTGGGCGGGGGTCGTCTTTCCGTGCGCACGACTCTCTTTTTCCTGTTCGGAGTTTTTGCCCTTGTTTCAGCGGCGGGCGGACTTTTCATCGCCGATAAAAGGCTTTCGACGGCGCAAAGCCGCTTGATGTTATCCAGGGAACTGGCTGATTCAATCTTTTCCGTCGAGAAAATCGTCTGGAACATCCGCATCGAAGAAAAAGACTTCTTCCTGCGCAAAAATCCTCAACACATCAACAGCCACAAGATAAATGCCGACCTTCTTTCCGCCCGGTTGAACGCCCTTTATTCCCTGCTCGCGGCGGCGCCGATCAAGGAGCATATCACCACGATCAATGAAGGCCTCGCCCAATACACTGCGGAATTCGCCAATGCCGTCGCCGCTCAAGGAGTAACCGGCAAAGCCGGCGGTCTTGCCGACGGGCTGCGGGAAGCGGCGCATAATGTGGAATCCAGGATTGCCAATACCAGGATAACTCTTCTCATCGGATCGCTGGCGACGATCCGTGAGCACGAAAAAGAATTCGTCCGGCTCGGCGAGATGCAGGACATAGTGAAATTAAACAAAAGCATCGACGAGTTTGCCGCCCTTCTCGCCTCCGCCAAACTGCCGGAGGAAGATAAAGCGTTGATCGGCAATCTTTTGAAATCCTATCAGGACAGCATTACCGCCTTCGCCAAAAGCCGGCTGAAGCGGGATAGGGAAATCAGCCGTCTCGATGAAATCTTCGCCTATATCGCTCCCAGCATTAACGGACTTGTCACTTTTGCCGGGAACAACCTGATCGAGGCGTCCAAAGAAGAACAACAGCTTCGCAGACTATATCGCCTGTCGCTGCCGGCCGGCGGCGCGGCAATCGTACTTGCGCTCATGTTGTTCGGCCTGATCATGATGCGATCCATCATTTCTCCCGTCAAAGACATTGCAATAACGGCGATAACGCTGGCGGACGGCAATAAAAACGTAGGCATTCCGGCGCTCGGCAACAAGGACGAAACGGGTGACATCGCCCGCGCCCTGGCCAGACTGCGATTGGGATCAGACGAAGCCCTGCGCCGGGAGGATAAAGAAGACAAAAATGCCCTTGCCGAAATAGAGCGACTGCGCTCGGAACTCGAAATAGCGAGCGAAAAAACCAGAAAGGGCGAGGCCGCCATGGCCGAAGCCACCCGGCTTCGCATGGAACTGGAAACCCATATAAGCACGGCCGGAAACAGCGCCGCCGCCGCCGCCGAAGCGGACGCGCTGCGCAAGGAGCTTGATGAAACCAAAAAAGAATTAATGAAAGGCGAAACGGCATTGATCGAAGCGGCGTTGCTTCGCATCGATCTGGAAGCGACCAAGGCCGAGCTGGCGAAAGCCGCCGACGAAGCCAAATCCATCCTGGAAAGCAAAGAAAAAGAGGCCGCCGTCGTCAATCTGCCCACGCCTCAGCTTACGCCGGAAAAGCCGCAGCCCGTCGCATCGGACACTCTGTCGGCACAGATAACCATTGCCAGCCGGCAACTGGCCCGATCATCACAAAATGTTTCGGAGGCGGCTTACGAAGCCGAAAGAACGGGCGCCCTGATCAACGGACTGGCCGATGTCGCCGGCAAGATCAATGAACTGGACGCGCTGCTCGCCGTCATTACCAACCAGACGAATTTCCTTGTGCCTCAAACGGACGCCGGCGAGCTTAAACGCGGCGAGACCGACAGCAGCCTCCTCGCCTTAACCGCCGACTACAAAAAAGCGGTCGGCCAGAAGCTGAAGGAAACCAAGGACGACGCCATCGGCCAGCGCTTCGACGCTATCCGCGCAACGACCAGACAAGCGACGTGGACAGTCAAGGATATCGCCGACATCATCAGCGAGATCAAGGAAATCGCCTCTGCAATCGCCGCCGCGTCCTCAACCGAAGCCATGGAAATCACTGCCGAGCTTTTAGCGCAATCGGAGCAATTACGGGAAATGCTTGATTCCCTGGTCGCCAATATTCAACGCCCCGGCAATCCGCATAAAGCGCCTTCCAAAAATTAACTATCCTCGTACAGCGCGCTGACGCCCGGCAATTCCTTGCCTTCGAGCCACTCAAGAAAAGCGCCGCCGGCGGTTGAAACGTAGGTGAAGGAGCTTCCCGCTCCGGTATTGGCCAGCGCCGCCACGGTGTCGCCGCCGCCGGCAACGCTGATCAGGTCGCCCTTCATCGTCATCCGGGCCACGGCCCTGGCTACTTCATTGGTGCCGGCGTCGAAAGGAGGCGTCTCAAAAGCGCCGAACGGCCCGTTCCACACCAGGGTCCGGCACCGGCTCAGGCGCATGGTTACGGCGGCCGCCGTCCCCGGGCCGATATCCAGTATCCTGGCGTTTTTGGGAACGGCGGTTACGGATACGGTTTGATGCTCGACGCCGGCCGCGCCTTCCAGCGCCACCACGGCGTCTCTGGGCAACATGATCTCGGCGCCTGTCGCCTTTGCCGCCGTCATTATAGCATGGGCGGAATCCACCATATCATGTTCATAAAGAGAGTTGCCGACATCAATCCCCTCGGCATGAAGAAACGTATTGGCCATGGCGCCGCCGATGATCAGTAAATTTACCTTGGCCGCCAGATTGCCCAACACCTCCATCTTGGTGGAGACCTTGGCGCCGCCGACTATTGCCGCCAACGGCCTTTGCGGGTCGTCCAGGGCCTTGCCGAGAGCTTCCAGTTCCGCCTGCATCAGACGCCCGGCGGCGGCGGGCAGCAGATGGGCAATGGCCGAAGTTGAGGCATGGGCGCGGTGAGCGCAGGAAAAAGCATCGTTGACGTAGCAATCGGCGAGGGCGGCCAGTCCACCGGCGAACCCGGCGGCATTCCTTTCCTCTCCGGGATGAAAGCGCAGATTTTCGAGCAGGGCGACATGGCCCTCGGGCATGATCGACAAGGCCCATTCAACCTTCGCCCCGACGCAATCTTCGATAAAAGTCACCGGTCGCCCGACCACGCCGCTCAGGGCTTCGACGAGGGGACGCAAACTAAACCCCTCCGCCGCTACTCCCTTGGGGCGCCCGAAATGGGATATAACGATAACCGTCGCGCCTTTTGCGACCAGTTCTTTTACCGTCGGCGCCATACGCATAAGACGGGTGGAATCGGTAATCCTGCCGTTGCGCATGGGAACATTGAGGTCAGCCCGCACCAACACCCGTTTTCCGGAAAGGTCAAGGGTGTCGATAGTTTTAACTTTTTTCATTTACGACCCTTTTCTCGCGGATGAGCGCGCCGCCGGTAAGCCTATTGAGTTTTGCCCCATTTGTGCCATATTAATCAAGGATGATGATATTCGTTGAAACCGCCTTTTTTATTTGAACAGGTGTTCCCCATGGCTTTCGAACCTAATAACCAGTTTGAACTTCGAACCGCGCGGATGAGCGCCGCCCAGGCCATAGACGCCGGCGTGGACGTCGGCCTGCGCAAGTATCTGCTCGGCATCTACAACTACATGGCCTCCGGCCTGACGCTGACCGGCATAGTCGCCCTCTGGGTCGCATCGTCGGAAACGGCCATGCAGATGATCTTCGGCTCCGGCCTGTCCTTCGTCGTCATGTTGTCGCCGCTGGCCTTTATCATGGTCCTTTCCTTCGGCATCAACAAAATGAAGGCCTCGACCGCTCAAATGGTTTTCTGGGCGTTTTGCGCCGTCATGGGCCTGTCCATGGCATCCATCTTCATCCAGTTCACCGGCGCCAGCATCGCCAGGGTGTTCTTTATCACGGCAGGCGCCTTCGCCGGCATGAGCCTCTACGGCTACGCCACCAAGCGCGACCTGTCCGGTTTCGGCTCGTTCCTGTTCATGGGGCTGATCGGCATCATTATCGCCGGCGTGGTCAACATCTTCCTGCAAAGCTCGGCCATGCATTTTGTGATTTCGGTGGTCGGCGTGCTGGTGTTCGTCGGTCTGACCGCTTATGACACTCAAAAAATCAAGGCCATGTACAGCGAAGTCGACGACAGCGAAATGCAGGGCAAGAAGGCTATTATGGGCGCCCTGACCCTCTATCTGGACTTCATCAACCTGTTCATGATGCTGCTGCGGTTGTTCGGCGACCGCCGCTAGAATCCTAAAGAGAACGAAAGACGGCCCCTTGAGATAACTCCCAAGGGGCCGTTTTTCGTTTGATGGTTTATTTTAGTCGGAAAATGCTCTAACCAAGAGGTCTACCGCTTCCTATCATTGAGGAATATCGTGCCAAAATCCGATGAACAGCAAACCCTGGTTATTTTATTCGCCGACATAACCGGCAGCACCGGCCTGTACGAAAAATTCGGCGACGTCGCCACCCAGAAACTGGTCGCCGACTGCCTCGCCATCCTGATCGCCAAGACCGAGGAATGCGGCGGCTCCCTGATCCAGACCGTCGGCGACGAGGTGATGACCCGCTTCCCGAATGCCGACTCGGCGTTCAGAGCCGCCGTCGCCATGCAGCAGGCGCACATCAACGCCCCCGTCTCCATCCGTGTCGGCTTTCATTACGGATCGGTTATCCAGAAGGGAATCAACTATTTCGGCAATGCCGTGAACATCGCCGCCCGCATGGCGAATTGGGCGACCGCCGGCGAGATCATGACCACCGGCGATACGGTGGACCGACTGTCCCCGGCGTTCAAAAGCGGCGTTCGCCACCTGGACACCACCACCGTCAAGGGCAAGGACGAGATGATCGCCATTTTCGAGGTAATCTGGCGTGAGGACGACGAAGACAGCCAGACCATCATGGGCGGCGACACCACGGCGCCGCCGGCCGCCGGCGAGATTATCCTTGAACTCAGCCATGACGGCGCCAATTACCGCCTCGGCGCCGGCCGACCGACCGTAACCATCGGTCGCGACGAAGGAAATGACATGGTCGTCAACGACTCCCTCGCCTCAAGAAAACACGCCAAGATTCAATTCACTCGCGGCAAGTTTCTGCTCACCGACTACAGCTCCAACGGCACCTATGTGGAAATGACCGACAAGGTCTCCACCATGCTCAAGCGCGAAACCTCCGAAATCGTCGGCTCCGGCGTCATCAGCCTGGGACGCCCCCATCTGGAAGGCAGCGCCGGAATCATCCGTTTTCGCCGGCTGGACCAAATCTGAGTCCAACCCCGCATGAAACATAGAAAAGCCGCTAAAAAAGAGATAATCGGGTGGCGCGAATGGGTGGCGTTTCCCGACCTCGGCATAGCGCGGATCAAGGCCAAGATCGACACCGGAGCAAGAACGTCCGCGCTTCACGCCTTTCGCATACGCGAAGTTCGTGACCTCCCCGTTCCGCATGTGGAATTCTTCGTGCATTCATCCCAGCGCCGAAAATTTCCGGAAATAAAGTGCCGCGCGCCTCTTGTTGATGAACGGGTCATCACCAGTTCAAACGGTGAGCAGCAAAAAAGATATACGGTAAGCGTCAGGGTAGCTGTCGGCGATAAAAGCTGGCCGATAGAATTGACCCTCACCGACCGGGACGAAATGAATTTTCGTTTGCTTATAGGCCGCGAAGCGGTGCGCAAGCGGTTCGTCGTCGATCCGGCGGCATCCTACCGCTTCGGTAAATAAAGGCGCAGGTTATGAAAATCGCACTTCTATGCTGCAATGCGAATCTCTATTCGCACAAAAGGCTCATCGAGGCGGCCAGGCAGCGCCATCACAAGATTGACAGCATCAACCATCTTCGGTGTTACATCAACATCGCGTCGCATAACCCGACGATCCACTATAACGGAAAAAGCCTTGAAGGCTATGACGCCGTCATTCCCCGGATCGGCGCTTCGGCGACGTTCTTCGGCACCGCCGTTCTGCGGCAATTTGAAATGATGGGCGTTTATCCCGTCAATGAGTCGGTGGCGATCTCGCGGTCCCGCGACAAGTTGCGCAGCCTGCAACTTTTGGCGCGCAAGGGCGTCGGCCTGCCCGTTACCTTGTTCGCCCACCGAACAAGCAACGCCGAGGAAATCATCAATCTGGTCGGCGGCGCTCCCGTCGTCATCAAGCTGCTGGAGGGAACGCAGGGCATCGGCGTGGTGCTCGGTGAAACGCAAAAGGCGGCGGAGAGCATCATTCAGGCTTTCGGCGGCGTGAAGACCAACATTCTGGTCCAGGAGTTCATCAAGGAAGCCCATGGCGAAGACATTCGCTGCCTCGTGGTCGGCGGTAAAGTGGTCGCCGCCATGTTGCGCAAAGGCAAGGAAGGCGATTTCCGCTCCAATCTGCATCGCGGCGGATCGGCCGAAGCCGTCAAAATCACGCCTGCGGAGCGCAAAACCGCCGTGACGGCGGCAAAAGTAATGGGGTTGAACGTCTGCGGCGTTGACCTGCTCCGCTCCAGTCACGGGCCGGTGGTTATGGAGGTGAATTCGTCGCCGGGCCTTGAAGGCGTTGAAAAAGCGACCGGTATTGACGTCGCCGGCAAGATTATCGAATTCATCGAACGCTCCTTCAAGCCCAACCGGACGGGAACGCGCGGCAAGGGGTAGCCTTTGCTATAAATTACTAATATCGCGATTCAGCTTGAACTCGCTTGAGGTGACATAGGCCTCGGCTTCGCGGATGCGGCGCTCGATATCGCGGAATTTGTGCTTGAGGTTGCTCGCCGTGTGGACCGGCTCGGTGCGCATTTCCCGCCAAAAATCCTCCTGCTCGCGGCTGGCGTACAGCGTTGCCGGCTTGGCTTCGAGCATCATGCCGGCGGCAAAGTAGGCGATCGCCGTCGGCACGGTGAAAAACACCAGACTGATGACGGCGATGACGCGGACGGTTGAGGGGGAGATGTCGAAATAGTCGGCGATTCCGGCGCACACGCCCATCAAATGGCCGTTGGCGGGGTCACGATAAAGTCTGGTGGGGCTGGGATCACGATTATATTTACCGGCGTATGTCATATTTTTTCCCTCCAGTCGGGAGCCTCGGCATCGAGAATGCGTTCAAGATTTTTGATGCGGGTTTCCATCTTCACGGCGCTGTCCCACAGCCCGGTGAGCATTTTTTCTTCAGACGAAGACAGCGTCCTGACGGTGCGCCATTTGGTCATGTAGTGAGCGATGATCCAGACCGGCAGGACCACCGCCATGAAAATAACGATGACGGGAAAAAAGAACATTATCGACATGCTGACTCCTTACTCTATTTCCTGCCGCCTCCGGCGCCTGCCTTGAGGGCTTCGAGTTCTTTGTCGATGGCGGTCTCGACTTCCAGTTCGGCGATTTCGTCGGCCAGACTCTTTTCCTTGCCGAGATTGTAGGATTCCACTTTACCCTCCACTTCGTCAACGCGACGTTCCATCCGCTCGAACCGGGAAAAGGCGTCGTTAATGCGGCTGTCATGAACGCGCTTGCGGACCTTGAGTTGGGAAGTCGCCGCATCATGACGGGCCTGGATCGATTCCTGCTTGGCTTTGGCCTCGCGCAGCTTGGACTGAAGTTTGTTGATATCCTCCTCGTGACCAACCAGCAAGGCATCCAGCGCCGCCAGGTCGTCCTTGAGCAATCTTCCGGTTTCTTCCAGCTTGGCCTTTTCGCGCAGCGCCCCCTTGGCCAGATCTTCGCGGTCCTTGGCGAGGGCCAGTTCGGCTTTGCGTCGCCATTCGTCCCGGGCCTCGTTCAGGCGATCCAGGGTGCGCCGGGCTTCCTTCCGGTCGGCGATCAACTTCGCCGCCGAGGCGCGGGCCTCGAACAGGGTCTCGTTCATCTCCAGAATCATCAGGCGGATAATCTTCTCCGGGTCCTCGGCCCGGTCGAGAATCGCCGTCAGGTTGGAGTTGATGATATCGGAAAGGCGCGAAAAGATACCCATTGTCGGTCTCCGTTAATTAACTGTGTGGCTAATCCTGCCTTGATCTATCGCAGGAAACATGCCAATCGGCCCGGATTCGGGTAACACATTGAAACCACATTATTATTTCATGATTTAATCTTTTTGATAGAGTCGAACGCTTGGCGTAAATAACTAATAATTTGCATATTCTGATAAAATATGGTGAAATTCATCATGTCTTCTCCTCGTCAATTACCGCCGCTGATCGGCGAGTCCAAACCCTTCGCCGCCCTGATGGAGAGGGTGTCCGAGGCAGCGCCCCTTGACCGCCCGGTGCTGGTCATCGGCGAGCGCGGCTCGGGCAAGGAATTGATCGGCGCCCGTCTGCATTTTAGCTCCCGGCGCTGGGCCGGCCCCTTTGTCCAGGTCAACTGCGCCACCCTGCCCGAAACCCTGATCGAAACAGAGCTGTTCGGCCACGAAGCCGGCGCTTTCACCGGGGCCGGCAAACAGCGGATCGGCCGATTCGAGCTGGCCGACGGCGGCAGCCTGTTCCTTGATGAAATCGCCAACGCCACCCTGCCGGTCCAGGAGAAGGTGCTGCGGGTCATCGAATACGGCGCTTTCGAGCGGGTCGGCGGCAATCAGACGCTGAATGTCGATGTGCGCCTGATCGGCGTCACCAACGTCGATTTGCCGAGCGAAGCCGACGCCGGACGCTTCCGCCACGACCTGCTTGACCGCCTGGCCTTCGACGTGCTGACCGTGCCGCCGCTGAGGGCCAGACAGGGCGACATCCCCCTGCTGTCCCGCCACTTCGGACGCGCCATCGCCATGGAGCTGGAATGGGAAGGATTCCCCGGATTCAGCCGTCGGGCGGCGGACGCGCTGATGGATTACTGCTGGCCCGGCAACGTCCGCGAATTGCGCAACGTGGTCGAACGCGCCGTCTACCGCCATCCGGCCCCCGCCGAAGCCGTTGACGCCATCGTCTTTGATCCCTTTCAGTCGCCTTATCGGCCTGAGCCTCGGCAAACGGAAGCCGCGCCGAAAGCGCCGCCGTTGCCGGAGATTCCCGGCGAGCCGGTGAACTTTCGCGAAACGCTTGCCGCTATGGAAAAGCGGCTGCTCGAACAGGCCCTGGTCGCCGGCCGCCACAACCAGAAAGCCGCCGCCGACCGTCTGGGCCTCACCTACCACCAACTCCGCAACCGCCTGAAGAAGCATGCCCTGATATGACAAAACTCATTCCCCTGCCCGGCGTCCTGCTGGCCGGCGGCAAGTCCAGGCGCATGGGCGGCAAGGAAAAATGCCTGCTGCCTCTGGCCGGACGCCCCCTGCTCGATCATGTTATCGAGCGCCTTCGCCCCCAGGTAGCCACCCTGATCATTAATGCTCCCGGCGACCCGGCCCGTTTTGCTCGCTGGGGCCTGGAAGTGGTCCCCGACGCCATCGAAGGCTTCGCCGGCCCCCTGGCCGGAATACTTGCCGGCCTGGATTGGGCGTATGCCAATGCCCCGCAAGCTGCCTATATCGTCACCTCGCCCTGCGACGCTCCGTTCCTGCCCGGTGATTTGGTAAAGCGTCTGGCCCGGACACTAAAGAAAGAAGGAGCCGATATCGCCTGCGCCGTCTCGGCAAACCGCAACCATCCGACATTTGCCCTATGGCCGCTGAGTCTGAGGGAAGACCTGCGCCGCGCCGTGGTCGATGAGGGAGTGCGCCGCATTCAGGATTGGATGCTCCGCTGCAAGGTCGCGCCGGTTGATTACCCGTGCGATCCCATCGATCCCTTCACTAACATCAACAACCCGCAAGACCTTGCCGAGGCGGAGGAGATATTGAGCAATTTGGGATCATGCTGATCATGGTCGGCGCCTCCCTTGACATATCTTCGGCTTTGGCCGTATAGGGCATGCAACGGCGGAGTAGCTCAGCTGGTTAGAGCAGCGGAATCATAATCCGCGTGTCGGGGGTTCGAGTCCCTCCTCCGCTACCAATAAACGCCTTGTCAGTGATGTTTCGCCCAATCCCGCAGCGCGTCATTTATGCGGGTCTGCCAGCCGCTGCCGGTCGCCTTGAATTGCTCCAGAATTTCCGTGTCAAGCCGAAGCGTTACCTGCTCTTTTTTTCCGCCTCCGAGCGGCCTTCCACGGCTTCGCCTGAATTGCGCTAATTCCGCATCAGTCAGCGGCGGGTTGTCAGAGTCAGTAAGGGCGGCGGCGGTAATCTGCGCATCCTCAATTTTGGAGGGTCTAATTAGTTTCCTGTTCATAATGGTCAAACTCCCTCTGATTCGCTTTCCGCAAGCTGATTACCCGCCGGTCACTTTCACGGTCAACAAAAACCGCGCAATACACCCTTTCGCCGATTTCCCCCAAAGCAACCATGCGGGTTTCCCCATAGTCATGTCGTGTGTCTTGCCATATCAGCGCGGCATCCCAATCCATGAAAGCGGCTTCGGCCAGTGATACACCGTGCTTGCGCCGGTTTTCGGTATCTTTGGCAGCGTCAAAAACCACATTCATAGGATTAATGTAGTTACGTTTATTATTGAAGTCAATTAATATTCGTAGTTACGTTTATTGTTGCCGACGCACCACCCGCAAACCCGCCGACGCTGGCATAAGACTCGGAATCATAATCCGCGTGTCGGGGGTTCGAGTCCCTCCTCCGCTACCAATAAAATCAAGGGGCTGGAGAAAGAAACGAGTTAATCGACGGCGCGCCTGCCGGAGACGGCGGCGCTTTTTCATCCTTGATTTCCGGTTTCTTGTCGGCGGGCCAATAAAGAAGGCAAGGGTCTTTGCCCTCGGCGCATAGATTGCAGCACATATCCTTAACCCGAAAAAAACAATCAAACTTCGTACAAATTGTTTCCATCATTTTTTCCTCCTTGCCGCCCCTGCCTTGGAATTAAGTGTGAGCGAGCTTCGCTCCCCTGTCTGTGATTTTGATCACGAATAACGATGATTATTTAGAGCGGTTTGCGACCAGATTGGATCATCTGCGTTTCGATCCGGCGAGGCGGTCCGCCAGGCGCGACGCGAAAAGCGATGCAAA
>Ga0156013_126_pt1 | contig 97592 bp, 105 predicted proteins | sample RifCSPlowO2_02_FD_107667 | JGI IMG/M metagenome (GOLD analysis project Ga0156013, IMG submission 107667) | Rhodospirillales bacterium RIFCSPLOWO2_02_FULL_58_16 | reverse complement strand
GGCCAGCCGCGATTGCGCCTGGGAAACGTCGGTGCGGGTGATCTCGCCGACCTGGAAACGGTCTTCGGTAGCCTCAAGCTGGCGCCTGAGAACCTGTTCGTTATTGATATTAAGCTCCAGCACCGCCTGATCGCGGAAAACATCCATGTAGGCTTTTACCGCATTCAGCAACACGGTCTGCTCGACCACGTCAAGATGATGTCGTTCGGCGCTCACCGTATTTTCGGCGCCGCTGATCGCCGCCTGGGTCTGTCCGCCCTTGTAGATGGACTGGGAAAGATTAAGGCCGAGAGAACGCGGGTCGCGGTGCTGATTACGGTCGACTCCCGTCGAGCCGTTGCTCATGTTGGCCGAGGTTCCGACATCGCCCACCACATCCACCGTAGGGCGCCAGTCGGCAAGCGCCTGGGGCACCTGCTCGTCAACGGCGCGCAATTTGGCGCGCCCGCTCATCAAGGTGGGATTGTTGCGATAGGCGGCGGCCAGGGCCTCATCCAGAGTCTGGCCGTGGGCTAACCCCGTCGATCCCATCAGTAAACACAAGACAACGGGCGAAAGCTTCTTCATATGGAATTTATAGCGCGAAAGCGGGTTTATCGGCAAAACCGGAAAGAATCGGCGTTCCGGCGTCGAAAAGATCGCGGCGCGACACCCCCGTCGCGTGGCGGGTGACAAGAACGCCTTTACCCAGGGCGGCGCCGGAAATCATCGTCGCCAACCGCCCTCCCTCGGCAAGCTGCTTTATGATGCCGGCGGGGATGCTACCGACGGCGCCGTTGATAAAAATAATGTCGTAAGGGGCTTGTTTGGGATAGCCTTTTTCCAGTTTGCCGCTGACAACGGCGACATTGTTGATTTCCAGCCCGCCGAGCGTGGCGACGGCTTCCGCCGCCAGCGCTTTGTCGCTTTCCAGCGCCACGACCGTGGACGCCATGCGGGCCAGCAGGGCGGTCACATACCCGGCGCCGCAGCCGATTTCCAGAACCACGTCATCGGGTTGCACCTTAAGCGCCTCAAGCAAACGCGCCGACACCATCGGCTCCATAAGGTAACGTCCGCCGCCGAGAGGAACGGCTTCGTCAACATAGGCAACGCCCTTCATTGCCGCAGGCACGAAGGCCTCACGCGGGATTTCCGCCATGGCCGACAGCACCGGCAGGTCAGTCACCTTGTTGGCGCGAATCTGGTTTTTCACCATTCTCATGCGGGCGTCGGCGTAGTTCATGGCAAAGGCCCTCCAGTGAAAAAAAGACGATAATCCGACGGCGGCGCAAACTCAATAATAAGAAATAGGAATCATTGGTGCGGACGGCGGGAGTTGAACCCGCATGGGCTTGCGCCCAACAAATTTTAAGTCTGTCGTGTATACCAATTCCACCACGTCCGCGCCGTTGTCGGAAAACCCTACAGAAAATCCCTGAGCATGGCTACCAGAGGCTTGTCCGCCGGGAGCATTTTAAGGTCCATCATGCGGACAGGCTTCAGCCACTTCAGTTGTTGGCCTTCCAGCGGGGTGACGGCTCCCCTCCATACCCGGCAGACATACAACGGCATCAACAAATGAAAATCGTCGTAAATGTGCGAAGCGAAGGTAAAAGGTGCAAGGCAGCTTTCGCTGATGTCGATAGCCAGTTCTTCCTTTAATTCGCGCACCAGCGCCGCTTCGGGAGTCTCGCCCTGATGAACCTTGCCGCCGGGAAACTCCCAAAAGCCGGCCATGGACTTGCCGGCGGGGCGCTCGGCCAGCAGCACCCTGCCGTCGGTGTCAATGATCGCCGCCGCCGCCGCCAGCACGGTGGGAAGATTCCCGTCACGCCGACGGGGAATCGCCTGCATGCAGCCCGAATCAGGACCTGTATTTGGCATTGATATCGATGTAGCCGTGGGTGAGGTCGCAGGTCCATACGGTGGCAGAGCCTTTGCCGATGCCGACATCGACGGCAATATCGATCTCGGCGCCTTTCATATGCCCGGCTACCGGCGTCTCGTCGTAACCGGCCACGGCGGCGCCGTTCTCGGCCACCGGATGGCCGCCTATTATGATCGACAGCTTGTCCCTGTCTGCCCTTTCGCCGGCCTTGCCGACGGCCATGACTATGCGTCCCCAGTTGGCGTCCTCGGCGGCCACCGCCGTTTTGACCAGCGGCGAGTTGGCGATAGACAGCCCGATAGCACGCGCCGCCTTTTCGTTTTCGGCGCCGTTGACGGTAATGGAAATAAGCTTGGAGGCGCCCTCGCCGTCGCGCACCACCTGCAAGGCGAGGTCAAGCATAACCTCGTTCAGCGCCCGACGGAAATCCGCAAGATGGCGGTCGTCGGCGTCGGTTACCGGCAGATGCTTGTCGCCCTCGCCGGTGGCGAACAGCAGCAACGTGTCGCTGGTCGAGGTGTCGCCGTCAACGGTGGTGCAGTTAAACGAGCGGTTGACGGCTTCGCCCAGCAATTTCTGAAGCACGTCCGAGGGAATGGCAGCATCGGTGAAGACGAAGGCCAGCATGGTCGCCATGTCGGGAGCGATCATGCCTGAACCCTTGGCGATGCCGTTGATCGTCACCTTTACGTCGCCGATAGCGGCGACGCGGACGGCGCCTTTGGCAAAGGTGTCGGTAGTCATGATCGCCTCGGCCGCCGCCTTCCAGGAATCCGCCTTCAAATTATTCTCCAGGTCCGGCAGAACGGCGATGATCTTGCCGCCGTCCAGCGGCTCGCCGATGACGCCGGTAGAGGCGGCGAACACCGTTGACGGACGGCATGGGAACAGGTCGGCGACGGCCTTGACGGTATCTTCCAGCGCCCTGTCGCCGGCGGCGCCGGTAAAGGCGTTGGCGTTGCCCGAATTGACCAGCAGGGCGCTTGCCGTCCCCGAATGCAGGGCTTTGCGGCACCATTCAACGGGAGCGGAGGCGGTGAGCGATCTGGTGAAAACGCCGGCCACCGAAGCGCCGTGAGCCAGCTTCACCAGCAGCACGTCGTTTCGCCCCTTGTAGCGCAGACCGCACGCTCCGGCGGCCAGCATCACTCCGCGAAGGGGCGGCATGTCAGGAAATGAATCAGGGGCGAGAGGAGATATCTTGCTCACGGGTCCACTTTTTCTATTTGGATTTCACTTGTTCATCCATGGGCGAGCCGTCGGGTTTGAACACCGTAATCTTGGCGCTGCCGCGCAGCCCCGTGACCAGATCGCGGCCAAGCTCATTGGACAATAAAGACTTCACCTCATCCTTGGCCTCATCAAAGGAAGGCGTCTTGCCGGCGCGGCGATCCTCGGCCTTGATGACATGCCAGCCGAACTGGGTTTTGACCGGAGCGCCGGTATACGCTCCCTTGGCCAGCCCGAAGGCGGCCGCCGAAAACTCCGGCACCATCTGCTTATCGTTAAAGTAGCCGAGATCGCCGCCGTCGCCGGCCGACGGGTCCACGGAGTGCTCTTTCGCCAGTTTGGCAAAATCACCGCCGCCCTTGAGCTTGGCGATGATCTCTTTGGCCTTGTCCTCGCCGTCAACCAGGATATGACGGGCGTGCACCTCTTCCTTGCCTGATGTTTCCTCGACAAATTTTGCGTAGCGGAGCTTGACCGCTTCTTCGGTCAACCCCGTCTTGATGTGCTGCTTGAGCATGATGCGTTCGAGTAATTGTCTCTCTATCCGCGAAACCTGTTGTTTGTATATTTTATCCTCGTGAAGCCCCTGCTTGCGCGCCTCGGTCGCCATTAAATTGGTGTCGATAAGGCTGTTCACCAGCAAGCCGTAGACGGCTTCGGGGGGGTAGTCCTTGAAGCGGGCGGGCAGCCGGGTTTCGGCCTCGTCAATTTCCGAGCGGTAGATTTCCACGCCATTAACGACGGCGACGACCGGGCCGTCTCCCGCCGTTGCGCTGAAAGGCAGAAAAGCGGCGGCAACCACCATGACGGCGCAGAGGATTCGCAGAATCATCAGATAGAACTCCTTAATTAATAACGGTCTCGGGGAACAGTAAACATGTTCTTCGCCATTTCAAATGGAATCAAAGATGATGCCGGCGATCAGCGCATTTACGGCCATGAGTCCCGGTTCTTCGGCAAGGACTGATCAGGATCGAATATCGAGAGCATATCCGCAGCGCCGAACGTTCCGGGATAAACTACCAGATTCGTTCCACCTACAGACAAGCCGGACCGGAAGAGGATGCCTTTTGCCCCCGCCGCCGTGACTTCATCGCCTGCAACCCAACTGGGCGGTTCAATACGTTGGTTGAAGTACAATTCGCGCCAATCGCAGTAGAAATCATCCCAAATCGGATTCCAGTCGGTCGCCTCGAAACCATTCCGAAAATCGGCGACATCCCCTACCGTTATCTGGTAGCTGACCAGCGTACCCGGCGGCAATAACGCAGACGCCTGCCGGTACTCCCTGACCGCCGTCTCAGTGTCCAGCGCCAGATAGATCGCCGGAACGCCCGGTCGATTGGCGCGTCCGCCATGCATAGCGGCGCCTGCCCCGCTCTTCGGCGCGACGGCCCATTTGGGGACACACATTCGGTAGGCGGTCAGTTCCTCCAGCCGGGTCAGAATCATCCTGCCGCCCCGGCCTCCAGCGACTCGATGTAGCGCAGCAGGTCTTCGGTGCGACCATCGCTCACTAACTGCTCGGCCGTTTTGTAACCGAACGGCGGCAAGGGTTCGTTGTGATACCAAAAAAGAGCCTTGTTTACCTCGCCGGACAAATCCGCCGCCGCCCGAATGACGCGCAACGCTTCACGCAGGAACCGTTGTACGCTTTCAGAGGCGGGAGATCGACTGATGGTGTTGCGGTGGACGTGGGCCTGCGCGGCCAGGGTCAGGAGGTCCATGTTGAATACCTCGCTGAATCGCTTGGGCGAAAGCGCGGCGACGCCGATTTCCTGGTCGTGCAGAAAATCCAGAAAGCCATTAAAGTCCTTGCCAAAAGCAGGAACGGCATAAATCGTGGCCGTCATGATTTTACTCCTTAATCGCGAACCATTAATGCACTTATTGTGCACTTTATGTGCCGCAGATCAAGAGGCGCATCACGCAGAATCTATTTCTAGAGCATTATCCGACCAAACGGAACCGCCTGCGCCGGAGCGATTTTGAGTCGTGGGCAGGAAAAGGGCGCAGCCCGTAGCGGGTGCTATGGGCAAGCCTTTCGACGAACCCACGCCCCAAAAGCGCCCGGCCCTTCGGGTTTCGATGCGGCGGGCGCCCGCTTCGTTGCGCCGCTCAACCGATGCTTTTGCATCGCTTTTCGCGTCGCGCCTGGCGGATCGCCTCGCCGGATCGAAACGCAGATGATCCCATTTGGTCGGATAACGCTCTAATCGCCGCGCACCGCCTCGACCATGTCCCGCAGGCGTTCAATGTCACGAACTACCAGAATGTCTTTCTTGCGTTCGATAATATTTTTGCGCGCCAGTTCATTCATTACCCTGGCGACGGTTTCGCGGGTGGTGCTGACGCGGGCGGCGATCTCGCCATGGACCGGCATGGGATTGATCTTCGCCTCGTTACCCTCTCCTTTGCAGGCGAGGGCTTGGCGCAGCAGGTCGGCGTGGACTCTGTTGTTGGCGCCGAGCGTGCTCAAATCCATGATGCGTTCGGTGGATATGCGTATGATCTTCGCCATGCTTTTCATGATGTTGAGCGCCATTGCCGGATAATTGCCGACCGCCTCAAGAAAGTCGGCACGCGGAAGGGCGACGATCAGACTGTCGGTCATCGATCTGACGCCGGCCGAGCGCGGTTCGCCGTCGATGGCCGACAATTCTCCGAAATGGTCGCCTTGGGTAACGTCGTCAAGGGTAATTTCCCGCCCGGACAGGGAATAATTGACGATGCGCACCCGGCCGCGAACAACAAAAAAAACATCGCTGGTGGAACTGTTCCGGTCGAAGATTTGATCATGGGCGGAGAAGCGCCGATAGCGGCAGTGCGTGGCGATCTTCTTCAATTCATCGGGCTTGAGGCCTTTCAAAAGCCGGATGCCGGTCAGAACCTGGACAATGGAATCCGATGGCGGCGCCGGCTTCGGCACCGGCTTCGGCGTCGGCGTTTTCACCGTCACCGCCTTCACGATCAGCTTGTTTTCCGCCTTCGGCTTGTCCAAGTTCAGGTTTCTCCAAAAACCGCCGATGTATAGATAGCTTACGGCGAGGGCGGCGAATATCCTTTTTTACCCTAAGGGATCGCCGATATTCCGATAACGTACTCGTGGCCGAAAAGGATAGCGGCATAAAGCAATAGTCCGCCGATGATCCGGCGCCGGCCGATTCCCCTCCAGTCAGGCCGTATTCTCCCCGACAAAACGGCGGCAAAGGGAATATTGGAAGTAGACGCGAATAATTTCCTCAGCGCCTCGTCATCCGTTTTGACGCGCCGCTTGTGATCAAGGCTGACGGGACCGAACAGGCTTAACGCCAGAAACATCCCGAACAGGATCAGGTCAGGCGCGTCGCCGTTGGCCATAAAGTGCATTCCCGACCACAGCGCCAGCGCCCACATAAGCGGATGGCGGGTAATCGACACGATGCCGGGGCGTTCGGGATTAAAGCCGTCGCTTCCCGCCCCGATCGAGAAGGGATTGCGGCTGGTCGCCCCGGCCGTCAGCAGAATGCACGAGAAAGGCATTATCAGGACCACCGCCCACCGCATCCATTCCCAAGGATACCACAACATGTCATGGGGCGCGGCGGAATAGGCGATAATCAGCCAGGCAATGGCGGCAAGGCTGATGGTTCCGTAAAAAAGCTGATAGCCGACGGCCCCCATGCGGCGGATAAGGGCATCGCGCCATGGCCGGTAGGCGGGAATGGTGTGGCTGGCGATAAAAACGATCATGGCGATAATAAATTCAGTCATTGCCGGAGGCGCTCCTTAAGCCAGGCCATGGCCTCTTCCGCCGTTTCCACGCTTTCGCCCGGTTCGGGCGGAGGCCTACTGACGGCAACGACGGCGATGCCGGCTTCACAGGCGGCAATGATCTTCGCCTCTCCCATATGGCCGCCGCTTTGCTTGGCGATCAAGGCGTCGATGCCGTAGTCGTCGATCAGGGCGCGTTCGCTTTCCACCGTATGAGGGGGGCGTCCGGTGACCAGTTGATAATCGGCCAGGGGCAGGGGGGCGTCCGGTTCCTCTATCAGGCGCACCAGGAACCACACCCCTTTCACCGTGGAGAAGGCTTCGATGCCGCCCTTGCCGACGGTGAGAAAGGCCCGCCGCGATATGCGCGGCAACGCCGAGGCGACTTCCTCAAGGCTGTCCATCTCGATCCATTTTGCGTGCGGCGGCGCCTGCCACGGCGGACGAATCAACGACAGGCGCGGCACACCGGAGCTTAGGCACGCAACATAAGCATGACCGGAAATGGTCTCGGCAAAGGGATGGGTGGCGTCGATCACAAAATCGACGGCCTCGTCCTTGAGATAATCGATAAGCCCCTCAACCCCGCCGAAACCTCCGAAACGCACCCGTCCGGGAATGTCCGGCCTGTGCTTCAGACGCCCGGCCAGCGAGGTGATCACCTCGACCTTTCCTTTGAGGGCGACGGACGCCTTGCGCGCCAGATCGGCGGCCTCGGCGACGCCTCCCAGAATGAGCAATTTACTTACCATCCGCGTATCCCGTCATTTCGCCGGCGCCGTCGAAAACGGCGACATCGACCGCCGTTCCTCCGGCAAGGACGGCCAGCGCCGTTTCCCGCGCCCGTCGCGCCACCAGACCGGACAAGTCCAGGCCTTGATCGCGGGCCTCGGCAAGCACCTGGGCCGCCGTATTGGCGCGGCGCGACCGCTCGACCTGTTCGGGCGCGGCTCCCAGTTCCCCCAGCATAGCCGCCAGCGCGGCAAAATCCACCGGCGAGCGCGAAGAGTGCAAATCAAGACTGCCCTGCGCCAGCTTTGACATCTTGGCGAAGCCGCCGGCCAGAGTCAGTCGTTCCACCGGATGCCTGCGCAGATACTTGAGCAAGGCGCCGGCGAAGTCTCCCATTTCGATGCAGGCGGTCTCGGCTAGTCCGTGCAGGGCGCGCGCTCCGGCTTCCGAAGTGCGGCCGGTGGCGGCGGCTATATGATCAATATGCGAAGCGCGGGCCACGTCAACGCCGCAATGAATGGCGTGAATCCACGACGAGCAGGAATAAGGGATCACTATCCCGGTGGTGCCTAATATCGACAGACCGCCGATAATGCCGAGTCGCCGGTTCATCGTCTTTTGCGCCCGCTTGTCGCCGCCGGGAATGGAGATAGTGACCAAAAGATCGGCGTTCCCGCTCCTGCCCGATCTCGCGCCGACGGCCTGCACCGCGTCGACGATCATCTTCCTGGGGCCGGGATTAATGGCCGGCTCGCCCACCGTCAACGCCAAACCGGGGAGGGTGACGACGCCGACGCCTTCTCCGGCGCCGTATGTAATTCCGCTGCCGGGCAGGCCGAATTGCACCGTCGATATGATCTCGGCGCCGTGGGTAACGTCGGGGTCGTCCCCGGCGTCCTTGATAACGCCGGCGAAAGCCCGCCCGTCCTCAAGCCCGCACCAGGACAGGGCGAAGCCGGGCGTTTCGCCTTTCGGCAGGGTAATGGCGACCGGATCGGGGAATCTCCCGGTAATCAGAGCCTCATAAGCGGCGGCGGCGGCGGCGGCGGCGCAGGCCCCCGTCGTCCACCCCTTGCGCCACGCTTGTTGTTTTGCTTTGCTGCTCGTCATGGTATGAAATTGATATGCTCTATTTGCACGGAAATAAATAAGGGAGTAGAACAGGCCCCCATGGAAACTCCTGACAACATCCCCCAAAGCAAGCTGCCCAAACGTCGGCCCGGGCGCCTGATCACCTACCTGGGCCTTTTCATCATCGCCGGCGCCGTCGCCATAGGCGGACGCTTTCTCATGGAACCGGACAAAAAGGCGGTCCCCACGGTCGGCGGGCCGTTCTCTTTGGTCAATCATTTCGGCAAGCCGGTCACCGACGCCAATTATCGTGGCCGTTATATGCTGATTTATTTCGGCTATACATACTGTCCCGAAGTTTGTCCGACGGCGCTGACCATGATGGTGGACGCCATGGAACGGCTGGGCAAGAACGAGGAAAAGGTGATGCCCATCTTTATTTCCATTGACCCCGAGCGGGATGCGCCCGATGACCTGAAACAATATGTCGCCCATTTTCATCCACGGATGATGGGGCTGACCGGCGCGCCGGACCAGATCGAGGCGGCGTCCAAGGCCTTCAAGGTCTACGCCGCCAAGATCGCCGTGGAAGGCGCCGACAAGGACGACTATGTCATGGATCATTCGTCGGTCATTTTCTTCATGGGGACCGACGGAAAATACCTGACCCATTTCGGCGAAGGCACCACGCCGGAGACCATGGCCAAGCGGATGCGGGAATTTTTGTGAGTCTGGTCGGCGGCCTGATAATCGCCGCCACCGCTTCGGGCAGCGGCAAGACCGTGTTCACCCTCGGCCTGCTGCGTCATATGGCCCGCTCGGGCGTAGCCGTCGCCCCGGCCAAGGTCGGCCCCGACTATATCGACCCGGCGTTTCACGCCGCCGCCGCCGGCAGGCCGTGTCTCAACCTGGACCCCTGGGCAATGCGTTCCTCGACCCTGGCCGCCGCCGTCGGAACCCTCGCCCAAGGCGCGGAAATCATCGTCTGCGAAGGAGTCATGGGCCTGTTCGACGGCGCCACAATGAACGAGGGATCGACGGCGGATATGGCCCGGATTACCGGCTGGCCGGTAATCCTTGTCGTTGACGCCCGCGCCCAGGGCGCTTCGGCCGCCGCCGTAGTCAAGGGGTTCGCCACCTTGCGTCCCGAATTGAAACTCGCCGGCGTCGTCTTTAACCGCACAGGCTCCGGTCGTCACGTTCGGATACTATATGATTCATGCGCCGAATATGTGCCTGACGTCCCGGTTTTCGGCTTCGTGCCGCGCCATCAGGACCTCTGTCTGCCCGAGCGCCACCTGGGTCTGGTCCAGGCCGGCGAGCACGGCGACCTGGAAACCTTTCTCAATAACGCCGCCGACCTGATCGGCAAGGCGGTGAACGTGAAGTCCATTCAACGACTGGCCAGGCCGTGGCCGGGCGTCGCCGCCGATAATACGGCTGTTCCCTTGCCGCCGTTGGGCCAGGTCATCGCCGTCGCCGACGACGAGGCCTTCCGCTTCAGTTACCGACTGGTCATCGACGGCTGGCGGGCCATGGGCTGCCGGATCAGTTTGTTCTCTCCCCTTGCCGGACAGGCTCCGGCGGAAGATGCCGACGCCGTTTATCTGCCGGGCGGCTACCCGGAACTGTACGCCGGCAGACTCGCCGCCAACGCCGCCTTCCTCGACGGGCTGCGCCGGGCCGAAAGACGGGGCGCCGTTATTTTCGGCGAGTGCGGCGGCTATATGGCTCTCGGCGGCGGCATCGAGGACGCCAACGGCGTGCGTCACGCCATGGCCGGACTGCTGCCGCTGGAAACCTCGTTCGCCGAACGTCATCTGCACCTGGGTTACAGGTACGCGGCGCTGGAGGCCGACGGCCCCTTGGGCCGGGCGGGCAGGCGCTTTCGCGGCCACGAGTTCCACTACGCCAGGATCGCCCGGCAAGACCCCGGCTCGCCGCTGTTCAAATGTACGGATGTGGAGGGAATCGATCATGGTCCGGCAGGGTTAACGAAAGGCCGGGTGATGGGGTCGTTCATCCATCTGATCGACGGCGAAGACGATGGTTAGAACCCCTTTCTGGAAACGCAAATCGCTCTTTGACATGAGCCTCGCCGAATGGGAGGCGCTGTGCGACGGCTGCGCCAAATGCTGTCTTGATAAACTGGAAGATGAGGACACCGGCGAAATCTCCTACACCGAAGTCGCCTGTCGGCTGCTGGATTTAGAAACATGCCGCTGCAAGAATTACAAGAATCGTAAACGCTTCGTTGCCGAATGCGTGACTATTACGCCGGAGTCTCTCCCCAGGATATCGTGGATGCCTCCCACCTGCGCCTATTTGCTGATCTTGCAGGGTAAAGATTTGGCGCTGTGGCATCCGTTGGTGACCGGCGATCCCTCGACCGTGCATCTGGCCGGAATGTCGGTGCGCGGGCGCGTGGTGTCGGAAACCGAGGCCGGCGCCCTGGAAGACCATGTCGTCGCCTGGCCGGAGCAATCATGAACATCGGGCAGGCTTTTTCCATTGATCTCGGCGGGCGCGTCGTGGCGCTGAGGCTTCGGCGCAACCCTCGGGCGCGGCGGCTGATCCTGCGCATTGACGCGGACAGCGGCGGCGTCGTGGTGACTCTGCCCAAACGCGCTTCTGCGGAAGAAGGGATGGCGTTGGTCCGGCGCAAGGCGGCGTGGATCGCCGACCGCCTTGATGTCCTGCCCAAGCGCGTGCCGTTCGCCGACGGCGCGGTAGTGCCGCTGCTGGGGGATGAACGCCTGATTATCCACCGGCCGGATGGCCGCTTTTCCGTCGGCGACGGCGACGGCGGCATTGTGGTCGGGGGCCGCCCCGAACATCTGGCGAGACGGCTCACCGACTGGCTCAAGAAAGAGGCGCGCCGTCACATTGAACCGCGTGTCGAAGCCAAGGCGGCGCGTCTCGGCCGCAAGGCGGGCCGGATAACCATCCGCGATACCCGTTCGCGCTGGGGGTCCTGTTCATCTTCCGGCGCCCTGTCGTTCTGCTGGCGTCTGGTGATGGCCCCCGAAAGCGTGCTCGACTATGTGGTGGCCCACGAAGTGGCGCACCTTGCGCACCTGAACCACGGACCCGAATTCCGGCGCGTCGTCGGCGAACTGACCGATGACGCCATATCCGCCCGCGCCTGGCTCCGCCGCAACGGCGAAGACCTGCGCCGCTACGGGTAGACCGGAATACCCGGCCCGCGCCCCGCTCCACCATGTCAGTGAAGAAAGGTTGAAAGGCCACGGATAAACACGGATTAACGCGGATAATACCAGCGGCTTTAAAAAGTGACTCATCATCAGTGGGTAGAGAAAAATTCCTCCCCCTTGCTTCAAGGGGGAGGTCAGGAGGGGGTTAAGAGTAACCTCCCCTGCCCCCTCCTTCGTAAGAAGGGGAAAGTGCCGAGGCCGCTATGGGTCAATAATTATTGCCGCTGGCATAAGATAATCATCAGCGTTTATCTGTGTTCATCTGTGGAAAAAATGTCAAATGAGTTTCATCCTCCGCCAACTTAAGGCGCGGCGGCAAATGCCTACTTCTTTTTCCCCAGCTTTAATCTCAGGGCGTTGAGTTTGATGAAGCCTTCGGCGTCTTTCTGGTTATAGACGGCATCGGTCTCGAAAGTGGCGATGTTTTCGTCATACAGGCTGTTGGGCGATTTGCGTCCGGTAATGATAACGTTGCCCTTGTACAGCTTCATCCTGACCGCGCCGTTGACCGGCTCGGAAGCCTTGTCGATGGCGGCCTGCATCATTTCGCGCTCGGGCGAAAACCAGAAGCCGTTATAGATCAATTCGGCATAGCGGGGCATCATCTCGTCCTTGAGATGAGCCGCCCCCCGGTCCAGGGTAATGCTTTCCACGGCCCGCCGGGCGTGAGCCAGCACCGTGCCGCCGGGAGTCTCGTAAACGCCGCGAGACTTGATGCCGACGAAGCGGTTTTCGACCATATCGACGCGGCCGACGCCGTTGGCCCCGGCGACTTTGTTCAGGGTCTCCAGCAGGACGGCGGGAGACAGGCGCTTGCCGTTAATCCCAATCGGATCGCCTTTCCTGAACTCGATCTCGATCTCCGTCGGCCGGTCGGGAGCGGCCATCGGCGAAACGCTGCGGGTGTAGATCGCTTCCGGCGGCTCCAGCCACGGGTCTTCCAGCGCCTTGCCCTCGCATGAGATATGCAAAAGGTTGGCGTCCGCCGAATAGGGAGGGGCGCCTTCCTTGTCCTTGGCCACCGGAATCTGGTGGTCGCGGGCGTACTCGATCAGTTTGGTTCGGGAGTCGAGGTCCCATTCCCGCCACGGGGCGATAACCTTGATCGACGGCTTGAGCGCATAGTAGGCCAGCTCGAAGCGCACCTGATCGTTGCCCTTGCCGGTGGCGCCGTGGGCGACGGCGTCGGCGCCGGTGATTTCGGCGATCCTGATCTGATGCCTGGCGATCAGCGGACGGGCAATGGCGGTGCCCAGCAGATAGGCCCCTTCGTAAAGGGCGTTGGCCCTGAACATGGGGAAAACGTAGTCGCTGACGAATTCCTCGCGCAGGTCTTCGATGAAGATATTCCTGATCCCCATCGCTTCGGCCTTTTTCCTGGCCGGCTCCAGTTCCTCGCCCTGGCCGATGTCGGCGGTGAAGGTAATCACCTCGCAGCCGTAGGTGTCCTGAAGCCAGCGCAGGATCACCGAGGTATCCAGGCCGCCGGAATAGGCCAGCACGACTTTTTTTACGTCTTTTATCATAGCAGGCGCATCCCCATTTTAAGTGTGAGTGTAGTATAAGGGACCACGGCGGCGAGGCAAGCGCGGGACAACGGCCTGAACGTGAGCATCAGATGAAAAAACGACTTCAGGGAAAACGGGCGGCGATGAATTACAGCGACTACATTATTTACGTTGATGAAAGCGGCGACCACGGCCTGGAGTCCATTGATCAAGACTATCCCGTCTTCGTTCTCAACTTCTGCATCTTTCATAAGGATATCTACACAGCGTCCGTCGTGCCGAAGATTCAGGCATTCAAGTTTGCCCACTTCGGCCACGATCTGGTTATTCTTCACGAACACGATATCCGCAAGCAGAAGCCGCCATATGTCTTTCTGCAAAATCAGGCCAGACGCGCCGTTTTCATGGATGGTCTGAACCGGATCATTGAGGACGCAGATTTCACTATTATCGCTGCGGTGATCGACAAGATGCGGCTGTCGCGTCAATACGCTCATCCCGGCAATCCCTACGAGATCGCGCTTTGTTTTTGTATGGAACAAGCATATGCCTTCCTCAAGGATCAAGGCCAACATTTTCGGACCACTTACCTTGTGGTCGAGCGTCGCGGCAAGCGAGAGGATGACGATCTGGAACTCGCCTTCCGCCGCATACGCGACGGAGCTAACCGATGGGGACAAATGCCGGGCTTTCAGATCGTATTCGCCGACAAGAAGATCAACTCGTCAGGACTTCAGATCGCCGACCTGACGGCACGTCCCGTCGGTCGACACGCCATTAATCCCAAGCAGCCGAACCGAGCCTGGGACATCGTGGAAACAAAGCTGCGGAAAAGTCCGGCGGGAGAAACCACCGGCTGGGGTTTGAAAAACTTCCCCTGAAAAGCGAAAGGCCCCGATATACACCGAGGCCAGCCGCCGACCGGGAACATCCCCCAGTCCAATGAGTATAAGATCGGCTTCCGGCGATAAATTGTCAAGTTTTTCTGCTATCGACAGGACGGGAACGAGTTGTCAGATGAAGAAACGGCTTAAAGGAAAACGGGTGGCGCTGATCGGCGCTCCGACCGATATCGGCGCCGGTCGCCGGGGCGGGTCGATGGGGCCGGAGGCGCTGAGAATCGCCGGCTTGAAAGCCGCCATCAACCGGCTCGGCTTTGACGCAGAGGACAGGGGCGACTTGACCGGCCCGGTAAATCCGGGGGCCGAACCGATGAACGGCTATCGCCATCTCCGCCAGGTTGTCGCCTGGAATGAGGCGGTCAGGAACGCCGTTCATCAGGCGCTGAAAGACGGAGACTTTCCCGTCGTCATGGGCGGCGACCACAGCCTTGCCGTCGGCTCGACGGCGGGAGTATCCCGTTACTGCGCCGAGGCCGGCAAGCCGCTTACGGTGCTGTGGCTGGACGCCCACGCCGATTTCAACACGCCGGCGTCCTCGCCGACGGGGAACATTCACGGCATGCCGGTCTCCTTTATTTGCGGCCATGGTCCTTCGGAACTGGCCGGACTGGGGGCCTTTACGCCGATGCTTGATCCTTCGGCCATCGTTCAGGTGGGGGTGCGCTCCGTTGACGCCGTCGAGAAGCGACTGGTGGCGGAAAGCGGCCTGATCGTTCATGACATGCGCCGGATCGACGAATACGGCATGAGGGCGGTAATGAAAGAGGCGCTGGATCAGGTTCGTCGGCGAAACGGCCACCTTCACGTCAGCTTTGACGTGGACTTTCTCGATCCTTCCATCGCTCCGGGGGTGGCGACGGCGGTTCCCGGCGGTCCCACCTATCGGGAAGCCCAGCTATGTATGGAAATGATTCATGATTGCGGTCTGATGGCGTCGCTGGATGTCATGGAACTGAACCCGGTCTTTGACGATCATAACAAAACGGCGGAATTGGTCGTGGAGCTGATCGAAAGCCTCTTCGGGGAGCAGACCCTGGCGAGAAGTTCAAAGCCATGAGCAGGCAAGACGAAATTATCGCCCAGGCGGAAAAGTACGGCGCCAACAACTACCTTCCGCTGCCGCTGGTTATTTCCAGGGCGGAAGGCGTGTGGGCGTGGGATGAGGACCAAAACAAATATATGGATTGCCTAAGCTCCTATTCGGCGCTTAACCAGGGCCACCGCCACCCGGCGATCATCAAGGCCTTGATCGAGCAGGCAGGGAAGGTGACGCTGACTTCGCGGGCCTTTCATAATATGCGCATGGGCGCTTTCCTGGAGAAGCTGTGCCGCTTGAGTTCGATGGAAATGGCCCTGCCGATGAACACCGGCGTCGAGGCCGTTGAAACCGCCATCAAGGCGGCGCGCAAATGGGGATATCGCATCAAGGGCATCAAGGACGGGCGGGCGGAGATCATCGTCTGCAACAACAACTTCCACGGACGCACGACGACGGTTGTCGGTTTTTCCTCGGAGCCTCGCTATCGGGACGGCTTCGGCCCCTTTGCCCCCGGCTTCAGGCTGATTGATTTCGGCGATATCGGGCAACTGGAGGCGGCCATCACCCCCGACACGGCGGCCTTCATGGTGGAGCCGATCCAGGGCGAGGGGGGCATCGTCGTGCCGCCCGAGGGCTATCTGGCGGCGGCCAAGAAAATTTGCCGGCAAAACAATGTGTTGTTCGTCCTCGATGAAATCCAGACCGGGCTGGGGCGCACCGGAAAGCTGTTTTGCCATCAGCACGAGGCCGGCGCCGAACCGGATGTGCTGATCGTCGGCAAGGCGCTGGGCGGCGGCGTTTATCCGGTTTCGGCGATGCTGTCGTCAAAAGAAGTCCTCGGCGTATTCACTCCCGGCGATCACGGCAGCACCTTCGGCGGCAATCCGCTGGCCTCGGCGGTCGGCGAGGCGGCGCTTGACGTAATCGTAAACGAGCGTCTCGCCGAGAAGGCGGAACGATCGGGACGCTATTTGATGAAGCGGCTCGCTTCCATTAACGGCGGCGCAATCAAGGAAGTGCGCGGCAAGGGCCTGCTGATCGGCATCGAGATCAAACAGAGCGCCGGCCCGGCCCGGCCCTATTGCGAAAGACTGATGAAACTGGGGGTGTTGGTCAAGGAAACCCATGTCCGGGTGATTCGCCTGGCGCCGCCGCTGATCATCACCATGGAGGAAATCGACTGGCTGGCCGAACGGATGCAAATGGTTCTTGGTAACTGATATAAAGACCATTGAATCATGGTATGATCCTCAGCGGTAATCAAGACAACCGGTTATGAAGGAAGGTTGCGGGTGGCGAGAAAACGTTCAACGGATTCCGACGAGCTTGGAACGGCGGCGCGTCTGCGGGCCGCCGAGACCATGTTCGAGGTCACGACGCAGGGAATCATGATCTGCGATTCCAAAGCCAGGGTCGTCAGGGTCAATCCCGCTTTCACCAAAATTACCGGCTATTCACAAAGCGATATTTGCGGCAGGAATCCGCGATTCCTTTCCTCGGGACGCCACGACGATGCTTTCTACAAGTTAATGTGGGACGCCATTTACAGGACCGGCAAGTGGGAAGGTGAAATCTGGAACCGTCGCAAAAGCGGCGAGATTTATCCCGAATGGCTGATCGTCGCCGCCAACAAGAACGAAGACGGCTCTGTTGAAAGCTATCTCGCCCTGTTCAGCGACACCTCCAAGCACAGGCGCGATGAAGAACGCATCAGCTATCAGGAAAACTATGACGCGCTGACCGGCTTGCCCAACCAGCGCCTCCTCCATGACCGGGTTCATCAGGCGCTGAAGCAGGCTGCCGCCGCCGGTCATCAGGCGGGAGTTCTTTACCTGGACCTGGATAACTTCAAGATAATCAACGACAGTCTCGGCCATGGCGTCGGCGATGCCCTGCTGGTCGAAATGGGGAAAAGGATCAAGTCCTGCCTCAGGGATCACGATACCGCAGGCCGTTTCGGCGGCGACGAATTCCTGGTGGTCCTGCCGATGGTTCATTCCGCCGAGGAAGCCGCCATGGTCGTTCACCGTCTCCAGGCGGCGATTTCGCAGCCGATACGTTTAAAGGGTCAGGAGGACGACACCGTACTCACCGCCGGCATCGGAGTAGCTTTCTATCCCGACGACGGAAAGACCGCCGGAGAACTCATTCGCAACGCCGATACCGCGTCCTTCCACGCCAAGGAACAGGGCCGCAACACCTACCAGTATTTCACCGAGGAAATGAACGCCAGGGCCGTGGAAAGCCTGAGCGTGGAGAATATGTTGCGCAGTTCCCTGGATCGAGGCGAGTTTGTGCTTCACTACCAGCCCAAGGTCGATCTGCGTCATGGTAAAATTACCGGCGTCGAGGCGCTGGTGCGGTGGGCGAGGCCTGACAAGGAGGGGCTGGCGCTTCCGTCCACGTTTATTCCTTTGGCCGAGGAAACAGGTTTTATCATTCCCCTCGGCGAATGGGTGATGAAGACTGCTTGCGCCCAGGCCAGACTCTGGCATGGCGCCGATGCGCCGCCCTTGACGATGGCCGTCAATATTTCCGCCCGCCAACTGTCGAAGTCCGGTTTCATCGATGATATTTCCCGGATTCTGGAAGAGACCGGGCTGCCTCCCGGTTTACTGGAAATGGAAATTACCGAAACGGCGCTGATGAAAAACACCAGGGACGCCATCGCCATCCTTCGCCGAATCCGCGAGATCGGCATCCGCCTTTCCGCCGATGATTTCGGCACCGGTTATTCATCGCTGAATTATCTCAGGAGTTTTCCGCTGGACACCATCAAGATCGACAGCACGTTCGTTGCCGACATCAGCGGCGGCGGCGGCGGAGCGACGCTGGCCGCAGCCGTCGTCGCCATCGGCCAGAGCCTCGGCTTGAAGGTAGTAGCCGAGGGAGTTGAGGATAACGAGCAATTGACTTTCCTGCGCCAGCAGTGGTGCGATGAAATCCAGGGTTTCCTTTTCAGCCGTCCTGTGCCGGGCGACGATATATTGCCTTTGTTGAAAGAAGGCCGACGGATATGACAAAAAAACTTTCCCGCCCTGAATTGCTTGCGCGTCTGCGCGGGATCAAGCTTCTTTCCCTGGACGTGGACGGGGTGCTTACCGACGGCGGACTGTATTACGCCGAGGACGGCAGGCAGTTGCGCAAGTTCAACGTCAAGGACGGCATGGGCATGAAACTGGCGATGAGCGTCGGCGTCGAGGTCGCCATCATTTCCGCCGGCGATGCGCCGTGCATCCTCAAGCGCGGCAAAGACCTCGGCATCCGCAATGTTCATATCGGCGCCGAGGACAAGCTGGCCAAGTTGAAAGAGATATGCGCCGAGCTGGGAATAGCCCTCGCCCACGCCGCGCATATGGGCGATGACCTGAACGATATCCCGGCGCTGGAAGCCGTCGGCTGCGCGCTGACCGTCGCCGACGCCGTGGAAGCGGTGAAAAATCTGGCCGACTTTGTTACCGAAAAAGGCGGCGGCGGCGGCGCCGTCCGCGAAATCTGCGACTTGTTGGCGGAAGCAAAAACCTCCCCCAGTGTACGTCAGGATTGATCAGGATCACCTGCGTTGCGCATTGTCGTCATTGCGACCGTGAGAGCGTCAGCGACACGGGAAGCAATCCAGTGGCCGGTGGCGCTCTCTGGATTGCTTCGTCTTGCTTCGTCGCTCCGCTTCTCGCAATCCTCGCAAAGACGGTTAGGCATGGCCCACAGCGGCCTTGAGTGTTCCAATCAATCCTGACGCGCTAAACTCCCCCTTAAAGCAAGGGGGAGGATTTCTCATCAAACAGTTCGGTCAGTTCCTGCATCATGGCGCCGCCCAGGTCTTCGGCGCCGGAGATGGTGACGGCCCGTCGGTAATAACGTTTAACGTCATGGCCGATGCCGATAGCGGTGAGTTCGACCTCGGAGCGGGTCTCGATCCATGATATGGCCTGACGCAGGTGGGCCTCCAGATAGACGCCGGCATTGGCCGACAGGGTGGCGTCATCGACCGGAGCGCCGTCGGAGATAACCATCAGGATGCGCCGCTGTTCGCGCCGCGCCAGCAGGCGGGAGTGCGCCCACAACAGGGCCTCGCCGTCGATGTTTTCCTTAAGCAGGCCTTCGCGCAGCATCAGCCCCAGGTTACGCCGCGTCCGCCGCCAGGGGGCGTCGGCGCTCTTGTAAATGATATGATAGAGATCGTTGAGGCGTCCGGGATGGTCCGGCTTGCCGTCGGCCACCCACTTTTCACGCGCATGACCGCCCTTCCAGGCCTGGGTGGTGAAGCCGAGAATTTCCACCTTGACGCCGCAACGCTCCAGGGTTCTCGCCAGAATATCGGCGCACATGGCGGCCACCGTTATCGGACGTCCGCGCATCGAGCCGGAGTTATCTATCAGCAGGCCGACCACAGTGTCACGAAAGTCGGTCTCGGCCTCCTGCTTGAAAGAAAGAGGATGAACCGGATCGACGATCACCCGCGCCAGCCTCGCCGAATCCAGCAAGCCCTCATCAAGGCCGAAATTCCATGATCTGGTTTGCTTGGCCAGCAGGCGGCGCTGAAGACGGTTGGCAAGCTGTCTTACCATTCCCGACAGATGGGAAAGCTGTTGGTCAAGCTGGGCGCGCAGTCTGGTAAGCTCCCGGCAGTCGCATATTTTGTCGGCGTTGATCACTTGATCAAAAGCGGTGGTGTAGGCGCGGTAAACAACTTGCGCCGAAGCGGCATTATCGGGACGGCGGGCATGGCCGGGATCGGCGGGCATGTCTTCGCCGGGCATGGGCGGCGCTTTTGCTTTGTCTACGTCCGTCCCGCCCAGGCCGCCGTCAACAGACTCCTGATCGGCGGTGGCGGCGTCCGGCTGATGATCCTCGTCATCACAACCGGCGTCTTGTTCGCTTTCGCCGTGATCCGAATCCGGGGCCTGATCCGCATCGGAAAGCTCCAGACGGGAGATCATCTCGGTCATGGTTCCGGCGAAAGCGTCCTGGTCGTCAATATAATCGGCCAGTCGGCCAAGCCCCTTGCCCATCCGCTCGGCCAGCCAGGGACGCCACGCCTCCATCATGGCGCCGGCCGAGGCCGGCGGCGGCAATCCGGTGAGAACTTCGCGCACCAGCAGGGCTACGGCGTCGGCGATGGGCGTCGCCTCGCGGTCGGCGATACCGGAGAAATCCCGGCAATGCTCCTCAAGACGCGCCCCCAGATTATCGGCGACTCCCGACAGACGGCGACCGCCCAAGGCTTCAAGACGCGCCTGCTCTGCGGCCTCGTAAACCTGACGGGCTTCGACGCCGGAAGGCATGAGGCGATGATGCGCATCTTCGTCATGATGGCGAAAGCGCACGGCCACGGCGTCGGCGGCGCCCCGCAGTCTGGTTACGTCATCTTTAACGATGGCGCGGCGCGGCGGCTCGGGCAAAAGCGCGGCGTTGCCGCCGAATATTCGATCCGGCGCCCTGGGCGCTCCGGCGACGCCGACCAACGCGGCGGCGGTGACGCGCTTGAGCAGTTCCGAGGGAGGCTCCGCCTGTGGCATGAGTTTGGACCCTAAAGCAGCGGCGCCTTGGCCACCGATTCCGGCAAATCGGCGCCGAAGCAGCGTTGGTAGTATTCGGCGATCACCGAACGCTCCAGCTCGTCGCACTTGTTGAGGAAGGTCAGGCGGAAGGCGAATTCCAGGTCGCCGAAGATTTCGCCGTTTTCGGCCCAGGTGATTATGGTGCGCGGCGACATCACGGTTGATATATCGCCGTTCATAAAGCCGGTGCGGGTCATGCCCGCCATTTCCACCATGGCGGCTACCGTCCTGCGGCCTTCCTTGTTATCGTAGGACGGCGCCTTGGCCAGCACGATCCTGATCTCGTCCTCGGGCGGCAGGTAATTGAGGGTGGCGACCACATTCCAGCGATCCATCTGGCCCTGGTTGATCTGCTGAACGCCGTGATAAAGACCTGTGGCGTCGCCCAGCCCGACCGTATTGGTGGTTGAAAACAGGCGAAATGAAGGATGAGGAGTCATCACCTTGTTCTGGTCAAGCAGGGTCAGCTTGCCGTTAGCCTCAAGGATGCGCTGGATGACGAACATCACGTCCGGCCTTCCGGCGTCGTATTCGTCAAAAACCAGGGCGACCGGGTTTTGTAGCGCCCAGGGCAGCATCCCCTCCTTGAACTCGGTAACCTGCTCGCCGTCGCGAATAACAATGGCGTCCCTGCCGATAAGGTCGATGCGGCTGATATGACTGTCCAGGTTAAGGCGGACGCACGGCCAGTTCAGCCGCGCCGCCACCTGCTCGATATGAGTTGACTTGCCGCTGCCGTGATAGCCCTGGATCATGACCCGGCGGTTATGGGCAAACCCGGCGAGGACGGCCAGCGTCGTGTCATGATCGAACTGATAGGCGCCGTCGATCTCCGGCACATGCTCCTCGGCCCTGCTGAAGGCCGGAGCCCGCATATCGCTGTCGATGCCGAACGTTTGACGCACGGAGACGGCAATATCGGGGACTTGCAGGGGAAACCCCGGTGAAGTTGTTTCGGCGACGCCTTGCATGATTATTCCTGATGCACTCTAAGATGGGCCATGACCGTCTTGTAGGCCTGGCTGATCTGTTTGAATTTTTCCTCGGACGCCTTATCGCCGCCGTTGGCGTCGGGGTGGTGGCGCTTGACCAGTTGCTTGTAGCGGGCCTTGACTGCGCCGGGAGTGATCGGCGGCAGCAGATCAAGAACCGCCATCGCCTTTCTCTCCGGCGCATCCGCCTCTTGAGTTTTGCCGCGCCTGTTCCCTGATCCGTCGCCGGAGCCGAAATCATTAAACGCGGCCTGTGGGTCGAAAGCGTAGATAAGCCTGGCGGCGCCCATCGGCCATGTCGGCCTTCGACCGACGGTGTCTTTGCGAATATCGGCCTCGACTTCTTCATCGGTCATGCCGTCGTAGTAGTTCCATGACTTGTTGTAGGCGCGGATATGTTCCATGCAGAACCAGTGGTAACTTCTCAGTTCCTCGCGGGAGCGCGGCGCCCGGAACTCGCCCGCTTCCCGGCAAGCCGGCCAGGCGCAGCGGCAGGGTTCGTTATCCGGCGTTTCGGCGCGCTTGATGTTATAATTGGATTTACTGTTCGCCATGACGTCAACTATGGTCTGTTAAGAGACGTTTTTCAAGCCGAAGGAGCATTGAATACAATGAGCGTTGCCGCCGCCATCAAGGAGAAACTGGATAAGGCCTTGTCGCCGTTGAGCATCGAGGTCAATGATGATTCAATCCGTCATGCCGGACATGCCGGCTCAAGGGCCGCCGGCGAGAGTCATTTCAGCCTGAAGATCGTTTCTTCAGCCTTCGCCGGAAAATCCCGCATCGAGCGTCAGCGGATGGTCTATGCCGCCCTCGCTGATGAGTTCGCCGCCGGACTTCACGCCCTGGCCATGAAGACATTAACGCCGGACGAAGCGGACTAAAGTCCGAACACCGTTTCCGTGCCGTTATCCCAGCCTTCCCACAAAAAATCATTTTCCTTGCCGTCGGCGATCAGGCGGAAGGCATAGCGGGCCTGTTCTTCGTAGAATTCGCAATAAGCGCCGATTTTATCCATGCCGCCGTTCATTTCGTGGGCTTCGGCGGGACACGGAGAGCCGCAAAAGTGACGGATGGCGCAGCGATTACATGGCGATATATCTTCCACCTTGCGCCCGGTTACATGTTTGAACTGCGGGCTTTCCAGGATTTTTTCAACCGGATCGGTGAACAGGTTGCCGCCGTTGAAGGCGGGCAAGCCGATGAACTCGCTGCACGGGAACATGCCGCCGTCGGGGGCCAGGGCGAAGAAACTGCGTCCGCCGCCGCAGGGCGAGATGTCGCACATCAAGCGGCGCGCCGTCGGGGCGATGATCGAGATCAGGATATTGGCGAAGTTGGCGACTATCATCTTGCGCCCGGTTTGCCGGTAAAGCTGATGGCTGCGCTCGACGGCGGCGATGAAGTGTTCTGCCGTTTCGGCGTCCCCGGCCTTGATGCCCCGCGCCCTCGGCAAGGTGCAGCGGATGACGTTCAGCATACAGGCGGGAACCTCGTGGCCGTGCAGGAAATCGACCATCTTGACCAGGTTCTTGACGTTCTCCCGGGTAATGGTGCAGATGACGTTAAAGCCGTCATAGCCGCGCAGGCGTTCAATGGCCTTGACCACCGCGTCGAAGGTTCCGGCGCCGCCCCAGGTCGAGCGCGTCCTGTCGGCGATGGATGCCTCGTGACCGTCCAGCGACAGGCCGATGCCGCAACCGTGGCCGGTCAGGAAATCAATGGACTCGCCGTCCAGCAAGGTGGCGTTGGTCTGCACGCCGAAGCGAAAGGTATCGGCGAAGGCCTCGATGCCGGCGAAAACCGCCTCGCGGTTGAGCATAGGCTCGGCCCCGTGAAAGATAACCTGGGGCAAGCGGCCTTCAGGCACCGTCTTCTTGAAGTAGGCCTTGAGCTTTTCCAGGGCCGCCATCACTTCGTCGCCGGTCATGTGGCGACCGTGCTTGCGCATGTCGCCGGGAATGTAGCAGTAGGTGCAGTCCAGATTGCAGCGCTCCGTCGGATTAAAATAAACCGCCGACGGCTTCAGGTTAAAGCGCAGCATCTCCATCTCATCGGCGAAACCGGCTGATTTTTTACGGTACTCGTCAAGCAGCGGACCGCCGGCCAGAGTCTCGGCCAGCCGATCTTTGGGCACTAATGACCAGAACGCCGTGTCCGGATCGACGACGCCGATATAGGTCTCGTGACCGATGTCGATGCACTGTAGGGCGGGACCGGCGCCGCTGTTGAAATAGCGGCCCGACGGCGACGCCTCCGCAGAACGCGGGGCGAGATCGGCTTGAGTCATTCAGACTTGCCGGCGGTCGGCTTTTTATCCATCAGGATGTAATGAGACAGGCCGGTGCCTTCGGCGTCACAGCTCTTGCGATAGGCGATAATATCTTTCGGGGACTTGTCGGTTTTGCCGTTGGCGGTCGCTTTATTCGCTTTGGTCATCAGTTTTCTCCCTGCACATTAAAAAAGGGCCTCGGTGAGCCGTAACGACTCACCGCAACCCTTTACCGTCGGATTGCCGGTCGTTCAATTGCCCCGTCAGGTCTCCGCGCCTGAATGAATAACCTCTCGCCGCATTACGGTCAAGCTTAAGGAGAACCAAGTTTCCATGTGAACGAGCGCTCGACAACGCCGCCCACGGTGCGAATTTTCAGCAACACCGTGGAGGGAACGGGAGCCGTCGGCTTGAATGTCAGAAGCCCTTGGCGGTGGTGGCCGCCGGGCGGGTCGCCATCCCAGGCCGCCGGCTTGTGCTCGCCCCCGGCAGAGTCAACCAGCACGGCGACGGCCAACATATCCTGATCCAATGCGACTGAATGCGTATCGAGGACCACTTGGAACTGCCAAAGTTTCGCCGATGCGGACAGCATCTGCGGCGTTACCTTGACCGTTACCCGCCCTTCCCTATTCTCCAGGGGCGTCAGCATCGCGTTTTGCGCCATGACGGAAGCGGGCAAGCTTAAGGATGCCGCGCCGATGAATGCCGTCAGCAGCAAACCCGCCGCCATCTGCGGATTGCCGAAGTCGGCATGAATAAAAGCCGCCAGTTGGCGTGCAATATAGACAATTCCGGCAAGATTGGCGGCCAGACCGAACCAGAACAGTTCGATCTGGTACTGACTGACCAGCGAAACCAGCCCGGCGGCGCCGAGCGCCGGCAGCAGATTGACCAGATAGTGCGTACAGCAAGACACCATGGCCGCGCCGGAGGTGGCGCCGGTGACGGCAACCACTTTCCCCGAATGGGCGGCATGCAGGGCGCGGCGAAGATAGACGTACAGACCTACCTGGATGCCGAACCCCACCGCAAGCGCGACGATGAACGGCCCAAAATCGCGGAACTGGTCAAGGGTGAACGACCATCCCGAGACCAGGGTCAACAGACCGAAATAAAGGATCAGCAGCGCGGCTGTTCCCGATAAACCGACGCCCGCCGCCGCCCCGAACGACATCCATGTGAATTGCCCGGACGCCGATATCCGCTTGTCGCAACACGAATGTCCCTCGGATTTCAGGCCGGATGCGCCGCCGGCCGCACGAAAGTAGGCCGGATCGGCCAGAAAACGGTCACGACAGCCCAAGGAGCAGAAATAAATCTGCTCTCCCTCGAACTCAATGCCGGCCGCCGCCGCCGCCGGAGTCACTTGCATCTTGCAAACCGGGTCCACAGGCATGGGAAACTCCTTGATAAATGGTTGCAGGCGAAGGCATCATTTCATTCCCCCGATATGGGGGATGAAGGCGGGGACTTGAGCGACGTAATCGGCGTAACGCACGGGGAAGCGGTCTCGGGCTTCGCGCTCCTCGGTTCTTGCCAGACGGACATACATGACGACCAGCACAGGGAACATCAGCAGCGTCAGCAGGGTCGGCCATTGCAACAGGAAGCCCAGCAGCACGGCGATGAACCCCATATACTGGGGATGACGGATCACGGCGTAAGGGCCTGTGACCGCCGGCTCACCCCCGGCTTGGGCGGCATGCAGCACATGCCACGCCCTGGCAATGATGATGAATCCGGCGACGATAAGCAGGTTGCTGAGGATGTGCAGCGGGCTGAAGTGAGGGTCACCCTCAAGCCCGAACAGGGTTGACCACAAATGGCCGGCGTCATGGCCGAAGGGATCGAGCGCCGGATAACGGTCGCCCAGCCAACCCGACAGCAGGTATATAGTCAGCGGAAAACCGTACATCTCGGCGAAGAGGGCCACCACGAAGGCTGAAAAGGCGCCGAGCGAACGCCAGTCGCGGACATCCTTCGGGCGGCTGAAGCTGGCGGCGAACAGAATGAACACAGCCGAGTTAACGATAACGAGCAGCCACAAACCGTAGGCGGGAGCGGCGTCGGTCATCGCCGTCACTCCTTCTTGTCGGCAGAGCCGTGGCCGCCGTGGCCGTGACCGCCATGCATGAAGAAATGCATGCCGATGCAAATCAACAACGGCAACAACAGCGGCAACGCTCCCGCCAGATGCGCCCAGTGCTCAAAAACCAGCAATACGCCGGCAAAAGCGAGGAACGCCAGCAGAGCGACGCCGGTCCTGGAACGCCAGAAAGGAGCGTCATGAGAGCAACCGACCACGCCGGGCCTCCATATCTTAAAGACCATTCAATCATCGTCGCGTAAGCCGAATCATACCCGGAAATGTAAAAAATTGCGACAGAATTACGGGACAATCAATCTATGAGCAATTGACAGGCCTCGTCCGCTCCGACTAAGGTTCCGGCCATGGTGTTTCGATTAAGTCTTCGCCGGTGCGCATACGCCTTGACGGCGATGTTGGTAATCGCCGCCCTGGCCGGAGCGGGGAGCGCGCATGCCCGCCACTTGAGCGGCGCGGCTGATATCATTCCCGTTGACCGGCATCATGAACAGCACGCCCCCCTGAACACTCAGGCCCCCGACGGGACAATTTCGTCATCCGGCTACGCCCTGGTCTGTTGCCCCGCTCCATTACCGGACGGGGCGACGCCGGCGGCGAGCGTCAAGACTCACCCCCCGCTGCGCCTTATGCCGGGCGAGTCCCGCCCGCTTTCGGGCCGCACCCTTATCCCCGATCCCGCTCCGCCCCGAATCATCGTCTGAATTCCTTACCCCTCGGGAGGCCTATTCGTCCCGGGGAGTCTTATTCATCAACGACGATATTGGAGCAAAAGCGATGACACGTGAGCATGATCACGCCCGAAACCTGTCCACGCGACGGGGCTTCGTAGTGGCGGCAAGCCTTGGAATACTGGGCCTTTACGGCGTCTGGACGGCCCTGGGAGCGACGAAAAGCAAAACAAAAACGAATCCGGATGAGCATGGCGGCCACGGGGCGCCCCAACCGGAAGCCCAACCGGAAGCCATGAACGGTCATGGCGGCCACGGGGCGCCGGTCCAGGGACCGACGCCTGACGAATTCCGCCGACTTGTAAAGACCCATGCCGAACGCTGGAAACAGGCGGACGGCAGCGTGTTCCCCGGCTTTTCACCCGAACCAGCCGTCCTCGACCCCCACGCCGGACACGGCATGTCGGCAACGCATAACATGCCTTCCATGCCGCAAGGCCAGACGACGCACGATATGCACGGCGCGGTCGCTGAGGCCGATGACGGGGCCAAGGTCTACCTGATGGCCTATCAATGGGGATTCGATCCCGCGTGGCTGAAGCTGGAAATGGGGAAAAGCTACCGTTTCAGCATGATGGCGCTCGACGTCAGCCACGGCGCCTCGATTCAAGTAGGAAAAGGCAGTCTGATCAACCGTCTGCGTCCGGGCGCAGTGGCGGAGCGCGACATAACCTTCACCGAAAGAGGTTCGCATCTTGTCTATTGCACGGTCTATTGCGGCGCTTACCACGACCGCACCATGACCGCCCGCATCGACGTGGTTTGAGGGAGGCGACAATGACAATCAAACATCAAGACATCTCCCTCGGCGAGGCGATGGAAGCGATCGCCCCGCGTGACCGGCATTTGATCCGTGCCCTGTTCACGCTGTCTCTGGCCGCCTTGTTTTTAGGCCTGTTCATGGGACTATGGGCAGCCATGGCGCGCAACGGCATTGCCCGGCCCGAACTCCCCGAAACCGGCTATCGGGTGCTGACCATGCACGGGGTGGCGGTGTTCTTTCACTGGCTGTCGCTGGCGCAGGGAGCGCTGCTTCTGGTGCTGGCGGCCAAAGAACGCCGGGCGCCGCTGGCGCTTAACGGACTGGGCTGGGCCGGGGGGGCTTTGATGCTGATCGCCTTTGCCCTTCAGGCGACGGGAACGCTGTCGGGAACGCCGCTGCTTTATGACGGCTCCCCGGAATTGGCGGGCGAGGAACGCTTGGGCGCCTTTCTCTTCTATCTCGGTTATCTGGTGCAGGCGCTCGGACTGGCGGCGCTGACCATGCCCGCCATCGCCACCCTGATGGCGGCGAAACGAAGCCGGGGCGGGGAGTGGTCGGGTCCGGGGTTCGGAGCCGTACTCTGGGGCGGACTGGTGCTGGTAAGCGCGGCAACGCTCGCCAACGCCTTTCTGCCGGCGGCGCTGTGGGCGGCGGGATGGGAAGAGTTCCCCGCCGATCATGTCACGCTGTGGCATGTGCTGTTTCACAACATGCACTATCTGCCGCTGCTGGGCGCCATGCTCGCCTGGACCCTGCTGTTGCCCGAGATTTCGGGGGCGCGTTCGGTGTTCGGCAGCAATTTCTCGAAGATCGTCTTCACGCTCTATCTGGTCTTCGTGCCGCCGACCTCGCTCTATCACATGTTCCTGGAGCCGGGTCTTGATCCTCTGGTGCTGGTGCTGGGATCGCTCCTGTCGCTGTTCATAGGCGTTCCCACCATCGCCGCCTTTCTGGTGACGACGGCATCGCTGGAGGCGCATGCGCGGGCCAAGGGAGCAAAAGGATGGTTCGGCTGGATACGCAGCCTCGACTGGAGCGATCCGGCCACGAACGCGCTGGGAGCGGCGGTGGTGAACCTCGCCCTGGGCGGCATTCTGGCCTTCGTCCTGATCCAGGAGAAACTGGCCGGCCTGCTGTCGGACACCTTCTTCGTCCCCGGCGCTTTCCACTTTATTACTCTGGGGGTGGTGACGATGACGCTGCTGGCGGTCATGCTGCGCCTGCTTCCGCATCTGACGGGTCAGAACGCCCCGGCGCCGAAGTTGCTTTCCCGCCTGCCCTGGCTGATCACGGCGGGCCTGCTGCTGTTCGGACTCGCCGGCGCGGCGGCGGGGGCGCAGGGTATGCCCAGGCGGGTGCTCGATGCCGGCTATGAAGGCGCCGCGCCCGTTGCCTGGACGATGCTGTCCCAGATCATCGGCGCGGGAGCGGCGGTAATGGCCGTCGGCCTTGTGCTTCTGACTCTCGGGGCGGCGCTGCCGCTTGTGGGCCTGGGCCGCAAAGCCATAAGGGCGAAAACGGCGCTTGCTCCGGCGCCTGAGCCTCTGGCGCTCCGGCAAGCGGCATGGGGCGGCTCGACCTCGGTGGCGTTTCTTCTTTTCCTGATGGGAGCCGCCACCTGGGCGGCGTTTACGCTGATGACGTCGCTGCCGGTGATCGCCGGCGGCGCCGCCGGTCATTGAGGAGGACCAAGGTATGAGTAACGATATCAAGCTGTTGGTGCTGGTAGCGGTCGTCTGGCTGTTATTGGCTCTGGCCTATGCCCTGGTTCCCATGCTGAATATGCCGGGCGGCGCGTTGGCCTGGGGTTCGGGCGCGGCTCTGTTTATGCTCCTGGCCTTTTGGGCCGGGAAGGCGGAAAGGGCCGGGAAAATGTAACCAATAGTTCTGGGAATGCCGCAGGCGATTGAATCCGGTCACAAACCGCTAATCGTCTTGCGGCATTCAGGGAATCCCTTATTCTTAAGGCCATGTCGGCAAAAGCAACCTGGCTTTTCGTGTTCGTGGCGCTTTATTGGGCCTACTGCGTCTTCTGGGGCATCAAGTGCGCCCGGACGGCCAAGACGGCTGCCGATTACTTCATTTCGGGCCGTCAAACCCCGACGTGGGCATTCGTCCTCGCGGCCACCGCCATATCGTTCTCAGGATGGGTCTTTATAGATCATCCGGGGATGATTTACCGCGACGGGTTCCCCTATGCCTACGCCTCGTTCTGCGCCATAGCCATCCCGTTTACCGGCGTCCTTTTCTTTAAGCGCCAATGGATGCTGGGCAAACGCTTCGGCTATGTGACGCCGGGCGAGATGCTGGCGGACTATTTCCGGGGCGATGCCGTCCGCATCCTGACGGTAGGCGTGGCCCTGTTGTTTTCAATCCCCTGTCTCGGCGTGTTGTTGCGGGCGTCCGGCCTGCTGTTCAACGTGCTTACCGACGGTCTCATCAGCGCCAACGTCGGCATGTGGGCGCTTTCGGTTTCCGTTATAATCTATGTGGTCCTGGGGGGACTAAGAGCCGTAACCTATGTGGGCGCTTTGCAATGCGTCCTGCTCGGCCTCGGCGTCATAATCATCGGCATGATCGCCCTTGACCATATCGGAGGATGGAACGCCCTGCAGAACGGCCTTGCCGGACTCGCCGCGTCCGATCTCGGCAAATGGGGCGCGACCAAGGGCCTCGGCGGCGGCGACTATAACGCCTACTTCGCCATGCCCGGCGTGATCCAGTTCACCGCCGGACTGGGCAAGGAGACGCCGACAGGCGGCCTGTGGACGGGCGTCATGGGCTTGACCTTCCTGTTCGCGCTGATGGGCGTCCAGTCGTCCCCGGCGTTCACCATGTGGGCCTTCTCCGGCAACAATCCCAAGCCGTTCGCTCCTCAGCAGGTATGGGCGTCTTCCTTCGGCATCGGCTTTATCCTGTTCCTGTTCGCCGCCGTCCAGGGCATAGGGGCGCATCTTCTGGGCGCCGACGCCGCCGTGACGGAAGCCGGCCTTGCCCTCGGCAACGCACTGCCTGACCTGACCGCCGACAAGCATGGCGCTCTGGTCGCTCATTACATCAACTCCGTCGGTAAAAGTTCCCTGTGGCTGGTCGGCCTGCTGGCGGTCTGCGCCCTGGCGGCCCTCCAGGCGGCGAGCGCCTCCCATATGTCAACGACCGGCGGCATATTGACCCGCGATCTGTACAAACGCTACCTCAGCCCGACCGCTTCACATAAAGCCCAAAAGCTGTTCGGGCGCATCAGCGTTATCCTTATCGCGGCATCGGCGCTGACGACGGCGGCCTGTTTTACCGACAATCCGGTTTTTCTCGGCGGCATGGCGGCGGCTTTCGGCTTGCAGATGTGGCCGTCACTGGCGGCGGCGACCTATTTCCCGCAGCTCACCCGGCAGGGGGTGACGCTGGGCCTGATTGCCGGCATCCTCGGCGTTATCTTTACCGAATCGCTCGGCGTTTCGATTGCCGGCTTTTTCGGCGTCGATTTGGCCTGGGGCCGTTGGCCATGGACCGTTCATTCGGCGGTTTGGGGCATAATCATGAATCTGGCCGTCTGTCTGCCCGTCTCGGCGATGACCCAAAATAACAGCGAGCGCGCTCACCGCATGAAGTTCCATAACTTCCTGGCCGAAAATGCCGGTCTTCCCGCCGAGAAGCATGGCCTGAAGCCCATTGCCTGGATCATCACCCTCGGATGGTTGTTCTTCGGCGTCGGCCCCGGCGCCGTCATCGGCAACGATATCTTCGGATCGCCGAACGCCGGCGCCGTCAAGGCGTGGACTTTCGGCATGCCGTCGATCTGGGCCTGGCAGATTGTATTCTGGATTCTGGGAGTGGGAATGATGTGGTTTCTGGCCTACAAAATGGAAATGTCAACCATGCCCCGGAAGAAGGTCGAAGCCTTGGGCGAGGACATCGGGTTATAAACAACTGTTTGCAACAAGCCTCAGGAGGGAAAATGTCCGACAATCTGTTGTTTCCGGTTTCAGACGCTTTGGCCAAATCGGCGTGGGCGGATAACGGCAAGTACCTTGACATGTACAAGCAGTCGATTGATGACGGCGAAAAATTCTGGGGTGAGCAAGGCAAGCGCATCGACTGGATCAAGCCCTACGCCAAGGTCAAGGACGTCAGCTTCCAGGCCCCGGACGTCCATATCAAGTGGTTTTACGACGGCTCCCTCAACGCCTCCGCCAACTGCCTCGACCGCCATCTGAAGAGCCGGGGCGATCAGACCGCCATCCTGTGGGAGGGAGACAACCCGAACGAGTCCAGGACGATCACCTACCGTGAGCTTCACGAGCAGGTATGCCGTCTGGCCAACGCCCTGAAGAACGAGGGGATCAAAAAAGGCGACGTGGTCACCATCTACATGCCGATGATCCCCGAGGCGGCGGTCGCCATGCTGGCTTGCGCCCGCATCGGCGCCGTTCATTCGGTGGTGTTCGGAGGCTTCTCGCCGACGGCGTTGGCCGGGCGCATCAAAGATTGCGATTCCAACTGCCTGATCACGGCCGACGAGGGAATGCGCGGCGGCAAGCCGGTTCACTTGAAAGCCAATGCCGACGAGGCGCTGAAAACATGCCCGACAGTCAACAAGGTATTCGTCGTCAGCCGCACCAAGACCGCCGTCAACTGGGTAAAAGGCCGCGACGTGCGCTACTACAAGGCCTGTTCCGAGGCCTCGCCCGACTGTCCGCCGGAAGAAATGAACGCCGAGGACCCGCTGTTCATTCTTTACACCTCCGGCTCCACCGGCAAGCCCAAGGGAGTTATCCACACTACCGGCGGCTATATGGTTTATGTCTCGATCACCCACCAATACATATTCGACTATAAGGACGGCGAAGTATTCTGGTGCACCGCCGACGTCGGCTGGGTGACCGGACACAGTTACATCGTCTACGGGCCGCTGGCCAACGGCGCCATAACCCTGATGTTCGAGGGCATCCCCACCTATCCCGACGCCTCCCGCTTCTGGCAGGTGTGCGACAAGCACTCGGTCAACATTTTCTATACCGCGCCGACGGCGATTCGCGCCCTGATGCGCGAGGGCGACGGGCCGGTCAAGAAAACCGGGCGCAAGTCGCTTCGCATCCTCGGCACGGTCGGCGAGCCGATCAATCCTGAGGCGTGGCTGTGGTATCATCGGGTCGTCGGCGACGAGCGCTGTCCGATCGTCGATACCTGGTGGCAGACCGAGACCGGCGGCATTTTAATAACGCCGCTGCCCGGCGCCATGGCGCTCAAGCCGGGTTCGGCTACCCTCCCCTTCTTCGGCGTCAAGCCTCAGCTCGTCGATAGCGAAGGCAAAGAGCTGAAAGGCGCGGCATCGGGCAACTTGTGCCTTACCGACGCCTGGCCGGGAATGATGCGCACCGTATTCCGCGACCATGACCGCTTCGTGCAGACCTATTTCTCCACTTATCCCGGCCGCTATTTTACCGGCGACGGCTGTCGGCGCGACGAAGACGGCTATTACTGGATCACGGGCCGGGTCGATGACGTGATCAACGTCTCCGGTCACCGCATAGGCACGGCGGAAGTGGAAAGCGCCCTGGTCGCCCATCCCAAGGTGGCCGAGGCGGCGGTGGTCGGCGCTCACCACGACATCAAAGGCCAGGGCATCTACGCCTACGTCACCCTTAACCTCGGCGAGGAACCTTCCGACGCATTGCTCAAAGAACTCGGCAATTGGGTAAGGAAAGAAATCGGTCCCATCGCCAAGCCCGACTGGCTGCAATGGGCGCCGAGCCTGCCCAAGACCCGCTCCGGCAAAATCATGCGCCGCATCCTGCGCAAAATCGCCGAAAACGACTACGCCAATCTGGGCGACATCTCAACCCTGGCCGACCCCACCGTGGTCGAAAGCCTGATCGAAAACCGGAAGAACAGATAAAATCAAGGGCCACCTCCCCCGTAAGGAGGGGCCGGGGGAGGTTTATCGCGCCGTCTCGATTTGCGAGACGTCCCTGACGGCGCCCTTGTCGGCGCTGGTGGTCATGGCGGCGTAGGCGCGTAGCGCCGATGAGACCTGACGGTTGCGGCCCTCTGCTTTCCAGGCGGAGATTCCCTTGTTCTCCATTTCCCGGCGGCGCCTGTCCAGCTCGGCTTGAGCGAGGGCGACGTTGATCGAACGGCCCGGAATGTCGATCTCTATCCTGTCGCCGGTTTCGATCAGGCCGATGGCGCCTCCGGCGGCGGCTTCCGGCGATACATGGCCGACGGCCAGGCCGGAAGTGCCTCCCGAAAAACGGCCGTCGGTAACCAGGGCGCAGACTTTGCCGAGGCCCATGGATTTCAGATAGCTGGTCGGATAAAGCATCTCCTGCATGCCGGGACCGCCCTTGGGGCCTTCGTAGCGAACGATGACCACGTCGCCTTTTTTGACGCCGCCGCCGAGTATCATGCTGACCGCTTGTTCCTGACTTTCGCAGATGACGGCGGGGCCGGAGAACTTGAGGTTGCCGGCGTCCACCCCCGCCGTTTTGACGATGCAGCCGTCCTCGGCGATGTTGCCGTAAAGCACGGCGAGGCCGCCGTCGACGCTGTAGGCGTGGCCGACATTGCGGATACACCCTTGTTCCCGGTCAAGGTCGAGGTCGGGATAACGTTTTTCCTGGCTGAAGGCTTGTTGGGTCGGCTTGCCGCCGGCGGCGGCGCGGTAAAATCGACGTACGCTTTCTTCCCGGCAGCGGCCCACGTCCCAGGCGTTTAGAGCCTCGGCGATGGTCGGCGCGTAAACGGTGGGAACGTCGCGGTGGATCAGGCCGGCCCGGTCCAACTCGCCGAGGATAGCCATGATGCCGCCGGCGCGATGCACGTCCTCCAGATGGTAGTGGGAACTGGGGGCCACCTTGCACAGATTGGGCGTCTTCCTCGACAGGCGATCCATGTCGGCCATGGTGAAATCGACATTCCCCTCATTGGCGATGGCCAGCAGGTGCAGCACCGTGTTGGTGGAGCCGCCCATGGCGATATCGACGGTCATGGCGTTCTCGAAGGCCTTGAACGAGGCGACGGAGCGCGGCAGCGCCGAGTCATCGCCGCCGTCATAGTAGCGTCTGGCGATGTCAACGACGGTATGGCCGGCCTTGACAAACAGTTCGCGCCGGTCGGCATGGGTGGCCAGCAGGGTGCCGTTGCCGGGCAAGGCCATGCCGATGGCTTCGGCCAGACAGTTCATCGAGTTGGCGGTGAACATGCCGGAGCATGATCCGCAGGTGGGACAGGCGGAGCGTTCATACTCCAGCGCCGATTTATCGTCGGCGTCAGGGTCGGCGCCCCGGACCATGGCGTCGATCAGGTCAATCGGGGTTTCCTTGCCGTTTATGGTTATCTTGCCGGCCTCCATGGGACCGCCCGAGACCATCACCGTCGGAATATTGAGGCGCATCGCCGCCATCAACATGCCAGGCGTGATCTTGTCGCAATTGGTGATGCAAACCATGGCGTCGGCGCAATGGCCGTTGACCATGTATTCCACCGAATCGGCGATCAGGTCGCGGGACGGCAACGAATACAACATGCCGCCGTGGCCCATGGCGATGCCGTCGTCGATGGCGATGGTGTTGAACTCCTTGGCGACGCCGCCGGCGAAAGTAATGGCCTCGGCCACCAGTTGCCCCATGTCCTTGAGATGCACATGCCCCGGCACGAACTGGGTAAAGGAATTGACGACGGCGATAATCGGCCTGCCGAAATCACTGTCCTTCATGCCGGTGGCCCGCCACAGGCTGCGTGCGCCGGCCATGTTGCGCCCGTGGGTGGATGTTCTGGAGCGATATTCCGGCATCAGGCGCTCACTTTTCTTTGATATTTTCCCGGCGCTGTTCGATCTTGTCCCGGCGGTCTTCCATGCGTTCTTGGGTGTTTTCCCGGCGCTGTTCGATCTTGTCCCGGCGGTCGTCCATGCGCTCTTGGACGTTTTCCCGGCGCTGTTCGATCTTGTCTTGGCGGTCGCCCATGCGCTCTTGGACGTTTTCCCGGCGTTGTTCGATCTTGTCTCGACGATCACCCATGCGCTCTTGGACGTTTTCCCGGCGCTGTTCGATTTTATCTTGGCGGTTGCCCGCACGCCCTTCGGCCTTATCTTGGCGGTTGCCCGCACGCCCTTTGACGTTGTCTTTGCGGCCCTCAGGACGTTTTTGCGCTAATTGCAGTCGATTATCATGGGTATCTTGTCGCGCTTCCTGTTGATTCGACGGGTATGCAGCGGCAATTCCTTGAAAGGAAAAGAAAATAGCAAAAACAGCTATCAACATTGATGTTATTTTCATGGCGGCTTCCTTTGGTTTTGAATCGGCCTTCATACTTACCTCTTAACACAAAAAAAATAAAGTCCCCCGCGCTGCAATGCGGCGTTGAGTTCCTCGGCTACTTTTATTTCAGGCGGCGAGTTCCCATATTAATCGTACGGAGTGTTTATTTATCGATGAAAGGAGGATGTCATGACTCGGTATAAGAAAGAATTTCTGTCCGTTCTGACCCTCGTGCTGTCGGCGTTGCCGACGGTTGCGTCGGCGCAAGTTCAGGTGTTGATGGATTGCGGCGACCGCAACAAGGGCATAGCGGAACTGAAGAATAGGTTTGCCGAGGAACCTGTGTCCATGGGGTTGTCTTCCGGCGGCGAGGTGATTGAAGTGTTCAAATCGGATACCGGAACCTTTTCAATCATCATAACGCGGCCCGACGGCGTCAGTTGTCTTTTGCTGTCCGGCGAGAACTGGGAGCAACTGCCGGTGCGGCCCGTCGGCGGCGCTGCTCTCTAGTCCGCCGTGAAGGCCTGAATCCCGGTCTGGGCGCGGCCGAGGATCAAGGCGTGGATGTCGTGAGTGCCCTCGTAGGTGTTGACGCTTTCCAGGTTCATCAGATGGCGGATGACGTGGAAGTGGTCGGCGATGCCGTTGGCGCCGTGCATATCGCGGCTCATGCGGGCGATGTCGAGCGCCTTGCCGCAGGAATTGCGCTTGATCAGTGAAACGGCCTCGGGGGCGCATACGCCGTCATCCAGCATCCGGCCCACCCTCAGACAGGCTTGCAGGCCGATGGCGATTTCCGTCTGCATGTCGGCCAGTTTCTTCTGGATCAACTGGTTGGCGGCCAGCGGTCGGCCGAATTGTTTGCGCTCCATGGTGTAGTTGCGGGCGGCGAGCCAGCACGACTCGGCGGCTCCCAGCGCTCCCCAGGCGATGCCGTAGCGGGCCTTGTTGAGACAGCCGAAAGGTCCGGCCAAGCCCTCGGCGCCGGGCAGGATATGGTCATCGGGCGCGAAGACATCGTTCATGACGATCTCGCCGGTGATCGAGGCGCGCAGCGAAAACTTGCCTTTGATCGTGGGGGTGGTCAGCCCCTTCATGCCGCTCTCCAGAATGAAGCCGCGAATGACGCCGTCAAGTTTGGCCCAGATTATCATCACGTCGGCGATGGGGGCGTTGGTGATCCACATCTTGGCGCCGTTGAGGCGGTAGCCGCCGGCGGTCTTTTCTACCTTGCAGATCATTGATCCGGGGTCTGAGCCGTGGTCCGGCTCGGTCAGGCCGAAGCAGCCCACCCATTCACCGGCGGCCAGCCTGGGCAGATATTTCAGGCGTTGTTCCTCGGTTCCGTAGGCATAGATCGGATGCATGACCAGCGACGACTGGACGCTCATCGCCGAGCGATAGCTGGAATCGACGGCCTCGATCTCACGCGCCGCCAGCCCGTAGCACACATGATTGACCCCGGCGCCGCCGTATTTTTCGGGCAGGGTCGCGCCGAGAAGTCCCAGCCCGCCCATCTCGGTCATGATCGCCCGATCAAAACGCTCGTCGCGGTTATCCTGAACGATGCGCGGCATCAGCCTGGAGCGGGCGTAGTTGCGGGCGGCGTCGCGCACCAGCCGTTCCTCTTCCCGCAACTGGGTCTCCAGCAGGAACGGATCGTCCCATGAGAAAGGCGCAACCGAGGTCATCTAAGTCATTCTCCGGCGTCGGCGCGGATATTGAGCCACAAATTTCCCAATGGGTAGTTCTCTACGCTTTAGATTGTAAAACGGCTCCCGAATTTCCAACGCATTGACTGACGGAAATGCCGTTTTATTAACCACAGAGGCACAGAGGAAGATAGAGAAGAAAAAAGAAAAAGCAGAAGAAAAACTTCTCCTGATCTTCTCTGCGCCTCTGTGTCTCTGCGGTCAATCCGATCTATTCACGGTCCAGGCGTTGAACTATAAGGCTTCGCCTCCCACTCCCGCGCCAGCTTTTGCGCCTCGGCTATCTGGGCCGGGGTCATGAGTTCGGCGACCTTATCGCGGTTTTCGACGGCAACTTCATTCCCCTGAGTAGCCGCAAGGTTGAACCACATATGGGCCATGATATAATCCTGCGTTACGCCCCGGCCCTCATTGTACATATCCCCGAGGGTGATCTGGGCGAAGGCGTCGCCCTGGTCGGCGGCCAAGCTATACCACTTCACAGCTTCCTTGTGGTCCCGCGTCACGCCTCGGCCCTCGGTGTACATATCCCCGAGGGTGATCTGGGCGAAGGCGTCGCCCTGGTCGGCGGCCAAGCGAAACCACTTCGCCGCTTCCTTGTGGTCCTGCGTCACGCCTCGGCCCTTGTCGTACATACACCCGAGGTCGAACTGGTCGTAGGTGTCGCTCTGATCGGTGATCAGGCGAAACCACTTCATCGCTTCCTTGTGGTCCCGCGCCACGCCCCGGCCCTCGGCATACATACGCCCGAGGGTCTTCTGGGCGGAGGCGTTACCCTAGTCGGCGGCCAAGCGAAACCACTTCACCGCTTCCTTGTAGTCCTGCGTCACGCACCGGCCCTCGGCGTACATATCCCCGAGGTCGAACTGGGCGGCGGCGGCATCGCCCTGGTCGGTGATCAAGCGAAACCACTTCGCCGCTTCCTTGTGGTCCTGCGTTACGCCCCGGCCCTCGGTGTACATATCCCCGAGCATGAGCTGGGCGGCGGCGTCGCCCTGGTCGGCGGCCAAGCGAAACCACTTCATCGCTTCCTTGTAGTCCTGCGTCACGTCCCGGCCCTCGGCGTACATGACCCCGAGGTCGAACTGGGCATAGGCGTTACCCTGGTCGGCGGCCAAGCGAAACCACTTCATCGCTTCCTTGTAGTCCTGCGTCACGTCCCGGCCCTCGGCGTACATACGCCCGAGGTCGAACTGGGCATAGGCGTTACCCTGGTCGGCGGCCAAGCGGTACCACTTCTCCGCTTCCTTGTGGTCCTGCGTCACGCCTCGGCCCTCGGCGTATATATCCCTAAGGATGAACTGGGCCGAGGTGTCGCCCTGGTCGGCGGCCAAGCGATACCACTTCACCGCTTCCTTGTAGTCCTGCGTCACGCCCCGGCCCTCGGTGTACATATCCCCGAGGTCGAACTGAGCGGCGGCATCGCCCTGCTCGGCGATCAGGCGAAGCGCTATTTCATAATCCTGCCTATCGTGTTTCATAAATCCTGCCTACCGTATGCGGCAACCCCATCCTCAAAAGGCCCCGCCGCACTTGTCGCCGCACCGCCCACGGCCAGAACCATGCCTATCAGTCCGACTCTCAAAGCGCTACGCATTGGTCGCCCCCTATGACTGGTATGTCGTAATTGCCTTCCACTGTGAGTTTACGCTGACACAAATACAACGTTTCCGTCAAGTTCGGCGCGGATTTACCTTGCCGGACATGCTGTTAAGCGCGTCAGGATTGATGAGAATCACTCAAAGCCACGTTGGGCCGCGCCTCACCGTCATTGCGAGGAGGCGAAGCCGACGAAGCAATCCAGTCCCCGCGTCGCCGCCATATGGATTGCTTCCCGCGTCGCTGACGCTCGCGGTCGCAATGACGGTAATTTGTAACGCAGGTGATCCTGATCAATCCTGACACGCTGTCAGGCCGCATTACGCACAACTTCAAGCACCGCAACGGGATTGCGCTCGATCACCGCCAGCAGCACCCGCGCAGCTCCTTCCGGTTGCCGCCGGCCTTGTTCCCAGTTGCGGACGGTATCAAGGCTGACGCCGAAATTGCGGGCAAAGTCTTTCTGGGTCATGCCCAGCTTCCTGCGCGCCGACTTAACGTCCACCTTCGGTACTTTTACCACATGAGCAATGCCGCGACCGGCATCGCCGCGCACATAAGCCAAGGCGTCCTGAATGCCGCGCAAGATGCTTGCTTCCGTCTTGTTCAGTTTTTTTTCAGTCATCGCTTTCGACCCTTGTAGGCTTGAACGATCAACCACGGCGTGCGGCGCATTTTCACCCATGTCGCAGCATATCACATAAATCTGTCAGGAACCAGCCGAAAATAGTTCAATGGACGACAGTGAGCGTAAACGGCGGTTGGCTTTGGCGCGGCGTGATCATACCATGGAATTCAGCAAAAGACCTCAAGCAGGAGCATCTCAATGACCAAACTGCCCGTTTTGGACGGCCCCGGCCTGGGGCCGGTCGGCGGCGGGGCGCCCGGCAAGCTGGTGATCTTCGTCCACGGCCTCGGCGCCGACGGCAACGATCTGATCGGACTGGCTCCTTACTTTCAGAAGATTTTGCCCGACGCCCTGTTTATCTCTCCTAACGCCCCCTATTCCTTCGACATGGCGCCGACCGGCTATCAGTGGTTTTCGCTCAACGACTTCGGTCCTGAAAACCGCCTCAAGGGAACCCGGTCATCAGCCCCCATTCTCGACGCTTTTATCGACGCCCAGCTTAAAAAATATAATTTAAGCGAGGACAAGTTGGCGCTGATCGGCTTTTCCCAGGGGACAACCATGTCCCTTTACGTCGGCTTGCGCCGCGCCAAGCGGTTGGCCGGCATCCTCGGCTATTCCGGGCTGCTGGTGGGCGGAGAATCGCCGGAGAACGAGATCAAGTCCCGGCCTCCGGTTCTGCTTGTTCACGGCGACAGAGACCAGATTATCCCCGTTCAGGCGTTGGCGGAGGCGGTGGACGGTCTTGCCGCCGTCGGGATAAAGGCGGCGTCTCATGTCTGTCGCGGCCTGGGCCACGGCATCGACGACGAAGGCCTGCGCCTGGGCATGGAATTCATCGCCGAAATCTTCGACATCGCCCTCTAATCCAGAGTCTCGCGGTAGCGCTTCATCGCCAGCACTCCCGCCGCCGCCAGGATGATGAACAAGGCGCCGACTTCCGGGGCGACTTCGGCGACGCCGTTGCCCTTGAGCATGATGCCGCGAACGATGCGCAGGAAGTGGGTAAGCGGCAAGACCTCGCCCAATGTCTGCGCCCAGCCCGGCATGCCGCGATAGGGAAACATGAACCCGGAAAGAAGGATGCTGGGCAGGAAATAGAAGAAACTCATCTGCATGGCTTGAAGCTGGTTCCCGGCGATGGTCGAGAAGGTGAACCCGAACGCCAGATTGGCGGCGATGAAGACGACGATGCACATCGTCAGCAGGAACAGGCTTCCCACCATCGGCACGCCGAAAATGACCTTGGCGGCGAGCAGGATCAAGGCTACCTGGACATAGCCGATGACGATGTAGGGTACAATCTTGCCTATCATCACCTCGATGGGGCGAAGCGGCATGACCAGCAGGTTCTCCATGGTGCCGCGCTCACGTTCCCGCGTCACGGCGATCGAGGTCATCACCGTCATGGTCATGGTGAGCACGACCCCCATCAGGCCGGGGACGATGTTGAACTGCGAGACGCCTTCCTGGTTGTAGCGGCGATGCACTCTCAGTTCGAACGGCGGCGGCCCGGACTTGAGGTCGGCGAGAGCGCCCTTGAGGTCGCGGTCGAGCGCGTTGTGCGCCAGCATCTGCAAGGCGGCAAGCGCATTCGAGGTGGCCGCCGGATCGGTGGCGTCGGCTTCCACCAGCAGCGGCGGGCGGTCGCCACGGGCGACATCGCGGGAGAAGCCGGACGGCACGCTGACCACAAACTGCACCATACCCATGGCCAGCATGCGCTCGGCCTCAGCCTCGCTGTCGGCGGTATCGACTATGCGGAAATAGCTCGAAGCCTGCATGGCGGCGATCAGCGAGCGGTCGAACTGACCGTGATCGGCCGCCAGCACCGCCGTCGGCAGTCCTTTCGGATCGGCATTGATGGCGAAGCCGAACAGCACCAACTGCATCAGCGGGATGCCCATCATCATGGCGAAGGTCATGCGGTCGCGGCGCACCTGGATGAACTCTTTGATTATCATCGCCATCAGGCGTCCGAACGACAGGCGGGGATAGGGGTGCTTGTTCCTGCTCATGACGCCTCCGTGAACTGAAAATTATCGCGTGAGCGCGCCATCAGATAGATGAAGGCGTCTTCAAGGGTGGGATGGTCCTCGCTCCAGGCGAAGTCGCCCTGTTCCCGGAAAGGAGAGAGAGCGGCAAGAAGCGCCTCCCGGTCGGCGCCGCCGACATGGAGCGCCGCGCCGAACGCCGCCACCAGATCAATGCCGGCGATTCCGGCCAGCCGTCCGGCCAGGGCGCGGGCGTCGGACGAGGGCTTTGCCGGCAAGGCGGTGAAGGTGAACAGGCCGGAGCCTTCGATCACCTCGCGGACCGATCCGACGGCGAGCAGGTTGCCGTAAGCGATATAGGCGATGGCGTGGCAACGCTCGGCCTCATCCATGTAGTGGGTGGAAACCAATACAGTCATGCCGTCGGCGGCGAGGGTATGAATTTGCTCCCAGAACTCGCGGCGGGCCTTGGGATCGACGCCGGCGGTGGGTTCATCAAGCAGAAGCAGTCTGGGTTCGTGCAGGATGCAGGCGGCAAGCGCCAGTCTTTGTTTCCACCCCCCCGACAGATGGCCGGCGAGTTGCCGCTGCCGGTCGCCGAGGCCCAGCCGTTCGATAGCCGCCGCCACTTTATGCCGACGGTCGCTGAGGCCGTAAACGCGGGCGATGAAATCGAGGTTCTCGGCAATCGAAAGGTCCTCGTAAAGAGAAAACCGCTGCGTCATGTAGCCGACCTGGCGCTTGATGGCGTGGGCGTCGGCGACGATGTCGAGGCCGAGGCAGGTTCCATGTCCGGAGTCGGGAGTCAACAGTCCGCACAACATGCGGAGGGTGGTGGTCTTGCCCGATCCGTTCGGCCCCAGAAACCCCATGATTTTCCCCGAGGGGATAGTCAGGGTAAGCGCGTCCACGACTTTGGTCCCGTCAAAAGACTTGGTAAGGCTTTCGACGGCGATGGCCGTTCCCCCGTTCATGGATTTGTTGCCGCCTTCGGCAGAGTCAGCGTCACCGGCTGGCCGGGGCGCAGCAGGGCGGCGTCGGCTTGCGGTTTGGCCTCGACCAGAAACACCAGCTTGTCCTTGGCCTCCCGCGAATAGAGGACCGGCGGCGCGAACACGGCTTCCGGCGAAACATACGAGACCGTCGCCGCAAGACCGTCCGCACACCCGGCGCAGGCGACCGCCAGTCGAACGCCGGGAGCGACCCGCGCCACCAGCGGCGGCGAGAGGTAAAAACGCAAAAACACGTTCTCACGCGGCAACAGGCTCACCACGGGCCGGCCGGCCGCTGTTTCCTCGCCCGGACGAAACAGCACGTCCTCGACGCGGGCGGCGCCGGGAGCGCGGGCGGTGCGTTCGGCCAGCCGCCATTCGAATTGTGCGACGGCGGCGCGGGCGGCATCGACGGCGGCTTCGGCGGCGGCGACGGCGCTGCTGCGGGCGGCTCGGCGGGCAAGGGCGAGTTCGGCGGTAAGTTCGGTCACCCGGCTGCGGTCGCGCTCGACGGCGGCGCGGGATTCGTCAAGACGAGCCTCGGCGGAAGCGGCTGACCCGACAAGGTTCTGCTGTCTTTTAAGCTGCGCTGCGGACAGCCGTAGACCGGCCTCGGCCTGGGCGATCCGCGCCTCGATGGCGCTGATTTCTTCGACACGCTTGCCGGTGAGGAGATCGTCGCGCTGGTGACGAGCCTGTTCCAGACGGGCGCGGGCCTCGGCCAGCGCCGCCTCTTCGGCGACGGCGTCAAGGGAGAACAACACCTGTCCCGGCTGCACCTCGGCGCCGCGCTCTACCGCTACCGAGACCACGCGACCCGGCGCCGGCAAGCCGATCATGAGGTATTCGCCCTCGACATAACCTTGCACGGAAGCATCGTCATCGCCGCAACCGGCGAGAAGCGGGACAAGCGCAAGCAGCGGCAACAGCCGCATCATGGCGCTTTTCCCCCGATGCCGTCGATCATCACCCGGATTGCTTCCTCGGCGAAGGTCTCCGGGTCGAGACGACGGCCCACCGCCGCGCCCAGGGTGTTGTTCCATAGCGCCAGCATCAATATCGGGGCCAGCAGCACCTTGGCGGCCTCGGCCCTGGGGGTCGGAGCGATTTCGCCCGCCGCCGCCGCTTGCTCAAGCACCCGCAACATCAAGCCGGCGGCGCGGTCCACCACCTCGGTGACATAGAATTGCGCAAGGTCGGGAAAGTTAGTCGCCTCGGCGATCACCATCTTCGGCACCATGCCGACGCGGGTGCCGCCCATCACCGCCGCCGCCGTGCGGATCAAACGGCGCAGAAGTTCCAGATTGTCGCCCTGATGGTCCGCCGCCATGCGTTCGAAGCGGTCGAGGTTAGGCGCCATTGTCCGACGCACCACTTCCTTGAACAGGTCTTCCTTGGATTGAAAGTAGAGGTAGATGGCGCCCTTCGACACTCCGGCCCGCGCCGCAATGTCGTCCAGACGGGCGGCGGCAAACCCCTTCTCGAAGAATACCGACAACGCCGCTTCGATAACCTCGTCCGACCGCGCCTCCTTGCGCCGCCGCCGCGAGGGGGGCGTTGTTGCGGATGATGCCATGGCCTCACCTATATATTGACTGACCGGTCAGTCAATATATATAAACCGGCGCTCCGGATCAAGCATGGAATGACGGGCAAGATAGATGTTTGAAAAAAATATCCGGCTTGCTGTATGCTCTGCGTCAGTGGGAGGAGGAAGAAGCCGATGTCGATGGCGTGTTCCAATTTTCCGGCTCTGGTTCTCAACGCCGACTTCAGGCCGTTGAGCTACTTCCCTTTGTCATTGTGGTCGTGGCAGGAAACGATCAAGGCGGTTTTTCTCAGCCGCGTCAGCGTGGTGACCGAGTACGACCACAAGGTGCGTTCGCCTAGTCATGAGATGCGGCTGCCCAGCGTCATCGCCCTTAAAGAATATGTTCACATGGCGCAAAGCCCGGCCTTTACCCGGTTTAACGTTTTCCTGCGCGATAACTTTTCCTGTCAGTACTGCCGCCGGGCCTTTCCATCGGAGCACTTGACCTTTGATCATGTGGTCCCCCGCTCGCGGGGCGGTAATACGGCGTGGGATAACGTGGTCGCCGCCTGCTCGCCGTGTAATCTGCGAAAGAGCAACCGGATGCCGGGGGATGCCGGGCTGTTTCCCTTCCGCAGTCCCCGGATGCCGACTAATTTTGAACTACGGGAAAACGGACGCTCTTTTCCTCCCAATCACCTGCACCATAGCTGGCGCGATTTCCTGTACTGGGATGCGGAACTGGAATCTCCCTGATTGTGCGGCGGATGAAGGTTTGACTTCACGCCGTTGATGCGTATACTCCCCCGCCTTATTCCCGAGAAAGTGGGTTTAACCGCCCCGTCCGTCAAGGGCCTATCGGGACAAAAAATAAACAGATAAAAAAAGAGATGAAGACATGTCAAAACGCATAGCGTCCAAGTACAAGATAAACCGCCGCCTCGGAGAAAATCTCTGGGGCCGTCCCAAAAGTCCGGTCAACGTCCGTGACTACCGCCCCGGCGAACACGGCCAACGCCGCCGCAAGGAATCCGATTACGGATTGCAGATGTCGGCCAAGCAGAAGCTCAAGGGCTATTACGGAAATATCAGCGAGAAGCAGTTTCGCCGCTATTACGCCGAGGCCGTCCGCCGTCGCGGCGACACGTCGGAGAACCTCATCGGCATTCTTGAGCGTCGTCTTGACGCAGTCATATATCGCATGAAGTTCGTCCCCACCGTTTTTGCGGCGCGCCAGTTCGTAAATCACGGTCATATCAAGGTCAACGGCAAGAAGATCAACATTGCGTCCTATCTGATTCAGGTGGGCGATGTCATCGAGGTCAAGGAGAAGTCCCGCGAAATTCCCCTGGTGCTTGACGCCGTTGAGTCGGCTGAACGCGACATCCCGGATTATGTGAGCGTGGATGTCAAGAAAAGACAGGGCACGTTCGTGCGCGTTCCGACGCTGGCGGAAGTGCCGTACCCGGTGGTCATGGAACCGAATCTGGTTACCGAATACTATTCGCGTTAACGCCCGGCGCGTTTACTGAAGGAAGCACTGTTTTTTGGACCACAGAGGCACAGAGACACAGAGGAGGGTAGAGAGAAAAAAGAAAAAGCAGGAAGAAAACTTCACTTAATCTTCTCTGCGCCTCTGCGCCTCTGTGGTGGTCAAAACACAGGGGTTCATATGTGGTTTCATTAAAAAGGCAAGACCGACCCAATATAAAGGACGCATGTCCTAAAGCAGGCCCTTGCTCTTGAACGAGTAAGCGCCGCCTTTGGCGATGATGACGTGGTCGTGCAGGGTGATTCCCAGCTTTTCGCCGGCTTCCTTGACCTTTTTGGTCATCTCGATGTCGGCCTTGGAGGGGATCGGATCGCCGCTGGGATGGTTGTGAATCATGATCAGGGCGACGGCCCCCAACTCAAGCGCCCGCTTTACCACCTCGCGGGGATAGACGGGAGTGTGATCGACGGTTCCTTCCTGTTGAACCTCATCGGCGATGATCATGTTCCTGGCGTTAAGATAAAGAATCTGGAATTGTTCGGTTTTGTTGTGGGCCAGATTGGCGTAGCAGTAGTCCATCAGGGCCTGCCAGTTGCTTAACACCGGCTTTTGCGCCGATTCACGACGCATCAGGCGCAAGGCGGCGGCGCGAACCGTTTTGAGGGCGATGACGGCGACCTCTCCCATGCCGTCCACTTTCGCCAACGCCGCCGGTTCGGCGTTGATGACGCCGGCGAAGGTTCCGAATTTGTCGATCAGGGCCTTGGCCAGCGGCTTCACGTCGCGGCGGGGTATGGCTGAAAAAAGCAGAAGTTCAAGCAACTCGTAATCGGGCAGCGCCTCGGCCCCGCCCTTGATGAATCGTTCACGCAGGCGTTCACGATGGCCGGCATAATGAGACTTGCCGGGGTCGTCGTCCATCGCCTCAAGCGCCGTATGGAGGTTGGTGGAGGTTCGCCGGAGAAAGCGTAAAAACTTCGCAGCCGTCGGCGGTGACGCCGATGGAGTGTTCGAACTGCGCCGAAAGCGAACGGTCCTTGGTTACCGCCGTCCAGCCGTCGTTCAGCAATTTCACCTCGTATCGCCCCAGGTTGATCATCGGCTCGATAGTGAAGAACATGCCCTCGCGCAGGATGACGCCTTTACCGGGATTGCCGTAATGCATGATGTTGGGAGGCTCGTGGAAAACGCGCCCCAGGCCGTGGCCGCAGAAATCCCGCACCACCGAGAAACGGCGGGGTTCGACATGGCTTTGTATGGCGTGTCCGATATCGCCGACGGCGGCGCCCGGCCTGACCGCCCTGATGCCCTCCCACATAGCCTCAAAGGTGACATCCACCAGTCGCCGCGCCTTAACCCCGACTTTGCCGACGAAGAACATGCGGCTGGTATCGCCGTGCCAACCGTCAAGAATCGTCGTGACGTCGATGTTGACGATGTCGCCGTTTCTCAGCGTCCGGGCGCCGGGGATGCCGTGACAGACAACATGGTTGATCGAGGTGCAGATGGATTTCGGGAATCCCCGGTAGTTCAAGGGGGCCGGGACCGCATTATGGGAAACGATAAAATCATGAGCGAGACGGTCAAGTTCTTCCGTCTTAACCCCCGGCGTTACATAAGGGATAAGGTAGTCCAGGGTTTCGGCGGCCAGCCTTCCGGCCCTGCGCATGCCCTCGAAGTTTTCGGGAGTGTGGATGGCGATATGCCGCTCTTCAGCGGTTATGTGATCGGCGCTCATGTCATTCATCGGCGGATAATAGCGATTATTTGCTAACGGTTCAATTTTTGCTGTGACGGGGTCGGCGCCCAGGCGGTGAGGGTGATGATCTCGAAGGTGGCCGGGACGCGCCCGTCCCTGTCGCCGAACATCTCGCGGTAGCGCTTCGCCGCCTCGATCAGGGTTGCGCGCCTGGACAAGGTCTTGCGGCGCTCGATAACCGCATTGCCTTCGCCCATGGCGCGAAGGTCGGCCATCAGCTTCAAGGGGTCTGAATAGTAAACTGTGACGGCGTCCGAATCCGCCACCGGCAGGGCGAAGCCGGCGCGGCGCAGAAGGTCGCCGGCGTCTTTCACCTCGGCAAACGGGGAAATGCGCGGACTTAATCCCCCCTCTACATAAATCTCGGCCTCGGCCAGAGCCTGGCGCAACTCCTTCAATGTTCTCCCGCCGAGCATGGAGGCCAGGAACAGGCCGTCCGGCTTGAGTATGCGCCGCGTCTGAATGAGGGCGCCGGGCAGGTCGTTGACCCAATGCAGGCTGAGGCAACTCATGATCAGATCGAATGTTCCCTCGGCAAAGGGCAGGAACTCCTCATCGGCGGCGAGGCAAGGTGGAGCGGCCAAACGCGCCATTTCCGGGGACAGGTCGCAGTGGACCAGGGTTTCTATGCCGCCCCGTCCCCGCAAACAACGCCCCAGCCGGCCGTCGTGGCATCCGAGGTCAAGAGCCTTCGGAAACCGCCGCCTGATGTCGTCAAGCCTGTCGGCGAGGCGGTCGCCGGCTTCGTTTAAAAGGAAATCGCAGTCATTAATGGTCGCCGCCGCGCGATTTCTGTGAAGGCGCACCACGGAGCGGTTGAAGACGGACATGGAATCAGACATGGTTACTGTATGCCACAGACTGATTCGTCAATAAACGGCCGATTGACTGAACCGTCCGCCGTCGCCGGTTTTTTCAGGCTGGCGTTAAATACCCTGCTGCCGCCTCAATGCATGGGCTGCGGCGTCATCGTCGATGGAGCGGGCGCCCTGTGTCCGCCGTGCTGGGACAAGGCCGATTTCGTCACTCCGCCCCATTGCGCCGTCTGCGGCCTGTCCTTTGAATTTGATCCCGGAGAGGGCGGCTTGTGCGGGGCGTGCGCCCGCGAGCGTCCGGTTTACCGGCGCGCCCGAACGGTGATGGCCTACGGTGAAATCAGCCGCAAGCTGATTATCGCATTCAAGCACGGCGACGGCGTCGAGGCCGTCCCCGCATTCAGCCGGTGGCTGGTTCGCGCCGGAGCGGACTTGATCCTTGACGCCGATCTGGCGGCGCCGGTGCCGCTTCATTGGACGCGGCTTTTTGCCCGGCGCTATAATCAGGCGGCCATGCTGGCCTTGGCGGTCGGGCGGCAAACCGGAATCGCCGTCAGTCCCGACCTGCTTGTGCGGCGTAAAAGAACGCGCTCCCAGGGAGGCCTCGGGCCGGAGGATCGGCGGCGGAACATGAAAGGCGCTTTTGCGGTGCGGCCCTCCATGGTTGACGCAATCAGGGGCCGGAATATTCTGCTTATTGACGACGTGATGACGACGGGAGCCACCGTCTCGGCATGCGCCCGAACGCTTCTTGACGCCGGCGCCGCCGCAGTTGACGTGCTGACGCTGGCTATGGTCATGCGTCCAAGGTATTAATAAACCGGAGAACAAAAAATGGCCCATGTTGAAATATACACTCTGCCCCATTGCCCGTATTGCCATATAGCCAAAGAAATACTGGACAAGAGGGGCGTGCAATATACCGAGATCGACGTGGCGGAAAAGCCCGACATCCGCCGAAAGATGACCGAGAGGGCCGACGGCGCCAAAACGCTTCCCCAGATTTTTATCGATGACAGGCATGTGGGAGGATGTGACGATCTTATCGAACTGAATCTGGGCGGCGAGCTGGATGCCATGCTCGACGGCAAGGGCTGAAAGATCATCATGGCGGCGTCTTTCAAGGTTGCCTGCATCCAGACCAATGCGGCGCGTGAGGTTGCTCCCAACGTCGAGATCGCCGTCGGTATGGCGCGGGCGGCTCACGCCGAGGGCGCGTCCCTGATTCTTCTTCCCGAGAACGCCTCGATGATGGAGCCTGACCGGCGGCTGCTGTCGGCAAAGGCGATGCCCCAGGACGAGGATGCCGCGCTGAAGGCCTTTCGCCGTCTGGCCGGCGAAACAGGCGCCTGGATTTTGATCGGTTCGCTTCCCGTCAAGCTGTCCGGCGACAGGATAGCCAATCGCTCGTTCCTTATCGACGGCCATGGAGACATTGCTGATTACTACGACAAGATTCACCTGTTCGATGTCGATCTGGGCGGCGGCGAGGTCTACCGGGAGTCCGATGAACGCATTCCCGGCGCCCGCGCCGTTGTCGCCGACACCCCCTGGGGCAAGCTTGGGATGTCCATCTGTTATGATCTGCGCTTCCCCCACCTGTACCGGACATTGGCCAAGAGCGGGGCTGATTTTCTGTCCGTTCCCGCCGCTTTTACCCGCACCAGCGGCGAGGCCCACTGGCATGTCCTGTTAAGAGCGCGGGCGATTGAGACCGGCTGTTTCGTTTTCGCCCCCGCCCAATGCGGCGAACATGCCGGGGGGCGAAAGACCTTCGGCCATTCGCTGATTGTCGATCCTTGGGGCGCCGTGCTGGCCGACGGCGGCGCCGAGGTCGGTTTTATCATCGCCGATATCAATCCGGAACTGGCGGGAGAAGCCAAGCGAAAAATACCATCCCTAACTCATGATCGACCGTTTAGTTAATCGCTCCGTATTGTTGTTCATTTTTTAATGATTTTGCGTTACAGTTAACATATTGAGAAAGCGAATTATGATAACCTGGGACAATCGGAATAACGGTCTTTCGCCATGATTCTTTATCAACTCAGTTGCGCCGGAGGCCACCGGTTTGAAGCCTGGTTCAAAAACAGCGAAACCTATGGCGAGCAGTGCGAGTCAGGCTGCATCGAATGTCCGCAATGCGGCGACCAGCATATAAGCAAGGCGCCGATGGCTCCCTATCTGGGCAAGAGCCTCGGAGAAGAAAGATCGACCGAGGCGCGGGCCAGAGAGGTGGCGCAGCAGATACTGAAAGCCGTTGACAGGCTTCGCGTAAGCGTCGAGAAAAACAGCGATTATGTCGGCGACCAATTTGCCGAGGAAGCGCGCCGCATTCATTACGGCGAAGCGGATAAGCGCAGTATTTTCGGCGAGGCGACCGGCGACGAAACTTCCGAGCTGGATGAAGAAGGCATCGAATATTTCCGCCTTCCCTCCGCGCCGCGCAAAAACGATTAGAGCATCGGCCTCAATCATCGACCCATGGTGGCCCCCGCGCTTTCCCCTCCTTACCAAGGAGGGATCAGGGGAGATTGTTGCCGATACCCCTAACGCCCGGCGTGTTGACCGGAAGAAGCACTGTTTTATGAAACACAGAGGCTCAGAGACACAGAGGAGGATAGAGAAAATAAAGAAAAAGCAGGAAGAAAACTTCGCTTAATCTTCTCTGCGCCTCTATGCCTCTGTGTTCAAAGCACACAGACTGATAACTCTCCCTTCTCAAAGGGAGAGAATTTTTTAGAGTCATTCTTTACGGCCATTGATTTCAGACGGGTTTGCCGCTGCCCGGCAAGCCCAGGCTCGGCCATTTGCGGGTAACTTCATTGATGACGTCATCGCTCATGCGGATTTTCCTTCCCCACCGGCGTTTGGTCTCAGGGGGCATCTTGGCGGTGGCGTCAAGGCCGAGCTTGCTGCCCAGTCCGCATTCCGGCGAGGCGAAATCAAGGTAGTCGATGGGCGTGTTCTCGATAACCGTCATGTCCCGCGCCGGATCAATATTGGTTGAAATCGCCCACATGACATCTTTCCAGTCCCTGGCGTTGATGTCGTCATCGACGACGATAACGAATTTCGTATAAATAAACTGGCGAAGATACGACCATACTCCCATCATCACCCGCTTGGCATGGCCCGGATAGGCTTTCTTTATGGAGACCACGGCGATGCGGTAGGAGCATCCCTCCGGCGGCAGCCAGAAATCAACGATCTCGGGGAACTGCTGGACGAGCAGGGGGATGAATACTTCGTTCAGCGCCTCCGCCAGCACCGACGGCTCATCGGGAGGACGGCCGGTGAAGGTGGACAGATAGATGGGGTTCTTGCGCATGGTGACGGCGCTGATGGTGACCACCGGGAAAGGCTCCACCGCGTTATAATACCCGGTGTGATCGCCGTAGGGGCCTTCGTCGGCGGTTTCTTCCAGCGAGACATGGCCTTCGATGACGATTTCCGCTTCAGCGGGAACCTTTAACGGCACTGTTTTGCAATCCGCCAGTTCGACCTTCCTGCCGCGCAGCAAGCCGGCGAACTGGTATTCGGAAAAAGTATCCGGCACCGGCGTGACGGCGGCCAGAATGACGCCAGGATCAGCGCCGATGACGATAGCGATAGGCATTGGTTCGTTGCGCGCCTTCTTCCAGCGCTCGAATTGTTGGGCGCCTCCCCGGTGTCTGAGCCAACGAACAAGGACGGTGTTCGGACCGGTTACCTGCATGCGGTAGACGCCGAGGTTATAGCCGTCACGCTTGTCGCCGCCCTCCTTGTCGGCATCCGGTCCTCTGGTCACCACCAGCGGCCAGGTGATCAGCGGCGCCGGCTCCCCCGGCCAACATGTCTGAACGGGCAGGCGCCCAAGGTCGATGTCGTCGCCGCTCAATACAATCTCCTGGCATGGCGCCGTGGCGACGGTCTTGGGCTTCATCGCCATTACCTGTTTGAACAAAGGCAGCATATCCAGGGCCTCGCGCCAGCCGCCGGGCGGCTCCGGTTGCCGGAGGAAGGCCAGCATCTCGCCTACCTCGCGTAGTTGGCCCACTTCCCGGTTCATTCCCCAGGCCACCCGCTCGACGGTTCCGAACAGGTTGACCAGAACAGGCATGCCGTAAGCGCCGCCGTCTTCGCGCACCACGTTTTCAAAAAGCACTGCCGGGCCGCCTTCGGCCAACAGGCGGGTTTGAATCTCGGTCATCTCAAGAACGGGGGAAACCGGCTCGGTTACGCGCACCAGCCGACCGTCGCGCTCCAGACAGTCGATAAAATCACGCAATGAAGAGTAAGCCATAGCCGTATGTTTAACGGGTTTTCCCGCGTTTGCCCAGCATCCAAGTAATGAATGAAAAATTTTGTATCCGGCACAAGATATTGTGTTAGATATAATTCTGAATACATAGATATGGGATTGCGGATGGTGCTGACTGCGCGCTTGCCGCTACTTTTGGCCGCCGGATGTCTGGTGGCGGCAACACTCCCGGCGCCGTCTTTTGCGGAAGGGACGCCTTCGCGGGGACGGGCGAGGGAGGCTGTGTGTCCGCCGGGGATTTCATACGCTTCCGGCGTTCAGCCGGAGGAGTTTTCCCGCGCCGGCAGGCCGGTCATTTCCAATATCAGCATCGGCGCATACCCCGACAAGACCCGGATTGTTCTTGATGTAAGCGGTAAGTTTGATTTCTCGTACAGCATCAACCGATCAGGCACGATGGTCATAGTCAACCTTCCGCAGGTGAATTGGCAAACGACCCGCTATTCCCGGCATAACCTGGGGGTGGTTCAGGGCTATTTTTTTGATTGGGGCAAGGGGGGCGTCGGCCACCTCGGCATTCCGACGGCGACGGCGGTGCGGATAAAGGCGGCCTTCGGCCTGCCGCCCGACGGGCAACATGGATATCGTATCGTCCTGGACCTTGAGGCCCTTGAGGAACTGCCTGTCGCGGACGACAAGACCGATATGGTGTCAAACGAAAAGGCGGCGCTGACGCGGGACCAATTCGATGAAGCCGATGTCGCGGGATTGCTCACGAAGCGGGACAGGGAGGTCGAAAGCCGGTTGCCGCAAGGGATGTTGCCGCTTTTCGATCCCGATAAGCTGTCTTCTCCCGCCGAAGAGGGGATTGATGAAGTTGCATTTGCTCCACGCCGAGGGGCCGCTTGTCCGGCATTTCCGCATGTTTTATGGTGGGAGAATAATACCCACGAACAAACGATCAATTATGTGAACTCCAGGTACAAAGGCGACTGGAAGGCCTACGGCGCCAAATGGGAGAAGCATCTGGCCAAGGTGGTCGATGTGTTCGTCGAAAGAAAAGAGGCTCACATCGTCAAGGCCGGGGTAACCCTCAAGGGCGGGGACTTCATTGACTACATCGAAAAAATCGAAAAGCGGATAGCCGTTATCAGATGTCTTTCCCGCCATCGGTGACAACAATCTACATGAGGACGTCATGACGCAATTTATAACGGTATTTACGATGGTCTTCCTTGCCGAACTGGGGGACAAGACCCAGCTTGCGACCATGTTGTTCGCGGCAGACCGCAGCCACGGCCCGCTGATGGTGTTTATCGCCGCCGCCGTCGCCTTGTGCCTGTCAACCGCCATTGCGGTATTCGTGGGAAGCGCCGCCGGCCACTATCTGGAGCGGGTTCCGGTCAAGCTGTTCGCCGGCGTCGGTTTCATAATCATCGGAGCATGGACGGTTTTCGATCATTTCCGAAACATGACATAACGCGCTGAGTGGTGACTTTTTCACAGCGTTGCGGATGAAGCGGCTTTCTGCCATTATCCGCGCAGCATGGCGTCGTCAACACAGGTGGAATAATAAAATGGGTTCGTTCAGCATTTGGCACTGGGTGATTGTTCTGGTTGTCGTCCTCGTCCTTTTCGGCGGCGGCGGCAAGATTTCCCGGATCATGGGTGATTTCGGAAAAGGCCTTAAGTCCTTCAAAAAAGGCATGAAGGAAGATGAGGAAGACGTCACGGAACCCCTGCGGGAGCGCAAAAGCCTGGAAGCGGAATCGTCTTCGGCTTCAAAAACCGAATCGGTTGCCGAAAAGGATGGGGCGGCGAAAGGCTGACCGGTTTGGACCTTAGCATTCATGTTTGATATCGGTTGGCAGGAACTCTTCGTCATCGCCGCCGTGACCATTGTCGTCGTCGGTCCCAAGGAGCTTCCGCACATCCTGCGCACCATGTTCCTGTGGGTGCGAAAGGCGCGGGAGATTGCCAGTGATTTTCATAACGGCCTTAACGATATCGTCAACGAAGCCGGCCTTGAAGACATCAAGGAGGATGCGAAAAGGGCGGCGGCCCTTAACTTTCAGGACGAAATAGAGAAGGTCATAGACCCCGGCAAGGAGGTCGCGGCCGCTTTTGCTCCTGAAGACAAGCCCGATAACGCGCCGAAGGATCAGGCACCCAAGGCGAACGAGGTTTAGCGATGGCGGAGGAGTCGATAGACGAACAAAAGGCGCCGTTGATCGAGCACCTGATTGAACTGCGTCGCCGGCTTATCAACTCGGTTATTGCCGTCATCCTGCTGTTTTTTGTCTGCTACTACTTCGCCACCGATATCTACGGCTTTCTGGTGCAGCCGCTGGCCGACGCCATGAGCGGGACGGGGGGCAATCGGCGGCTGATCTTTACCGCCCTGCACGAAGCGTTCTTCACCTATCTTAAAGTGTCCTTCTTTGCCGCATTATTCGTGGCCTTTCCGTTCATTTCCATTCAGGTGTGGATGTTCGTCGCGCCGGGGCTTTACGCCAATGAGAAAAAGGCGTTTCTTCCTTTTCTGGTGGCGACGCCGATTCTTTTTTTCACCGGCGGGGCGTTGGTCTACTACTTTATCTTTCCTCTGGCCTGGAAGTTTTTTCTCGGTTTTGAATCGCCGGGCGGCGAAGGAACCCTGCCCATCCAGCTTGAAGCCAAGGTTGATCAGTATTTATCCCTGGTGATGCAGCTTATTTTCGCCTTCGGCCTGTGTTTTGAACTGCCGGTGGTGATGACGCTGCTGGGCCGGATAGGGATGGTCTCGTCCAAGGGAATGAAGGAAAAGCGCAAGTACGCCGTTGTGTTAGCCTTTATCGTAGCGGCCATTCTCACTCCGCCGGACGTCATCAGCCAGATCGGGCTTGCGATTCCGATCATCGTCCTCTACGAAATTTCCATCTATTGCGTACGCATGGTCGAGCGCACCCGCAAGGAGAACGAGGAAAAAGACGCCGCCTAACGCCTGTTCGCATAACTGGATTTACCATGTTTGACATCAAACGGATACGCGACAACCCCAGGGCCTTCGATGAAGGACTTAGCTGTCGCGGCCTGCCTGCGGCCTCCTCTGAACTATTGGAACTGGATCAACGGCGGCGCGACGCCTTGACCCGCGCCCAGGAACTTCAGGCTATGCGCAACAAGGCGGCCAAGGCCATCGGCGTCGCCAAGGCCAAGGGCGAGGACGCCACGGCGCTGATCGCCGATGTATCGCGCTCCAAGGCCGAGGAAGCCGAAGCCGAGGGGGTGGCGCATGTCGTCTCCGAGGAACTGGAGCGGGCGCTCGCCGGTTTCCCCAATCTGCCCGCCGCCGACGTCCCCGACGGCAAAGATGATACGCAAAACCGCGAGGAGCGCCGCGTCGGCGAACCGCCGTCCTTCGCTTTCCCGCCCAAGGAACATTTTGATATCGGCGAGGCGTTGGGACTGATGGATTTCGAGGCGGCGGCCAAGATATCCGGCGCCCGCTTCGTCGTGCTACAGGGCGCTCTGGCCCGCATGGAAAGGGCGCTGGCCTCTTTCATGTTGGACCTGCACACCGGCGAATACGGCTATGTCGAGGTCAACCCGCCGGTGCTGGTCCGCGACGGCGCCTTGTTCGGAACCGGGCAATTGCCCAAGTTCTCCGCCGATTTGTTTCGTACCGAAGACGGGCTTTGGCTGATCCCCACCGCCGAGGTGTCGCTGACCAATCTGGTCGCCGGAGACATCATCGCCGAATCGGCGCTGCCCAAGCGCTTCACGGCGATGACGCCATGTTTCCGCTCCGAGGCCGGCAAAGCCGGCAAGGACACCAGGGGGATGATCCGCCAGCACCAGTTCGCCAAGGTCGAGCTGGTCAGCATCGTTCATCCTGACCGATCGGCATCCGAGCTTGAGCGCATGACCTCTTGCGCCGAGGAAGTGCTGAAACGCCTGGAATTGCCTTACCGGGTGATGACGTTGTGCGCCGGAGACATGGGCTTTTCGGCGCAAAAGACCTACGACATCGAGGTGTGGCTGCCGGGAGCGGGGCGCTACCGGGAAATATCAAGCTGTTCCGACTGCGGAGAGTTCCAGGCCCGTCGCATGAAGGCCCGCTTCCGGCCCGAGGGCGGCGGCGAAATACGCTTCGTCCATACTCTTAACGGCTCCGGCCTGGCTGTCGGGCGCACCCTGGTCGCCGTGCTGGAAAACTACCAGAACGAAGACGGTTCGGTCAGGATTCCGGCGGTCTTGAGGCCCTACATGGGCGGCTTGGAGGTTATATCGGGTGGCTGATAAACCTCTCAAACAGGCGCGGATTCTGATCACCAACGATGACGGCATCAACGCGCCCGGACTGAAACTGCTGGAGCGCATCGCCCGCTCTATCGCCGGCGAAGTGTGGGTAGTCGCTCCGGAAAGCGAACAGAGCGGCGCCGGTCACTCGCTGACCCTGCGTCGGCCGTTGCGCATCCGCAAGGTTTCGGCCCGCCGTTTCGCCGTTGACGGCACTCCTACCGACTGCGTGTTGATGGGGATCAATAAAATCATGCGTGAGCGCCGTCCCGATCTGGTGCTTTCCGGCATCAACTGCGGCGCCAACCTGGGCGAGGATGTTACCTATTCGGGAACCGTGGCGGCGGCCATGGAGGGAACTTTGCTGGGCATCCTCTCCATTGCCTTCAGTCAGATAACCGACGACCGGCATGGCCCGCGATGGACCGTTGCCGAGGAATGGGCGGCGACGGTGATCAAGCGCCTGTACGCCGGCGATTGGCCCCGCAACGTGATGATTAACGTTAATTTTCCCGATGTTGCCGCCGGGTCGGTCACCGGCATCGAGGCCACCTGTCAAGGCCGGCGCAAAATAGGCGATCAAATCGCCGAGGGGGCCGACCCGCGTGGGCAGCCGTATTTCTGGATCGGCGCCCAGCGCTCCGAGAATTACTATAAGCCCGGCGCCGATCTGGAAGCGGTGAGCCGTGGCGCTATTTCGGTGACCCCGCTGTTCCTCGACCTTACCCACAAGCCGTCGCTGAAAGCCTTGAAGGCCATGTTTCAATGAACGCGAAATCAGGCATGGCCCGCATGATGGCCGAGCTGCGCGGCGGCGGCATTACCGATTTACGGGTGCTCGCGGCCATGGAAAGCGTGCCGCGCCGACTTTTCGTTTCCGAACCATTCAGCGCCAAGGCTTTTGACAATGTTGCCCTTCCCATCGGCCACCATCAGACGGTAAGCCAGCCGATGGTGGTCGCCCGCATGACCCAAGCCCTGGATGTGGGCGAACGCATGAAGGTGCTGGAGATCGGCACCGGATCAGGTTATCAGGCGTCGGTTCTGGCCCGCCTGTGCCGACGCCTTTATACCATCGAGCGTCACGCCCCTCTTCTTGAAGAGGCAGAGAAGCGCTTCACGGAACTAAGATTCACCAACATCACGGCCATACACGGCGACGGCAGCCTCGGCTGGCCGGAACAGGCGCCCTTTGACCGCATCATGGTCACCGCCGCCGCCATTGACGTGCCGCCTCTGCTGCTGGAACAGCTTGCGGTGGGCGGGCTGATGGTGGCGCCGATAGGCGACGGCGACCATGACCAACGCCTTGAGCTGGTTCGTCGCACCAATGACGGCGTCGAGACCGAAGACCTGGGCGCCGTGCGCTTCGTTCCCCTGGTCGATGGAGAGGGAACCAGATGAGGTCGCGCTTTCTTTTCCTGCTGCTTGTGTGCGCGGCGCCGGCCGGATGCGGCTGGGCCGAATGGCCGCCTCCCGGAAACCGGCCCCGCGACGTCAATCGACCGCCGGCAATGGAAACAAGCAACTCCGGCGCTTTGGTCGTCACCGCCGGCAGTGAAGACACCGTTTATATTCTATCCCGCCGCCATGGGGTTTCCATGCGCGCCATTATCGACGCCAATAACCTGACGCCGCCTTACCGTCTGACGGCGGGTCAGAGAATCATCCTGCCCGGCGAGATCAAGCATCTGATAGTGCGCGGCGACACCCTTTCCGGCATTTCCATCCGCTACAATATCGGCATGTATGAATTGGCCCGCATCAATGACCTCAAGCCTCCTTTCACCATCATTGTCGGAAAATGGTTGCACATACCCAAGGTGGGTGGGGGGAAGATGGAAACGGCGCCGGCCGCTCCGCCGGAAAAATCGTCCGTAGTGGCAGTTACTCCGCCGGAAAAATCGTCCGTAGTGACCGTCGCCCCGCTGGAAGAAGCCCCGGCGGCAAATAACGCGCCGGTTGTTGAACCGCTGGCAAAGCCGGAAGCGGTTCCGGATCCGCCGCCGAAAAGCGGCAAGAGGTTCTTATGGCCGGTTAAGGGTACGGTGTTGTCCGACTTCGGCCCCAAGGCCAAGGGGCTGCATAACGACGGCGTCAATATCGCGGCCCCTCGCGGCGCTCCGGTCATGGCGGCGGAGAACGGCGTCGTCGCCTACGCCGGCAATGAGATCAGGGGCTTCGGCTTTCTTTTGCTGATCAAACACGCGGATGATTGGGTCACCGCCTACGCTCACAACGAGACGTTGCTGGTGGCGCGGGGCCAGCAGGTCAGCAAGGGCCAGGTCATTGCCAGGGTCGGCTCTACCGGCTCGGTCGCCAAGCCTCAGCTTCACTTTGAAATCCGCAAGGGAAAGCGCGCCGTCAACCCCCAGTCCGTCGAGTTGATCAATAGTTTCTGATGAGTAAAAGATTCACTACGCCGCCCGGCATGGGCGATGTCGAGGCGATTGCCCGCGCTGCGTTGAAGACGATCCCCGACGACCTGATCCGTCATGTCAAGGACGTGGTGATCCGCGTCGAGGAATTCCCCGACGACGAAACCGAAAGGGAGATGGAGCTGGACAGTCCGTTCGATCTGCTCGGCCTCTACAGGGGAGTTTCGCTGGATCGCAAGAGCGTTGCCGAAACACCGGGCGATGTCGATATGATCCTTCTTTATTATCGCCCGATCCTGGATTACTGGTGCGAAACAGGCGAGGAACTGGCTCATGTCGTGCGTCATGTGCTGATCCACGAGATCGGCCACCACTTCGGCTTCAGCGACGACGACATGGAGCGCATCGAAGATCGGGAATAGAAAAAATTCCTCCCTCTTGCTTCAAGAGGTCAGAAAGGGGTCGAAGAGGGATTCGCCCCGATCAATACGCGCCTGCTTTCGCGCCGCCGCTTCTTCCCAAGCCGACAGGGGCTTTTGAGGGTATTTCGTCATGCCGACAATTATACGCAAACCGAGGTAAAGAGGGGAGAACTTGTTTGTTCATGCCTACGATCAACACAATATCTGGTATAATGCTTGCGCGCATTATGAAGATGTAGTAGACAATCATCCGGTCATGCTCATTGGGGCCTGTAATAAAACCAGAGGGGGATTGCTCGCGAAACGTCGGCGTAATCGGTCTTTACGGGCGGTAGCGCGCTAAAAATTATTATGACAGTTGAATGGATACCTTTGCGCGTCAGCGCGCTTATCGCTTTGTGGGATGAGGGATTGCCGACCAGCGAAATCGGTCGCCGACTCGGCGTGTCGAAAAATGCGGTTATCGGCAAGATTCACCGGTTAGGATTGTCGAATCGCAAGTCCCCCGTTCAGAAAAAACCCCAGAAAGCCGCCATTATCGGAATGGAAAGCCTTACGACCGGCATGTGCAATTGGCCGGACGGCGATCCGGGAACGGATGGATTTAACTTTTGTGGACGCCCGACGCTTCAGGAAAAGCCCTATTGCGCCGATCATTGCGCCAGAGCCTACATAACCGGCAGCAGGGAAAAGAGCCAACCCAGGACAGCGCGGGCGGCTTAGAGCGGCTTGCCGTTTATCCCTCTTTAAGATCGCGGATGGCGATCCCTGATGCTATATTTTCAAAAATCATGGAACCCTCGCTCTCAAGGTTTTTAGCCGTCTTGATAAGACGATTAAAGGCCGATTTGACCGTGCCGGACGGCACCCCGTTTTCAAATTTATAATTTAAATCTTCGGTGATCATCTTGCGTGAGCGGTCACTCATATTGCCGTAGAATTTCTCCAGCAATTCCTTGTCGTTTTCGGCGGTCTTGAGGAGAACGATAATATCATCCTCTCCGGCGACTATAATAAATTTCTGAATTCCGACATTGTCGGCGTGTTTGATATGACTGATGAATTCCCTGGCTTTTTCCTCGTAATTATCAGGCTGGATGCCGACCGGGATCAGAACCTTGGTTACATTGAGCAACAGCTCCTTGAGTTCATCGCTTTCAAGAACGATCTCCGCATCATCAAATTTCAAGGAGTACACGCCGGCGGCAACTTTTTTGACGGAAATTTTCATTCACAAACTCCACTGTATATCGTCATCACTGGCCGGGGCCTTTAACCGCCGCGCCGTCGATAAAGCGAACGCCGGCCTCGATTGCCGCAGCCATAAGCTCCGGGGTGGCGATGCCATGAACATACGCCTTCAGTCGATTAGCCTCCGTCGCCTTGGCGAAATTGGTGAGATGGGCGCCGACATCTTTCGCCGGCCACGGCTTGTTTTTAAGATCAAGAGCCACGCCCGAATAGTTGCAGGTGGCGCAGATGCTGAAGTCCCGCATCGACGGCAACACCCGCATGCCGTAAGTAAGACAGAACGGGAAAAGCACGATGGCGATGTCATCGAGAAACGACATGCGGTTCACATCAACTATGTTCGTCACCTCAAAAATAACGGCTTGGCGCACCGCATCATCTAGGGGTCTGCATATATTACTGAACTCAACGGCGACGGCCTTAACCAATAAAGCCAGTCCGTTGATGGGGATGATGATTTTTATATCCTCGCCGGAAGCCGCTATCTGTTTGGCCTTTTGCATCCCGGCCTGAAGCGTTCCCTCCATATTTTTTATCAACAGCTTCTCGTTGACGACCCTGCCGCCGCTGCCTTCTCCCAGCAACGCATCGTCCGCCACAAGCGAACCGTCCGCCTTGGTCATTTTCGGAAAGCAGTACAGGGTGTCGAATTTGTCATGCCGATGATCAAATATCGGCACGAAATCACAATTGATCACTCCTGTCTCGCCGGGCGCCGCCGCTACGTTTCCCATCATGCCTTCCAGGGTATAGAAAATTACCGCCGAACTCCAGGCTCCGCCTTCTTCATCGGCCTGAAAGCCGTCAGAAAATAGACAACTACCGCAATCACGGAAAGCCAGTAACCGATATCCCCGACAAAACTCGCCATCAACAGCAGGAACATGCTGATGCCGACGATCACTAACGGGAAGCTGTGCAACAAGACGGCGAAGACAAAACCGGCGTTAATAGCCAGTCCGACCGCCATGAACGGCGTCCAGCCGAGTTGTTTGACGCCGCTGTCATAAATGAAGGGCGCCGCCAGCAAGGCCGCCACGGCTACTACCTGCAACTTTTTGTGGACCAGAGGCGGGTCCATGCGCACCGGCGCTTCTTCCGGTTTTTCAAATTCCCCGCTCATGTATCTCTCTCCAATTTTATTTCACCAGTTCGTTCAGCAACATGCGCGTACTGTTCAGCCGGGGCCGCCACAGGCCTCTTTCCTGCGCCTCGATCAGGCGTTCGCTTATTTCCTTTAACGCCGCCGGGTTATTGTTGTCCATGAACTCACGAACTTTATCGTCCTTGAGGTAAGCCTCAAAGACGGCGTCAAAGTGATGATCTTTGACACAGAGCGCGGTGGCGGCAAAGGCAAACAGGTAGTCTACGGTCGCCGCCATTTCAAAGGCTCCCTTGTAGCCGTGACGCATTACTCCCTCGATCCACTTCGGATTAACCACGCGGGCGCGGACCACGCGGGCGACTTCTTCTTCCAAGGTGCGTATCCTAGGCGTTTCCGGGCGGGAATGGTCATTATGATAGACAACGGGCTGATTTCCCGACAGATGGCGCACGGCGGAGGCAATGCCTCCTTCAAATTGATAGTAGTCGTCCGAATCGAGCAGATCATGTTCGCGGTTGTCCTGGTTTTGCACCACCGCTTCGGTATTCCTGAGGCGTTCCTCGAACAGGCCGTGAGCGGCCTCGCCATGGGCGGCGGCGCCGTAAACATAGCCTCCCCAGGCGATGTAAGCGCGAGCAAGATCACCTTCGTTTGTCCAGCCTTTCTCATCGATCAAAGCCTGTAACCCGGCGCCGTAGGCTCCCGGCTTGGAGCCGAAAACGCGAAAAGCGGCGCGGCGCTCCGCTTCCTCTTTGGACAGGCCGGAAGCCCGCAATTCACCGGCTTGACGCTTTACGCCGTCCGCCAGAGGATTTGTTTGAGCCGACTCGTCAAGGGCGGCGACGGCGCGTACGGCGGAATCAAACAGGTCGATCAGGCCGGGAAAAGCGTCACGGAAGAAGCCGGATATCCTGAGCGTAACATCCACACGCGGGCGATCAAGCAGTCTGGCGGGCATAATTTCAAACCCGGAAACCCGCCGCGAGGACGAATCCCAGATGGGACGCACCCCCATCAGCGCCAAGGCTTGCGCGATATCATCGCCGCCGGTGCGCATGTTGCTGGTTCCCCAAGCGGTGAGCGCCATGGTTTTGGGCCAAACGCCGTGTTCCTGCATGTGACGCTCCACCAGAAGAGCCGCTGATTTCCAGCCGAGCATCCAGGCGGCGGGAGTCGGCGCCGTGCGGGGATCAATCGAGTAGAAATTGCGTCCCGTCGGCAACACGTCCGGCCTTCCGCGAGTCGGCGCTCCTGACGGTCCCGGCTCGACGAACTTTCCATCGAGAGCGTTCAGAAGGCCTTTGATCTCGGCGTGGCCCGAGGCCTCCACCGCCGGACGGATGGTCTTGTCCAGTTGCTCAAGCACGGACCTGGTCGCGGCCCATTTTTCCCCCGGCGACCGCGTTCCGGAAACCAGATCGCCGGCCAGTTTTTCCAGCCGCTCCACCGTATCTCCGCATGTTCGCCAGGGATCGTCGCCGTTCAGCATTTTCGGTTTCGGTCCCTTCCAGGGGGCGCTCATATCGCAGTCCAAAGGATCGAAGTCAAGGCCGAGATCGCCGGCCAAAGCCCTCGGCAAGGAGGCGTCGCCGGCGCCGGACCCGCGTGGGGTGCGCACCAGCGCAACCAGCAGATCGGTGAGCTGTTGTCCGACCGGCGTCTCGCCGAAAATATGCAGGCCGTCGCGGATTTGCATTTCCTTCAACTCGCATAAATAGCTATCGAGTTTTTTCAATGCCGCGTCATCGTCATCGCCGTCGTCCATGCCGCAGTCGTCGCCGAGGCCGGTAACGCGGCAAAGATCAAGGATTTGACTACGCAAAACCTTGAGCCGGCGCGGGTCCAGTCCGGCGGCCTCATAATACTCATCGACAAGCTGCTCAAGATTCCTCAAGGGGCCATAGCTCTCGGCCCTGGTCAGCGGCGGCGTCAAATGGTCGATAATGACCGCCTGTGAGCGCCGCTTGGCCTGGGTTCCCTCGCCGGGATCGTTGACGATGAACGGATAGATATTAGGCATCGGCCCCAGCGCCGCCTCGGGAAAGCAATCGGCGGACAGGGCCAGACCCTTGCCGGGAAGCCATTCCAGGTTGCCGTGCTTACCCATATGAACAACGGCATTCGCCGCGAAACGAAACCTCAGCCACGCATAAAAGGCGAGGTATCCGTGAGGCGGCGGAAGATCGGGATCGTGGTAGCCGGACGCCGGATCAATGTTATAGCCGCGCGCCGGTTGCAGACAAACGGCGGCGTTGCCGCAACGAAACGCGGGAACGGCGAAGGCTCCATCCACAAAAAACGGATCATCCTTCGGACTGCCCCAACGCTCTCCGACCAGACGTCGCACGGCGGCGGGAAGGGCATCAAAAAAGACGAGATAGCCTTCCAACGGCAGGGTCTCGGTAATTTCTCGCCCGGCGAGGACATGCGTATTGTTGGTGGGACCGGCGCTTAACCGTGCGATAAGCTCGCCGCCATTGTCAGGAACATCCCTTACATCGTAGCCGGCTCCGATCATCGCTTTCAGCACGACTACCGTTGCCGCCGGGGTGTCCAGGCCGACGCCGTTCCCCATCCGCCCGTCACGGTTGGGATAGTTGGCAAGCACCAGGGCAACGCGGCGCTCAGAGATTGCCGTACGCCTCAGGCGCGCCCAATTGGCGGCAAGCGCCGAGACGAATTCAATGCGGTCGGCAACCGGCTCGTAGTCGATAATATCGATCTCGCAATTAAGATCGCGTCGCTTCAGTCCCTTGAAGGAAACGGCGCGGCTGATAATCCGGCCGTCAACTTCGGGCAAGGCGACATTCATGGCTATGTCGCGGGTCGAAAGGCCGTGGTCGCCTTTGCTCCAGTCCTCCTTGTTGCTCCCGGCGAAAATCACCTGAAGCACCGGGCTTGAGACAGCATCAAAAGGCGTTGAGCGCCGGCCGCCGGGAGAAGATACGGCAAAGCCTGTAGCGTTCAATACAACGTCACAACCGGCTCTCTCCAGAATTTCTTCGAGCGTTGCCGCCGCCACCGGATCGCGCAGACTGGAAACAAATATCGGCAGCGGATTCACCCCTGCTCCCGCCAACCCCTTGATAAGCGCGTCCACCGCTTTCAGGTTTCCCGCCTGAACCAGCGCCCGGTAGAACACTACAGCCGCTACGGCCTGTCCCTTTTTCCAATTTGCGTTTATGGTGGTTAGAGCATTGTCCGGCCAATAGAGTCCGGCGCGCAGCAGAGGTCTCGGTTCATCCCACTCGGATTTATGGCCGATAAGATCGGCGGAGAAACGGAGAAAGTTCCCGGCGTTGTCGATGCCTCCGTGAACGCAGTACTGCCAAAGGCGATGAACGGCCTCGCCGGGCAGCGTTGAAAATGCGGAAAGCTCGGCGTCCGGCTGATCGTCGCCGGGCAGGAAAGCCGCCGGAATCGAGCGTCTCCGGCATTGGGCCGCCACCTGTTCAAGGCCGTAGGGCCAATAGCCGCGTCCGCCCAACAGCCGCACCACCACCAGCCGGGCGGCGGCGATGACGGTCTCTACATAAAGGTCTACGGACATATTGTGGGCGAGGTGCAGCAGACCGGTCAGCCTGAGGGAGGGGAATTCCTTGCCGCTCAACCCGCCGTAAGCGGCGGCCAGACATGACAGCTCCGTATCGGCGGCGGAAAGCACGACGATGTCGCCGGGACTCTGCCTTAGATCGACGGCTTGCGAACCGTCGGATACCCCGCCGGGTTGGGCGGCGAGCAGGTGCATGCCCGTCTATTCCTTAACTTAGAGTCCAAAGCGTTGCCTGAATGGCGGCTTGGTCAAGTCCCTTTTGACCGATCACCACCAGCCGACTGCGACGCTCTTCGTCCGGGCGCCAGGGGCGATCATAGTAACGATTAATCCGGCAACCGACGCCCTGCACCACATGACGCATTTCCTTGCCCGGCACATGGATGAACCCCTTGACGCGAAGGATATCATGGGCCTCGGTCGCCGTTCTTATACGCGCCTCAAGAGCTTGCGGATCATTGATTGACTCAAGATCAACGATAAAACTGTCAAAGTCGTCATGATCATGGCCCTCGTCGCCGTCGTGATGCGATTTCCTGGAATCAAGGTCATCCTCGGCGGCGGCGCCTATTCCGAGAATGACGCGAACATCCACGGCGCCATGTACGCTCTCTACGATCCTGACGGCGGATATCCTGGCGATTTCGGCGCGCACGAAGGCGATTTCCGTTTTGCTGAGGACATCTGTCTTGTTGAGCGCCACCAGATCGGCGCAGAGAATTTGATCTTCAAATACCTCTTCCAGGGGCGATTCATGATCGATGTTTTCGTCGGCGGGGCGTTCGGCCCGAACGGCGTCGGGATCGTCGGCAAACCGTCCCGAAGCGACGGCGGGGGCGTCGATGACGGCGATGACGCCGTCAACGGTGACGCGGGAGCGAATCTCCGGCCAGTTAAAGGCTTTGACCAACGGCTTGGGCAGGGCCAGCCCGGATGTCTCGATGACGATGTGATCAGGAGGGACAGGACGCTCCAGCAGCATTTCCATGGTCGGCAGAAATTCGTCGGCTACCGCGCAGCAGATGCAGCCGTTGGCCAGTTCCACCACGTTGTCATCTTCGCAACCATTAACCGGACATCCCATAAGCAACTCGCGATCAATGCCGAGATTGCCGAATTCGTTGATTATCAATGCGATGCGCCTGCCGTCGGCGTTTTCCAGCAGATGACGAACCATGGACGTCTTGCCGGCGCCGAGAAAGCCGGTGATCACCGTAGCGGGAATTTTCATAAATCAGGCCCTAACTTCCTTAAGCACCGTCGGCAGGCCGGCGTTGATAAAAATGACCCTATCGGCGATCATGGCTATCGATTGATTAAGCCGCCCTGAGGCGTCAACAAAATCACGGGCCAACCTGTTGTCGGGAATAATTCCTTGGCCCACCTCGTTGGAAACAAATACCACCGGCCCCTGCAAGAGACTAAGGGTTTCAACCAGAACGCCGGTCTCACTGCCTATGTTGCGTTGCGCCTCCATAAGATTACTCAGCCAGATCGTCAGGCATTCGACAAGTACAGGCCGCCGGGGCGAGGAATGCTCTTTCAATGCCTGAGCCAAATTCAACGGCTCTTCAACCGTCGTCCATGTTCGATCGCGCCGTCCCCGGTGAAGACGCACGCGCTCGGCCATTTCGTCGTCTCTGATCTCGGCGGTGGCAAGGTAAAGACCGGCCTCGTCGGTATTGACCAGCCGTTCGGCATAGGCGCTTTTGCCGGAACGGGCGCCGCCCAGCACCAGGGTAATCAACGGCAGCGGATAGCGGATGAGAGAAACCAGGATAAACTCCTCTTAGGCAGACGGCATGTTGATTCCGACGACTCGCCAAGCGCCATTCTTGCCGACGCGGATGCCGTAAGAAACATGTTCGCCTTCATCTGCCGTAAAATCAAGTCTGGTCAGCGCCAAATTGCTTGTCGTGACGGCAAGAGCGCGTTCGGGGGTCAGATCAAGAGCCATGGCGACGGCGGCGCGGATAGTTCCGCCATGAGCCACGGCAACGATGTCGGCCCCGGCGTAATCCGCATTGAAGCGTCGGATAACTGCGGAAACGCGGTTAATTACATCGACGAAGCTCTCGCCTCCCGGTGGGGCGTTATGTGCCGGATCATGCCAGAAAGCGCGATATAATTGATCCGTTTCGACATTAAGCTCATCCCAGGTTTTTAATTGCCAGTCCCCCATATTTTGTTCCGCAAAGTCCGGCTCGACGATAGGTTTCGACGTTTTCAGGCCTTGCGCGGCGATGGCGGCCGCAGTTTCCTTGGTGCGTGACAGATGGCTGGTCACCCACACCGCATCCTTCGGCAGTGTTCTTGCCAGCGCCCGAAAACTATCAGTATCAGAGGTGTCGCAAGGAACGTCCAGTTGGCCGTAGATGACGCCTTCTTTGTAGATCACCGGCGCATGGCGCACCCACCACCATCTGGTTACTGCCGAATCTTTCATCCCGCCGCCGCCGCCAGGACCAGCAAGACCACAATCTCGACGGCTTGCTGCACGGCGCCGAGGACGTCGCCGGTATAGCCGCCGATCTGAACTTCGGCCAGCCACACCATAGCCGCCGTAACGACGACCGCCATCGCCAAGGCCAAAACCGACGCCTCGGCGAGCGGAAAGACGAAGACCAGCGCCATGCCGAGCAGAACGGCGGAGGTTACGCCCTCGCTTCCGGGTTTCCCGACGCCGACGCCGAGGCCGTCCTTGCGCGCCGATTCCATTATTACCATCATAACCGGCAGGACGGCGCGTGAAACGGCTCCGGCGGCGATAAGGGCCAAAGCCGCCGTCCCCGGCGCCGATATTCCGGAAAGAGCCGAGGCGCGCAGGCCGATGCTGAACACAATCGCCAACATGCCGTAGACGCCGATGCGGCTGTCGCGCATGATCTTTAATTTATCGGCGCGGGTCTTGCCGCCGCCGAAGCCGTCGGCGACATCGGCCAGACCGTCTTCATGCAAGGCTCCGGTCAGCAATACTCCCGCCGCCAACGCAATCAGAGCGCAGGCTGGCGGGGGCAGTCCCGATTTTGAAGCCAAAAACAACATCAGGCCCGCCGCCGCCCCGACAGCCGCGCCGACGAGCGGGAAAGTTCGCGCCGCCTCGGCCGGGGGCCGTTGCGCTTCCACGGCGGAGAGGTTAACAGGAATGCGCGTCAAAAAAGCGGCGGCAACCCGAAGGTCGAGCCATATCTCCGAGAGCGTTATCATTATCGATTCGCTGAAAGGCATATCCCGGCCTTATTGATGTTTGATATCGATCAAGTTTATAGGCGATAAAGAGCTTAAATGAAATCCATGGCTTGAAAGGAACAGCCTATTGCCGGAATTGACCCCTAAAACCCTTGATGATGTCCGCCGTCTGCTGAAGGATATCCCCAGCCCCGATGAGGCGGCGATATCCCATGCCAGGGAGCGTGAACCGCGTCTGACCAAGCCTCAAGGATCGCTGGGGCGGCTTGAGCGATTGAGCGAGTGGCTGTCGGCATGGCAAGGCCGTCACCCGCCGCGCATACAGTATCCTTTCGCTTGCGTCTTCGCCGGCAACCACGGCGTCGCCCGGCGCGGGGTATCGGCGTTTCCGCCGGAAGTGACGGCGCAGATGGTGGCCAACTTCGAGGCCGGCGGCGCGGCGGTGAATCAGCTTTGCACGGCTTTCGGCGTCGGCTTGCGCGTCGAGGCAATAACGCTGGAGCGACCGACGCATGACTTTACGCAAGCCCCGGCGATGAGCGAAGCCGAGTGCGCAGAGGCCGTCGCCTTGGGTTTCAGCGTGGTCAACAAGGACATGGACGTGCTTTGTCTGGGCGAAATGGGAATCGGCAACACTACTTCCGCCGCCGCGTTATGCCATGCCCTCCACGGCGCTGCGGCGCTCGATTGGACCGGCCCCGGCACCGGCATTGAAGGCGAGGCGTTGGCCAAAAAAGCCGCGATCATCGACATGGCGGTTGCCCTGCATCTTGACGCCGCCACCGACGCCATAGACATCCTGCGTCGTCTCGGCGGGAGGGAATTGGCGGCGATTGTCGGCGCCGTGCTTGCCGCCAGACTCAAGCGCGTTCCCGTATTGCTCGACGGTTATGTCTGCACGGCGGCGGCTGCTGTCCTTGAGGCTCAGAAGCAAGGCGCGCTGGACCACTGCCAGGTAGGCCACGTCTCAGCCGAGCCGGGTCACCACCGCCTTCTCAAGCGCCTCGACAAGACGGCTTTATTGAATCTGGATATGCGGTTGGGGGAAGCTTCCGGCGCGGTGCTGGCGGTGGAGCTGCTTAAGGCCGCCGCCGCCTGCCATGGCGGCATGGCAACCTTCAGCGAGGCCGGGGTCAGCGCCCGAAAGGATTAATTCTGGGAATTACTTTCAAGATAGCCCCCGATTTTTTATCCTTCTTTTCTTCCACCTCTTCTTCTTCCGCCATTTCGCTCCGCTCCATGCGCCGCTTCAGGCGCAGCAATTCGCGGCGGCGATTATCCTCGGCGATAAGATTTTCGATATATCGTCCCTGAAATAATTTGATCCCCACAACATGGCCGAAGTCCACGGCTTCGCGGTTATCAACCCGGCACAAAATTACTCGATCCGCCCCGACCTTCCTTATGGTGGCGACCAACTTGTTACGCATGTCGTCGCCTTTGTCGGCTATATCCGGTTTCCATATGAGCTTGACCAGATCAACCCCCAGGTGTTCCCTGTCGATCATATCAAGGGTCTGGTAGGTTAGTCCGTCCAGACAGACGCGATAACCTTTCTCCTGGACAAATTCGCGGGCGAACAGATAAGCGCCGATATCGGCGAAAATATCCTGATTTTGCAGTTCAATAATCATGGCGCCGCGACGTGACGCAGTGATGTTATCGTCAAAGGCGAGAAATTCGGGCGACAACATGGTTGAAATATTCATATTGAAACTGATGTCTCCGGAAATTGTCAAAGCGTCAGTCTTGGAAAGCATAGCCAACATGCGTTTGTCCAGAGTCTCGGTCAGGTGCTGAAATAACCAGGAATTGGCCATCAAATTGACGCCGGGAAGCAACGTTTCACGCAGATCTTTTATGGAAATGAACAGTTCGCTGAATTGTTGTTCAGGCACCATCTTCCTGTCGACCCTGCACACGAACTGCCGGCGAACAAGATTGGAAAGATCGGCGCGAATCAGCGCCGCCTCGACCCGACCCAATATTTCGGGGGTAAGAGGATCGCCCATCTCTTGCCTGGCCTTAAGCGATGAGCGCGTATTCTGGCGCATGTCACGCGATTCCGACTGGCGTCGGTGTTCGGTTTCCACCAAAAGCTGAACCGCATGAAGTATTTTATCGAACTCGGTTTCAGCGTCGTACCAGACGGAAAATTTACCGGATTTAACGTTTTTCTCATCTTCGAATAAAGGGTCATCGCTGAACATATAACGCACTTGCTGAACGATGGTTTCGGTTTGCGCCTGCGCTCCATGCTTGAAGACAAAGAAAAGATCGCCGTTCTTGAGCGTAAAGAGTTGTCCGTGCAGCGCCTTGATCAGAGGCTCAAAACTGTTGGCGGCGGCGCGGATATGCTGATCGCGGCGATTAAATGCCTTAAGCGCGGAAAGCTTGAGGTGGACGGCTCTGCGCCCGTCTCTGTGGGTTTCAAGACGGTGGACATAGTCCAGCAACAGGTTTTCCTGACTGGGCAGTCGCTTTTGAGCTTCCGGATTAGGCGTCATTTATATCCTTTAGATAATCCCCTTGGCCCGCAGGGCTTTCACGATTGTATCTATATAATACCCCTGAAAACGGGTAATGCCGAAAGATAAGGCCCACGCAACGGCTTTTTCGTTATCAATACGCGCCAGGATGATGCGGTTTTTACCGGTTCTGTCCACGATATCTTGTATGCCGAGCATGTGGGCGCCGGGAACTTCGCTGAAAAATTCCTTTCCCCAACTGACTTTAACGAAATCAGCCTCAAGCACGCTGGGATCGAAATACTGAAGCGAAAGAGGATTAACGCCGTCAATAAGAACCCTGTAGCCGCGTTCCTGCAACATATTACGGGCATAGGCGAATGCTCCGATATCCGCGCATATATCCACCATCTGCATCTCTATAACCACCTTGTGGGCGTTATCGCCGACGTTGTGGTGAAATAACTGAAACTCTTTGGAAAGAAGGGTGCTGAGGTTAAGGTTGAGACTCATCGGCACATCCATTGTCGCAAAATCTCTGCGACCGATCACCGCCAATACACGTTTATCCAGGGTTTCGGTCAGGTACTGAAACAGCCATGTGCTGCCGAACAGATTAATGTCCGGCGCCACCCTCTTTTGCAGGCCGGACATGGTAATAAAATGCTCGCAGAACAGCAGTTTTCCCTTGCCGTTGGCCTCGATCTTGATTGCTGATTGCTGCTGGATGAGATCGGAGATTCTGGTCTCGCTCATTTTTTTGCTGATGTCGGCCAGATTGGCGGGGGCCAGCGGCGTTCCCGACATTTGCCTGGCGCCCTCCACCGCCTTCTCCTCGGCCAACTTTCGCAGACGCTCCTCGGCGTCCGCCGTCAGATCGGTAATCAACGAAACAAAGTTGTTATAATCTTCATCCTGTGAAAGGTCGTACCAGGTGGCAAAAACGTCCTCAATCGAGCCTTCCTCGGCGGCGGTCAGCGGATCTTCACTGAACAAAGCCCTGACCTTGGCGACAGCCGGGTCGATTTCATCAATGGCGACGTCCACGCAAAGCAGGATCAAATCGCAATTGGAAAGCTCGAAAAGAGTTGCGTTAAAGGCGGCGATTACCGGCTCGAAAGAGCGCTTGGCAATGCGGATATAGTGGGGCTTGCGGTTGCCGGGCCTGAGTTCAGACAAGCGGAGATGAATGCTGTAAGCGCCGACGCGGCTGTCCTCCATGCTGAACAAACGATCCAGCAACAAGCTTTCCTCGCTTGTTTTCTCCAAGTCGGGAATTGTCGCAGCGGCGCCGGTCTCGGCCATCGTTAACCCATAAACTCTATGCCTTCGGCTATTATGCCCCGGATTATGAAAACAAAACGTTAATAAACATCAGCAGGCTTAATGGAATAATTGCTTGATTGCACCCCCATGATTTTGACGTTACTTTCGCCCGGCGACGGAGGTGGACTCATGGGAAACTCACTGTACTACGGCGACAATCTTTCCATTTTGCGAGAGAGCATTCAGAGCGAGAGCGTCGATCTGATTTACCTCGATCCGCCGTTCAACAGTCAGGCCAACTATAACGTCTTGTTCAAGGGCGCCTCGGGCAACAGCGCCGATGCCCAGATCGAAGCCTTCAAGGATACATGGCATTGGGGGGAAGAGGCGGAAAGCGCCTTTTCCGAGGTTCTTGGTTCAGCCAACACCCAGGCCGCCGAATTGCTCCGGGCGCTACGCCTGTTCCTCGGTGAAAACGATGTAATGGCCTATCTCGCCATGATGGCCGTGCGTCTGCTCGAACTGCACCGCGTATTGAAACCGACGGGATCGCTCTATCTGCATTGCGATCCGACGGCGGGTCATTACCTTAAAATTTTGCTGGACGCGGTGTTTGGCGCTCGAAACTACAAGAATGAAATTATCTGGTGTTATCGAAAGTGGAGCGTTGCGGCCGGCCAATTTGTTCGCAATCACGATGACATCCATTTAGTCACTAAATTACCCAAAGGCGCGACATTCAACGTCTTATACACTGATCCGTCAAAGGGAACTATGAAGCGATGGAAGGGACACAAGCAGCAAGCGGATATGGAAGACGGCATTCGTAAAGCATCAAGTCTGGCGGATGAAAAAGCTCAATCGCCAATGCCGGATTGGTGGGAAATTTCGATCATCAATCCAAATGCCGCCGAGCGTCTCGGATACCCGACTCAAAAACCTCTGGCTCTCCTTGAGCGGATCATTTCCGCCTCATCAAACGAAGGAGATGTAGTGCTTGATCCGTTTTGCGGCTGCGGCACAACCGTTCACGCCGCCCACAAGCTCAATCGCCAATGGATCGGCATCGACATCACCCACCTTGCCATTTCATTGATCGAGCGGCGCTTGAAGGACGCCTTTCCCGGCATCGCCTTTGACGTTTACGGGACGCCGCAGGATTTGGCCAGCGCGCAAGATCTCGCCCGGCGCGATAAATATCAGTTCCAATGGTGGGCGGTGTCGCTGGTGGAGGCGCGGCCCTATGGCGGCAAGAAGAAGGGGGCCGACGGCGGCATTGACGGCATCCTCTTTTTCCGCAGCGGCAAGGACAAGACGGAAAAGGCGCTGGTCTCGGTCAAAGGCGGCGAGAACATCGGCGTCGGCATGATCCGCGATCTGATCGCCGTGGTCGAGCGCGAGAAGGCGGCGGTCGGCGTGTTGATCTCGCTGGCCTTTCCCACCAAGCCGATGGAGAAGGAGGCCGCCGCCGCCGGTTTCTTTGAGACGCCGTTTGAGAAGGTGCCGAGAATCCAGATCATCACCCTGGCGGAGCTGTTCCAGGGTAAACGCCCGCGCATTCCCAGAATCGACTCCGCCGCTACGTTCAATGCCGCCGCTCGCGAAAAAACCGACCGGCAAACTGAGATGTTCTGATGCTGACCGGATAGGCAAGCCCCCGGACATGGCATTTTAATAACCGCATGAAACATCTCTCCTGCGCTTCCCCCGGCGTTCCCGACGGCGTATGCGTTTACGCCATCGGCGATATCCATGGCCGCATCGACCTTCTTGAAGACCTGCGCCGGCGCATCGCCGACGCCGCCGAACAGGATTCGCCGGGGCGTAACATACTGATTTACCTGGGCGATTATGTGGATCGCGGTCCTCATTCATGCGCCGTGGTAGAATCGCTGATCACGGCTCCTCTTGAGGGCTTTGAGACCGTGCATTTAAAAGGCAACCACGAAGACCTTTTGCTCTGTTTTTATGATAACGGGGCAAACGGCGATGTCTGGCTGTTAAACGGCGGCGCGGCCACCATCGAGAGCTATGGGATTAAACTTCCCGGCATGTTCACGGAAATGGAAGATTTACAGTCGATACGGCGCGAATTCCGCCGATTCTTGCCGCCAAGTCACCTTGATTTCTACCGCAGCCTGAAAACATCATACACGGTGGGAGACTACATGTTTGTCCACGCCGGCGTTAATCCGGGAACGCCTCTTGAAAATCAGCAGGAGTCATCGCTTCTTTGGATTCGTGAGGAGTTTCTGAATTGCCGAGAATCTTTCGGCAAAATAGTAGTGCATGGTCATTCCGTCAGGCCGTTTCCCGACATCAGGCCCAACCGTATCGGCATTGATACCGGAGCCTTCTATAGCGGGATACTAACTTGTCTGGTATTAGAGGGCAAGGAACGACGATTTCTGCAAACTTAGCGTTATGAGATGAGGAGCGGATTGTTGAGAAAAAGGATTTTGGTAACCGGCGGAGCCGGTTTTTTAGGCTCTCACTTGTGCGAGCGGCTGATTGCCGACGGCCATGATGTCCTGTGCGTTGATAATTTCTTCACCGGCGCCAAAGACAACATTATCCATCTTATGGACGATCCCCATTTCGAATTGATGCGCCACGACATCACCTTTCCGCTCTATGTGGAAGTGGATGAAATCTACAATCTGGCTTGTCCGGCGTCTCCCGTCCATTATCAGTTCGATCCCGTGCAAACCACCAAGACCAGCGTACACGGCGCCATCAACATGCTCGGACTGGCCAAACGGACGCAGGCAAAAATCTTTCAAGCCTCCACCAGCGAAGTCTATGGCGACCCGGAGGTCCATCCCCAGACCGAAGACTATCGCGGTAACGTCAACGTCATCGGTCCAAGGGCGTGTTATGACGAGGGCAAGCGTTGCGCCGAGACCTTGTTTTTTGATTACAAGCGCCAGCATAACCTTAATATCCGGGTGGCGCGTATTTTTAACACCTATGGTCCGCGCATGCACCCCAATGACGGGCGCGTGGTCTCCAACTTTATCGTCCAGGCCTTGAAAGGCGAGGCGATCACCCTGTACGGCGACGGCTCACAAACCCGCTCATTTTGTTATGTAAACGATCTGATTGACGGTTTTATCCGATTGATGGGCGCTCCTGACAATATCACGGGGCCGATGAACCTCGGCAATCCCGATGAATTCACCATCCGTCAACTGGCGGAAACGGTTATAAAACTGACCGGATCATCTTCGATCATTGAAACCTATCCCTTGCCCGCCGACGACCCCACTCAACGCTGTCCCGATATCTCGTTAGCCAAGGACAAACTGGGCTGGCAACCGAAGGTGCCGTTAAAGGCGGGTCTGGAAAAAACCATCAACTACTTCAAAGGAGTCCTATGACCAAGCATCCCGCATTATACATCATGGGCCTGTTTGCGTTTCTGTTCGGCACGACGGCAATGGCCCAGGGGCTGCCTTCCGAGAAGATATTGCCGTTGTCTTTGGCCAACGAGGCGGCGCTTGCCGCGCTCGCCGACTGCGAGGCGAAAGGTTACCGGGTCAGCGTCGCCGTTACCGACAAAAGCGGGTTGATCAAGGTCCACATCAAGGGGGACGGCGCCGGTCCCCACACGCTCGACAGCAGTTCGCATAAGGCCTACACATCGGCGAGCATGCGCAAATCGACGGCGGTTCTTGTCGATATGCTCGCCAAGAACCCGGCCTCCGAAGGGATCAAGTACATGAACGACAAGATTCTGGTCCTCGGCGGCGGATTGCCGATAACGGTCGGCGAGGAAGCAATCGGCGGCATCGGCGTCGGCGGGGCGCCGGGGGGGCATCTGGACGAAGCCTGCTCACAGGCCGGCATCGACAAAATCAAGGATCGGCTGAAATAACGTAAAACAACCTATTGTGCCTATTTTTTGACCAGACTACTATATGTTCTCCAGATGGGGGATACATGACCAACGCGCTTTACTACGGCGACAACCTGAAGGTTCTGCGCGAATCGATTGCCGACGAAAGCATTGATCTGGTCTATCTCGACCCCCCGTTCAATAGCCAAGCCGACTACAACGTTCTATTCAAAAGTCATTCCGGCAAAGCCGCCGACGCCCAGATCGAGGCCTTCAAGGATACCTGGGCCTGGGGCGACGAGGCCGAGCTGGCTTATTCCGAAGTACTGGCCTCGCCCAACACCCAGGCCGCCGAGATGTTGAGCGCCATGCGCTCGTTCCTGGGCGAAAATAACATGATGGCCTATCTCGCCATGATGACGGTGCGTTTGCTGGAATTGCGCCGGGTCTTGAAATCAACCGGCTCGCTCTATCTCCATTGCGATCCGACAGCCGGCCATTACCTGAAAATTCTACTGGATGCCGTGTTCGGCAAAGAAAATTTCAGGAATGAAGTTATTTGGCAGAGGACAAACGCTCACAATTTCAAATCAAAACAGTTTCATCGCGTTCACGATACTATATTTTATTACACAAAATCAGATAGATATTATTATCGCCAACCCTTTAGGGCTTTTTCACAACAGCAGCTTGATCGATATGAAGAAGATCCGGAGACCGGACGCTTATTCACCGGACAAGACCTGACGATTATCGGCGGAGATTTAACGCCTTGGCGAGGAACCGTTCCTACAACGCCACGGGGCTGGGGTTTAAGCTTGGCCGAACGTGAAAAATTATGGAATACAGGATTGATCCTAAAGCGGAAGGATGGATCGCCTCGCCTTGATGGCCGCAAAGTATGGCTTGATGAAAAAGAAGGGACACCCGTTTCGGATATGTGGACCGATGTGCATCGTATTGCCAATACAAGCAGCGAACGTCTCGGCTACCCAACCCAGAAGCCCGTCGCCTTATTGGAACGTATTCTGAGGGCTTCATCGAACGAAGGCGATGTGGTCCTTGACCCTTTCTGCGGCTGCGGCACCACGGTTCACGCCGCGCAGAAAATGGGGAGGAGCTGGATCGGCATCGACATAACACACCTTGCTATTTCACTGATCGAGCGGCGTCTGAAGGACGCATTTCCCGGCATCGAGTTCGATGTCCACGGCACGCCCAAGGATTTGGCGAGCGCGCAAGACCTGGCCCGGCGCGACAAGTATCAATTCCAGTGGTGGGCGGTGTCGCTGGTGGACGCCCGACCGTACGCCGGCAAAAAGAAGGGGGCGGACGGCGGCATCGACGGCATCCTGTTCTTCAGGGGCGACGCCAACAAAACCGAAAAAGCCCTCGTTTCGGTAAAAGGCGGCGAGAATGTCGGCGTGGGCATGGTGCGCGACCTGACCGCCGTGGTCGAACGCGAAAAGGCCGCCATCGGCATTTTAATCTCGCTGGCGCTGCCTACCAGACCGATGGAAAAGGAGGCCGCCGCCGCAGGCTTGTTTGAGAAGACGCCGAAAATCCAGATCATCACCCTGGCCGAACTGTTCCAGGGCATCAAACCGCGCATCCCGCTGATCGACGCCGCCGCCACCTTCAAGACGACGGCCAAGGAAGATCACAACAAGAGCAAGCAGGGTAAACTTCTGTAATGCCGACCGCCGCCTGTCCATAAAACCGGGGTTAGCTCAGCTCACAGTTCCCTTCTTCTCCACTTCTTCCCATCCGCCCCGATCCGTCTGGCGCAGATATGTGACTTCGTGGCCGGCGGCCTCGTACGCTTTCCAGCGTTCACGCGCCGCTTGCTTGGCGGCCTCGTCATTGCCGTTGAACAACTCAAAGCAACGCTCGAATTCCCCCACCCGTTCCGATACCGCGCCGTCGGCAAGAAACAGGAAAGATGCCTGATTGGGGTTCTCGTCTTTATCGGTCAACCACACCGGTTGATCTTCGGCGGCGCCGTCTTTGGCGGAGCCGTGAGGCAGCCAGGAATTTTGGTCATAGGTCCACAGCAGAGCGTTCAGCGCTTCCACCCTCGCCGCCGAGCCGGCAATGACAACGGCCCGCTTCCCCGCCTGAAGGGTTTTTTCCAACAGTTTAGGCAGAGCCTTTTCCAACGGCCATTTTTGCAGATGGTAGAATTTGACCTCGGTCATCACCCCTGCTCCTGAAAGCTCACTTGTCCTCGTAGCAGTCGGCAATCAGACGGTTGAGCAGACGCACGCCGTATCCTGTTCCGCCCTTGGGCGTTATGGCCTTGTCCTTGCTTGTCCAGGACACCCCGGCGATATCCAGATGCGCCCACGGCGTTTTGCCGACGAAGCGTTGAAGGAATTGGGCGGCGGTGATGCTTCCCGCCCCTCGGTCGCCGCTGATGTTTTTCATGTCGGCGATGTTGGATTTAAGCATGTTGTCGTATTCATCATCCAGCGGCATCCTCCACAGTTTTTCGCCTTCCAGATCACCGGCCTTGGCGATGTGCGCGGCCAGCGAATCGTTGTTGGAGAACAGCCCCGCCTTCTCATTGCCGAGGCAGATAACAATGGCCCCGGTAAGAGTAGCCAGATTGATCATCATCCTCGGCTTGAAGCGCTCCTTGGCGTACCAGAGGGCGTCGGCCAGCACCAGACGGCCTTCGGCATCGGTGTTGACGACTTCAATGGTCTGTCCCGACATTGAGGTGACGACGTCTCCCGGACGTTGGGCGGCGCCCGACGGCATGTTCTCCACCAACCCGATAACGCCGACGGCATTGACCTTGGCCTTGCGCCCGGCCAGCGCCTTCATCAGGCCGATAACAACCGCCGAGCCGGCCATGTCATATTTCATATCCTCCATGCCGAGCGCCGGCTTGATGGAGATGCCGCCGGTATCGAAGGTCACTCCTTTGCCGACGATAACGATGGGAGCGTCGGCCTTGGACTTGCCGCCGCCGGTATGGTTGCGATGTGCGCCGTTCCATTGCATGACCACCAGTTTGGACTCGTGCGCCGATCCCTGGCCGACGCCGAGCAGCGCCCCCATGCCGAGGCGCTTCATGCTGTTTTCGCCCAGCACTTCCACCTTGATCCCCAGTCTGGACAGCTCCTTGGCGCGGCCGGCCAGAGTCTCCGGATAGAGAATGTTAGCCGGCTCGGAAACCAGATCGCGGGCGAGAAATACGCCGGCGGCAACGCACTCGCGCAGGGCGAAGGCGGTCTGCGCCCGCTCCGGCGAATCGCAAAGGAACTTCATCGCCTTGAGCGTCGGTTTATCCTCCTTTTTCTCCTTGGTGCGGTACTTGTCGAAGCGGTACGAGGCGAGGCGCGCCCCGTAGGCAAGCTCCGCCGCCATTTCCGCAGCGCCCGGTTTGACGCCGCTCAATGAATCAACAATCACCGATACGTTCGGAGCGCCCTTAACGGCGAACGCCGAGTAAAGCCGCCCGCCGATCGCCTGCAAACGCAAGGCGTTGATTTTCGAAGCCTTGCCCAAACCGATCACATAAGCGCGGTCCAATCTGGTTTCCGCCGGAACCAACAAGTTCAGGCTTTGGTCCTTGTCGCCGTTGAAGCGCCCGGCCTTGATGGCGCGAACCAATCCGCCCTTCATATGCCTGTCCAGCATTTTGGCGCCGGCGGTGAGCTTGCCGCCGTCAAGGACGCCGACAACGACGGCGCCGGTTGCAGGCAAGGCGGACTTGGCAAACGTAATCTTCATGGCAGCCCTCATTATTTGACGTGGGTCAGGAATTGGCGGTGAAATTTTTGGGAATGGGATCTGCGTTCATGCCGCCGCCGGTCAACCAAACGACGCCGCCCGGCAAACTGGTGACTATGCTGACCAGTCCGAATAAAAGCGACAATACCAGCGCCCCCTCTTCGGGAACGCCGATAAGACTGAAAGCATAGACCATGGCGCCCTCGCGCACGCCCCAACCGGCAATAGAGATGGGAAGAATGGTGATCAGGATGACCGGCGGAATCAAGGCGATGCAATCCAGCCAGCTAATCTCCAGACTCAGCCCCACCGCCATTAAATAAACCCCCAACGTCAAGTTCAGGTGGCCGGTGGCCGACCAGCTTATGACCTTGAAAAGATGCAATGGATTAAGAAAAACGGTGCGCGTATCGGCGGCCAGGGTGGCCAGACCACGCACCAGACGCCAGCGCCGAAGCGACGACGGCAAACGATCCAGCATCATCAGCGCCGCCATCCCCGCCCCCGCCCCCGCTGATAACAGCGCGATGCCGCTGACGGCCCATGAGGCGGTTTCAACGCTGACCCTCGGCAGAAAAAATGGTTGGGTCGCAACGACGACGATCAGCAAGGCAAGAACGGTGGCCGCTCTCTCCAGCATAACGCCGTTAACGGCATTGCCCAATGTCATCCCGACTCTATAGGTGCGATAAATACGCACCGCGTCGCCCCCTACCGATGACGGCAGGGTCTGACTGAAAAATGCCCCGATATAGTATATCCTGAGCGCCGTTATAAACTTCAGCGGCGCCTTGATGGCATCCATCACCGCCATCCAGCGAAAAACGCAGATCACCAGTTGTAACAAAAAAATAACCGTGGCCAGCGCCAACATCGTCCGGTCAACCTCAACCAGTCGCGTCATGGCGGCGTCGAGATTAATACGACCGAGCAGGAACCAGATCAGGGTTCCCGACACCAGAAATTTAACCGCAATGCCTATCCATTTTTTCATGACGGAACTGTTTGTTTATTGAACAAAGACGCACACCGGCGAACATCTAGCACATATCGTGATTCTGTACATGCGGGAATGCGTCATCAGTCCTGCTTGATCTTCAACGGCATCCGCTTGCGGCCCCAGGTTCCGGCGGGACCGTCAAAAACGCCGGCGCATGCGGCGCCGCACTTCACACAGCGCCCGTCATCGGTGAGGTTCCAGACGGAAAGTTGATACCAGTCCCGTCCGATGAGAATTTCTCCGCATTCGTGACAGTATGTGCTGTCGGATTCCGGATCATGAGCGTTGCCGATATAGGCGTAGCGCACACCGTTTCCGAGAGCGACAGCGCACGCTCTTTGCAGGGAGAACAGGGGCGTTTTCGGTTTATCCGTCATCTTCCAGTCGGGATGAAATGCGGAAAAATGCATAGGCACGTCCGGCCCCAGGTTGTTCACCACCCAGCGGGTCATGGCGTCAATCTCGGCCTCGCTGTCGTTCTCGCCGGGAATCAGCAAAGTAGTGATCTCAAGCCACACGTCCGTCTCCAGCTTGAGATATTGCAACGTCTCCAGCACAGGCTGCAAATGCCCGGAACACAGCCTTGAATAAAAATCATCGGTGAAGCCCTTGAGGTCTACATTGGCGGCGTCCATGCAGGAGAAGAACTCCTCGCGGGGCGCCTCCGAGATATAGCCGGCGGTCACCGCCACCGTCTTGACGCCCAGGGCATGGCAAGCCTTGGCCACATCAACGGCGTATTCCAGAAAAATCACCGGGTCGTTATAGGTGAAGGCGACGCTCTTGCAACCGGTTCGCACCGCCGCCTCGGCGATCATCTTCGGCGAGGCCCGGTCGGTCAGCCGGTGAAATTCACGAGCTTTCGAAATATCCCAGTTCTGGCAGAATTTGCAGGTAAGATTGCACCCCGCCGTGCCGAACGACAGAATCGGCGTCCCCGGAAGAAAGTGGTTCAGCGGCTTCTTCTCGATGGGATCGATGCAAAACCCCGACGAGCGCCCGTAGGTGGTAAGAACTACCCGGCCATCCTTGCAGGCCCGGACAAAACAAAGCCCGCGCTGCCCCTCGCGAATTTTACATAGTCGAGGGCAAAGATCACACTGCACCCGCCCGTCATCCAACGTTCGCCAGTAACGTCCGGGGTAAGTCTCAATGCCTGGTTCAAGCGGCGCATCCATAGTTTGCGGACTCCACGGCAAGCCGACAGACTCCTTACGACGGCTTGCCTTCCTCGGGTGATGGCGTCGTCTTCGGCGTCGTCTCCGGCGAACCCTCCTGCTGCGTCTGCGCCTGAGGAGTCGGCTCACTCGGCAGTTCTTGCGGCGCCGGTTGCTGCTCCTCGGGAAGCGCTTCCTCCACTTGTTGGGTGAGCGCCGGTTCTGCCGCCGCCTCCTCTTGCTTAGGTTCTTCCTTGGATTCTTCCTTGAGTTCCTCTTTAGGTTCCTCTTTAGGCTCCTCTTTAGGTTTTTCCTTGGGTTCTTCCTTGGGTTTTTCAACCTTCGGCGTCTCGACGCGGGCGCTGCCGTCCCAGTTCACTTCGTATAAGGTGAGGTCATCGGCAAACCCCTTCAGCGCGAATTTGCCGCGACTGATGAAGTTAATTCCCTTGCCGGCGCAAATGCCGTAAACGGTTTCGGAAGCGAATATCTGATCCGACTTGGCCTTATCGACAATGCGCGCCGAAAGCTGGACCGTAGTGCCGAACAGGTCGTCGTCTTCGGCTATCGGCTCGCCGGCGTTGATGCCGATCTTCAAATGCAAAGGCAAATCGGGATTATCCTTGTTGTGGGCCGCGACTTTTTTCTGGATCGAGATTGCCGCCTCAACGCCGTTGGAGGTATTGGCGAACGACGCCATGATGCCGTCGCCGGTATGCTTGATCTCCTTGCCGGTAAACTCGGTGAGAGCGTCGCGGACGATAACGTTATGGGCGCGCACCACTTTCTGGGCCACGGCGTCGCCCCTGGTTTGGGTAAGCACGGTAGAACCCACCATGTCGGTAAACATCACCGTGATCGGCCCCGTTTTTTCTTCTTTCTCCTTGGGCTTGTTCCACTCGTTAAGGGCATCGCCCAGATTCTTGCCGAGAAGCTTCCGGTCATCCCGGTAAGTATTCATGGCGTTGCGTCCGGCCTGGAACATCTGCATGTAGCGGGAGTCGGCCAGCAGATAGTTTTGACATTTGTCGGAAAAGGTTTCGGCTTCCGCTTTCTTGAAGCCCATGCTCTTGACGGCTTCGCCGAGGACAACCGCTTTGGTGCGACCGTCCAGGTTGTGTTTCTGACATTGAGCGTCGCAGGCGCCGGCGAGAAACAGATTGACCCCGAACTTGTTAAAATTGTCCTGCATGTCATGGCTGATCTTGACCTCAGACAAGCCGTCGTTAAGGAACTTCATCAGAAAGTCGATGTGCTCCATGGTCTGCGGCGAAACGGCTTTCAAAGCCTCCGCCTCTTTCAGCGTCTCTGCTTCCTTTTTCGCCTGATCATTGTTCCGGTCTTCATCCGGCGGCGTGTGGGGAAGCGGTTGGTTTTTTTGCTTCGGCTTCGGTTCCGGAGCAAAATCGGGGCGCTCAGGCGCTGCGCCGAGAGGCTGCCTGGTAAGCACCGTCTTGGCTATGGAGAGGCCGCTGACAAGGAAGGTGACGACAAAAACACCGAAAAGGATATTGGATTGAGTGTTCTTGGCAAACGAGGTATCGCGCAGCCATATGCCGCCCATCGCCATGAAAATGCCGGCGATGATGAGGCTGATCATTGTAATCAACAGAAGTTTGATGACAATGCTCATGAAAGACACCTGCGGACGCTTTTGGCTTTTACCCTTGTTTTCCGCCGCCGGCTTTTTATTTTTCGCCTTGTCGGCATGCGCCTTTTTGGCGCTGCCGGGCTTGGCGGGCGTAGGCTTGGCTTTTACGGGCGCAGGCTTGTGGACGGGAGGCGCCGCCGGCGCCGGCTTGGAGCTGTCGTAAATATTGCTTTCGGCGCCGACGCCCTTGACGGGATCGTACGCTTCCCTGACGATCTTGACGGCTGAAATCGTTGAAATATGCTCAAGAGACTTGGCGTCATTCATCGCTAGGTCTTTTTTTGCCGCAGGGTAGCGGGAGTGAAGCTCCCACTCTCCCTCCTGCCCGTGTTTTATATAAACTTCGAAATTTACTTCCAGCTTATCGGACATATCCCCTCCACGGGGCCGGATAAAAATAATTCGTCGTGAGCAGACTTTATTGCTTAATTATTTGACGCCATGCCCAATGCCGTCATCATTATTATATGGAAAATTATCATATAAGAATAATAATCTTCACAGAAAATGTGATGCGATCCGGAGGCCGGGCATATTATTGATCAGGAGTGGAAACCGCAGTGAATAGATCGGGAGATTATATAGAAAAAATCCTGTTCCATTTCACCTTGCCATTACCCGGTCAATCCATATAGGTTCTTGTCGAGTAACAGGAGACTACGAATCGATGGTAGAAGAAGACGAACCGATAGTTATCAAGCCGCCGCACTCGATAAATTCAAAGGTGTCGATCGGAGGCGCCGGAGCGGTTGACCTCGAAGCCTTGAAAAGGGCCGAAGAGGTCATCGCCGGCATGTCCGGCAACTACCTGGAATGGGTGGAGGAAGACCTGGTCAAGATCCAGAAAGCCTTCGACGCCCTGAAATCCGGCAAGCCTGAGGATCACAAGCATCTCCTCGATCAGATTTTCCGGGTCGCTCACGACATTAAAGGCCAGGGCGGCAGCTTCGACTACGGCATGATGACAATCCTCGGCAACGGGCTGTGCCGCTTCGTCGAACAGACTCAAACCGTCGGATCAAGCGAGTTTCAGGTCATTCAGCTTTATATCGACACCATGAAGCTGGTCATTTCCAAGCGCATGAGCGGCGACGGCGGCAAGGAGGGAGAGCAAGTCCTCAGAGGCCTCGATATGGTCGTCGCTAAAACCGCCAACAAGCAAGCCGTCTGAACCCTCCCCGAAACCTCCCAATGACCGAAGCTATGCATCCATATCGCACCCATACCTGTGGTGAGTTGAGACCGGACAACGCCGCCCGGAACGTCAGGCTGTCGGGCTGGCTGCACCGCAAGCGCGATCACGGCAACCTGCTTTTTATCGATCTGCGCGACCACTACGGCCTGACTCAACTGGTTATTGATATCTCCAGCCCGCTGTTCAAGATCGCCGAGAGCGCCCGCCCCGAAAGCGTGCTGACCGTCACCGGAACGGTGGTCAAGCGCTCCGCCGACACCGTCAACCCCGACCTTCCTACCGGCGAGGTGGAACTGCATGTAGAGCATATCCATGTGGAATCGCCCGCCGATGTGCTGCCCATGCAGGTCGCCGGCGACGCCGACTTTTCCGACGATATGCGGCTGCGTCACCGCTTCCTTGATCTTCGGCGCGAAAACATGCACGCCAATATCCTGCTGCGCTCCAGGGTCATTTCCTCTATCCGCCGCCGCATGACCGCGCAAGGTTTCCTGGAAATCCAGACCCCCATTCTTACCGCCTCGTCGCCGGAAGGAGCGCGTGACTATCTGGTGCCCAGCCGTAACCATCCGGGAAAGTTCTACGCCCTTCCCCAGGCGCCCCAGCAGTTCAAGCAGTTGTTGATGGTGTCGGGGTTTGACAAATACTTTCAGATCGCCCCCTGCTTCCGCGACGAAGACGCCCGCGCCGACCGCTCGCCGGGCGAGTTCTATCAGCTTGATTTCGAGATGGCCTTCGTCACCCAGGACGATGTGTTCGTCGCCATCGAGCCTGTGCTGCACGACGTATTCCATGAATTCGGCGGCGAGCGCACCGTCACCGCGCCGCCGTTCCCACGCATTCCTTATGCCGAGAGCATGCTTAAATACGGTTCCGACAAGCCCGATCTGCGCAACCCGCTGACCATCGCCGACGTTACCGAGTCGTTTCGCGGCTCCGGCTTCGGCCTGTTCGCCCGTAATATAGACAAGGGCTGGATCGTACGCGCCGTCCCGGCGCCCGGCGCCGCTTCACAACCGCGCAGCTTCTTTGACAAGCTGAATGACTGGGCGCGGGCTGAAGGCGCCGGCGGCCTCGGTTACATCATCTTCGCCGACGGCGAGGCGCGCGGCCCCATCGGCAAGAATCTGGAGGCCTCCCGCATCGCCGCCGTCAAGGACGCCTCCGGCGCCGGCGACGGCGACGCCGTGTTCTTCGTCTGCGGTCAGAAGAAAGACGCCGAAAAGTTCGCGGGCGCGGCGCGGGACAGGCTGTGCAATGAACTCGGCCTGCGCGAAACCGGCGCTTTCCGCTTTTGCTGGATCGTTGACTTCCCGATGTATGAAATGAACGAGGACACAGGCCGGATCGAGTTCAGCCACAATCCGTTCTCCATGCCCCAGGGCGGGCTGGAGGCGCTGGAGACCAAGCCGCCGCTCGACATCCTCGCCTACCAGTACGATATCGTTTGTAACGGAGTGGAGCTGTCCAGCGGCGCCATCCGCAACCACATCCCGCAGATCATGTACAAGGCCTTCGATATCGCCGGCTACGGCAAGGAAAAGGTGGAGGAACAGTTCGGCGGCCTGTTGTCGGCCTTCAGGTTCGGGGCGCCGCCCCACGGCGGCTCGGCGCCGGGCATCGACCGCATCGTCATGATGCTGGCCGACGCCCCCAATATCCGCGAGATTATCGCTTTCCCGATGAACCAGCAGGCCCAGGACCTGCTGATGGGAGCGCCGGCGAACGTCGAGCCGGAACGGCTGCGCGACCTGCACATCCGCCTTGTCCCGCCGAAGACAAGGAAAGAAGAAAGCGCGTAATGCCAACGGCCATTGATATTGACCTATGACAGCTCCGGCGCTTTCCCCTCCTTACCAAGGAGGGGTCAGGGGGAGGTTGCCGCGACTACCCCCTCTAACTCCCCCTTGAAGCAAGGGGGAGAATTTTTAAGAGTCATTTTTTACGGCACTGGCATAAAACCTCTACTTTACGTCGGCGGCTATCTGCATGCGGAAGTCTACGTTCCAAACCTATGCTCTCTTTATGTTCTGTCGATTGACCTGGGCTTTGATCTATCCTCAAGATATGGTTGGAAACCTCATTTAAGGAGCCGATAGCCATGGCTGTTATCCCTCATGACTGTCCCCATTGCGGGGTAAAGAATATAAGCTTCGATATCTTGCACGAATACCAGCATCCCTCCCAAAAAGGAATGATCTATACGTTTGTGAAGTGTGCGGGCTGCGAGGAAGCTGCGGTAGCGGTTTTTGTTCAAAATGGAAGTGAGGTGTCACGAGGCTCATTCAGTTTTGCCTCTCACGCCCAATCGTGTCCGAAGGAAGTGAAGTTGATAGCCTTCTACCCATCCCCTGAATCGCCGGATGCTCCCAATCATCTTCCGGATAATGTTCTGACTTTTTTTAATGAAGCCGTCGCCAACGTGAAAACAGGACCAACCGCTTCTGTAATGATGTTTAGAAAGTGCATTGAGGTCGCCTTAAAAATTATTGCGCCGGAACTTCAGGGCAACTTGGTTCAACGCATCGAAGAGGCGGCGAAAAAAGGGCGCATCACCTCAGAACTGGCCGAATGGGCGCATCATATCCGCCTCGCTGGAAACGACGCCGCCCACGACGAAACCCCATTCACGCCGGATGAAGCCGCTGAGTTGCACAAGTTTACAGAGCTTCTTTTAATGTATTTCTTCACCCTGCCGGGCATGTTGAAAGAACGGAAGAACATAAAGGCCGATCAATAAATTAAGTTCGCAATTCCGAGGATATGTACTTAATTTATGCAGAATTAAGGGCCAAAATTCAAAATGACGAAAGCGGTTTTTACTACGAAGATTAATCCGACCTACGATGATCTTCCCGAGGATCGCTACCACTTCCCACGGACATACTTGAAGACGGCTTCGGACGCAGTGGGCGACTGGATTGTATACTACGAACCTCGACGCTCCAGCGGCGACCTTATGAGCCGAGGCGGACGTCAATCATATTTTGCCATCGCGCGGGTAACTCGGATCGAGGAAGATACTCAACGCCCCGATCATTTTTACGCTTTTGTCTCAGATTATATGGAACTTGATCGGCCCGTCCCTTTCAGAGAGGGTGAGCACTATTATGAGGGTACGCTCCGGCGCGAGGACGGCGGAACAAGCAAAGGTGCTTTCGGACGTGCTGTCCGTCGCATCCCTGATAAAGAATACGACCTCATCCTCCAAGCCGGCTTCGCGGAGGAAATTGAACGGTCCGATACCAGCAATGTTGTCGCCACACACTTTTCAGAGTTTGCCGAGGATCAGGCAACATTCGATCATCCTATCATTGAAAGGATGATAGCCCGTCCATTCCGTGATGTTGCTTTCTCCCGACATGTTAAGACGGCCTATGACAACACTTGCGCCGTTACCGGCCTTCGCCTGATAAATGGCGGTGGCCGATCCGAGGTTCAGGCGGCCCACATCCGCCCTGTTGCCGCCTCAGGACCGGATTCAGTGCGTAACGGTTTGGCGCTTAGCGGAACGGTTCATTGGATGTTTGACCGTGGCCTAATCTCAATCAACGACGATTACAGAATCATCGTAAATCGTGACAATGTTCCGGATGCTGTCAGCCGTATGATAAATGCGGATGGGCATCTACGCCTGCCATCATCGCCGGACCTCCGTCCGCATCCTCAGTTTCTTCGGTATCATCGGGAGCAGGTGTTCAAGGGGTGAGATCGACCGCAAAACATGCGCGGCCTTTCAGCCGCAATAAACCTCCCTCTGCCCGACCTATATTTAACCTCCCCTGACCTCTCCTTCGTGAGGAGGGGAAGGAAAAATCCTCCTCTTGCAAAGGGGAGGTCAGGAGGGGTGTGTTACTTGAACGCTTCACATCTGGCGGGTCTCCTCCCCAGACGTGCCGCAATTTGACCCCAATCAATCTTGATGTGTCTCTACCTGACGTCGGCGGCTATCTGCATGCGGACGATGCTGTCGGGATCGTCAACGACGCCGTTGCGGTGACTCGGCCCCTTCTTGATGTTGTCCACGAGTTCCATGCCCTTCGTCACCTTGCCCCAGACGGTGTACTTGCCGTCAAGAGACGGCGCGGCGTCCAGCATGATAAAGAACTGGGAGTCGGCGCTGTCGGGATCGGAAGTTCTGGCCATCGACGCCACGCCGCGTACATGAAGCTCTTTGGAGAACTCCGCGACAAGCTTGTTTCCCGAGCCGCCCGCGCCGTTGTCGCCGCCCTGGGCCATGAAGCCTTCGATCACCCGGTGGAACTTAAGGCCGTCATAGAACTTTTCGCGCACCAGTTTCTTGATCTGGGCGACGTGATTGGGGGCCAGATCAGGCCGCATCTCGATGATCACGCGGCCATCCTTAAGGTCCAGATAGAGAGTGTTCTCGGGATCAGCCGCCTCGGAGGCTCCGGTCATGACCACGACGCCGGCAAAAAGAGCAATGATGAAAAATGCATTACGCACCATTTTGTTAAATCCATTTAATGATCTTGGTTGGGGCCGACGCTAACATATCAGGCAAGGCGCCGGACAGGGGTTATTCCTCAAGCGAACAGGGCGTCGATCTCGGCCTGGCTGATTTTGTTCTCGCTGTCCAGTTGGGGACCGTTAAGCAACTTCTCATCCTCGGTCTTTTTATGTCCGCCTTCCGGTTTAACCTCGATCTTTTCCAGTTCTTCCTTGCCCCAGATATCCATCAGGGCGGTTACCTTCTTTTCGACATAGGTGACTGATTTGGCGATCTTGGTTACCCGCTGGCCGGTAATGTCCTGAAAGGAGCAAGCCTCAAAAACGTTCTGTCCGTTCTTCTCAATCTTGTCGAGTTGAGCGAGCAATGCGGCATCGGTGATTCCCGCCCTCAGTTTTGCCACCGCCTCATCGTTGCCTTCCATGGCCCCCATTATGGTTTCGGTAGCCTCTTCGGTGGCGGCGACGATGGCGTCCAACTGGTCGGACATGCTCTCGAACTGATGTACGTTCTCGGAATCCCGCTCAATGGAAACCAGTTCCTCGCGGACCCTCTGAATGTAATGAAAAAGGCCGAGAAGTTCTTTCCTTAGCGCGTCAACTTCCAATTTATGCGTCATGATGCCGATCCCGTCGATCCGTTACGATCCCCAATAATAACAAAAGCGTAGCCGATTTCACCTATATTATTGGCGTCGATTCGCTACAAAAACATGACTGCCACATTATGCTAAATCGAGGGGCCTGTCACTCTCGGCAAATCGCCGAGACGCGCCTTATCAAGGTGTCGCAAATTATTAACGTCGATAATGGCGCTGATGGCCCTGACGTAGTTCATGCCGCGCTCCGAGTAGCTCTTCAATCTACCGGCCAGGGCCATGCCGTCCACCGTTGCTCCGATGCCGCGAATTTCTTCCCGCGCCTCGCGGAATTCCCGGTATGACCGGTGAGAATTGAGATTAAGGGCGTACGCCTTGACCGAATCAAGCAAACTTGAAAACGCCCTGATCCCATGGGATTTACCCTCATCGCGCTGGCCCGGAGTCAAATTGCCCGACGGTGAAAAAGCCCACTGTCCGAAGATGGCGTTGCCTTCACGAACATACCGCGATGTGCCCCAGCCGCTTTCCTCGGCGGCCTGCGCCAGAGCCAGCGAAGGAGGGATGACGTCGGCGCAACGCAACAGGCTGTCAATCAGTTCGACGCCGATGGCGGCTTCCTTAACGCGATAACGCTCGGTCATCACCTCCAGCCACAGCCTGTCGATGGGGTCCACCCCCTCGCCCATCACTATTTGATAGCGCAGTTGCCACAAGCGGCGACGCTCGGCCGAAATTTCCTCGTTAGCATGAAGAACCAGAGGAAGAATGCTCTTGAAAAAAACCAGCTTGCGCACCTCGTTCTCGCGGATATCGGACATATCCGAAGGCAGAGAGGCAATGAAAATACGAGGCACAATGTTATGGCCGGAAATACCCGATTTAAGATCATAGCCCATGCGTTTGAAGGTATCGGTAAGGCTGACGGCCGAATTACCGGCAAACGCCATGGATTCCGTCTTCCATCCCACGACCTCCGCTTTCGCCGCCCGCTCCGGCAGCAGCATGGATACCTTGGGAGTCGCCGTCGCTCCGATCAAGGGGTCAGATACCGCCACCGTCAACAAAGCGACAAAAAGAATGCCGACGAACCCCAGGGCGCTACGCTCAAAACTCATCGTCATTTGCGGGTCTCCTGCGCGAACGATCAAAGGCGGCGCCCGGCCGCCTTGATTTTTGGTCTCACGCTGAAGAAGCCCTCCCCCTCGTACACAGCAGTTGATAAACAAAATCCTGCGCAACGAAATTCTGACGGAACCTTAGGCCGGCCGGATAGCTTATAGTTGATGATGAATAAAAAAACCAGCCGATTTTACATGTCGTCCACGGAGCGCACTTCGGTTACCTCCGGGATATAATGCCTGAGCATATTCTCGACGCCGTGCTTAAGGGTCATGGAGGCGCTGGGACAACCGGAGCAAGCTCCGTGCATGTGCAGATAGACGATGCCGTCGGCAAAGTCATGGAAAGTGATGTCGCCGCCGTCCTGGGCCACCGCCGGACGCACCCTGGTGTCCAGAATCTCCTTGATCCTGGCGACAATAGGATCATCGTCGCCGCTCCCGACAATTTCCGCGCCCTCCTCGATGACCAGCTTGCAGGAAGTGAAATGATCCATGATGGCGCTGAGGATCAAGGGTTTTAAAACGTTCCAGTTCTTGTCGTCGGACTTGGTTACGGTAATAAAGTCTCCGCCGAGGAATACGCCGCTGACTCCTTCGATCTCAAACAAACGCAGGGCCAACGGCGAGCGTCCGGCGCTTTCAGCGTCGGCAAAATTGGCGGCGCCGCCGCCCATTACCGAACATCCGGGAAGGAACTTTATGGTTGCCGGGTTGGGGGTGCCTTCGGTCTGAATGAACATATGCTGCCTCCTGGTTTATTTGGTTATTAAAAACCCGACGATGTCATGAATTTCGGCGAGGATCGGCTCGGCAACGGCGCGGGCTTTCTTGACGCCGTCGCGCAAAACGCCGTCCACATAGTCCTGAGCATCCATCAAACGACGCATCTCGTCCTGAATGGGAGCCAACTTGGCTACCGCCAGATCCGCCAGCTCCTGTTTGAAGGCGGAAAATTGACCGCCGCCGAACCGCTTGCAGATATCCTCGACGGAGGTCTCGGACAAGGCGGCGTAGATGCCTATCAGATTGGCGGCTTCCGGTCTGCCGTCCAAGCCCTCGGGAGTATCGGGCAGGACCTCGGGATCGGTTTTGGCTTTGCGTATTTTCCTGGAGATGTCGTCGGCGCTGTCGGTCATGTTGATCCGCGATTGATCGGAGGGATCGGATTTACTCATCTTTTTGGAGCCGTCGCGCAGACTCATAACCCTGCCGGCGGCGCCGAAAATCAGCGGCTCCGGTATCGGAAAAAAGTCGGTTCGGTAATCGTTGTTGAACTTCTGGGCGATGTCGCGGGACAATTCCAGATGCTGCTTCTGGTCCTCGCCGACCGGCACATGGGTGCTCTTGTAAAGCAGGATGTCGGCGGCCATCAGGTTAGGATAGGCGTACAGCCCCACCGAGGCGTTCTCCTTGTCCTTGCCGGCCTTTTCCTTGAATTGGGTCATGCGGTTGAGCCACCCGAGACGGGCGACGCAGTTGAGTATCCATGCCAGTTCGGCGTGACCGGCAACCTGACTCTGATTGAAAATGATGTTGTGCTTCGGATCAACGCCGGCGGCCAGCAGGCCGGCGGTCACCTCGCGGGTATTGGCGGAAAGCTCGGCGGGATTCTGCCAGACCGTAATGGCGTGCAGGTCAACGACGCAAAACAGGCAGTCGTAGTCCTTCTGCAGGCACACCCAGTTACGGATGGCCCCCAAGTAATTTCCCAGGTGCAGGTTGCCGGTAGGCTGCACGCCCGAGAAGATACGCTTCATGGTCCGATCCCTTTAATCTCATGAGGAGAGCGCGGCGGAGTTATGACGCTTAAGACTGCGGACGGTCAAGGCTCACTGTTCGGGATCAAAAAACAACACCATGGGAGGGATATCGGAGGACACAGCCGCACGCCTCATGCCTTGGCAGTTGTGAGGCATCGTAATGTTGCCCCACCTGTCGACCGCAATCATGCCCCCTGCTCCTCCGAGCCTGGTTATTTCTTCCATAGTCGCCGCCGCCGCCGTCTCAAGCCCGACCTTTTCATAGCGCATGCGGGCGGAAACGGTATGCGAGGCGCAGGTGCGGATAAAGTATTCCCCGGCGCCCGAGCAGGAAACGGCGACAAGATCATCCGCCCATGTTCCGGCCCCGATAAACGGCGAGTCGCCGACCCGCCCCCATCTTTTAAGAGGCGTTCCGCCCGTCGAGGTGGCGGCGGCAAGATTCCCATGGCGATCAAGGGCAACGGCGCCGACGGTTCCATGGCCCGTTTCCGGGCTTTTCCGATCCGTCCCTGCCGCTTCATGCTTTTTGATGAAAAAAGCGGCAGGATCAGAAATGGTTTCGATGCCCTGTGAACGAGCGAAACTGTCCGCGCCGTCACCGGCCAACATAACTTGCCGGCCGTCCTCCATCACCGCCCGCGCGGCGACAACGGGGTTGGCGATTTGACGAACAGCCGCCACCGCGCCGGCGCGGCGGGTCGCCCCGTCCATGACGGCGGCATCCATCTCGACCACGCCGTCCTCGTTCGCCGATGACCCCTTGCCGGCGCCGTAAAGCCCGGAACTCTCAAACCGATGAACCACCATTGATACGACATTGATTGCCGTGTATCCGGCTTCCAGCGCCTCCTGCCCCTTAACGATAAGTTCGCCAAGGTGAGCGTTTTGCTCGGCATAATCAAAATCACGAAGCGTAATGACCCCCCCGTGTATGGCCAAGGCATATGTCATTACAGGGTTCTGGAAGGTCCGAACGCCATCCGCCACGCGACATGGAAGCTGAGCGCAAACAGCGCCACGCCGGCTACATAAGGATCGCCATAGGGCACCATGTTGAACGGCATGCACCAGATATCCCAGAACCTTAAAAAAATGTTTAATATCATATCCATGACACATATCCTCCTTAATAGGATAAATAGTGCCACAATTTGAACAATGCGTCTGTGATTAGCGTCACGCTGATAAATGGAATGTAAAGATGATTAAATCCGTGTCGATGGTTTCCTTGGTCTGTCTGGCGCTTGGGGGATGCGCGGAAGCTTTCCCCGAGCTTGATGCTTTGGTTAAAGAGCTTAAGGCGGGACAGTCCACCGACCTGCGCGCCTTCGACGCCGCCTATGCGCGGGGCGACTACGCCGTCGCCGTCGGCGCGCTGGAAGACCTGGCCCGGCGAGGACATGCCAAGGCCCAATTCAACCTCGGCCTCATGTATGACAAGGGCGAAGGCGTTCCGGTAAATCACACGGAGGCGGCAAACTGGTATCTTCCGGCCGCCGAGCAGGAGATCGCCGAGGCTCAATACAACCTCGGCATCATGTACGCCAAGGGCCAGGGCGTGTTCCGCAATAATGACACGGCGATGGAGTGGTTCGCCAGAGCGGCCGGACACGGCTATGCGATCCCCCGGATCGCCCCTGAAAAGAAACTGGAGCTTTTCCATAACTCCCCGGCGACCGACGCCGCTCCCCCCATAGCTTCCGCCCCGCCGGCGGCGCCCCCTCCCGCTCCGGCCTCGGCTCCACCGGCGGCTTCGGCCCCACCGGCCTCGGCTCCCCTGCCCCAGGGGCCGCCTCCCGCTGATCACGCCACGGCCATGGATTGGTACCGCTTGCCGGCCGAGGGAGGAAATGCCGAAGCCCAGACCAAGCTCGCCACCCTGCTTGCTGCGGGCAACGGAATAAACCGGGATTACGGCGAGGCGTTCAATTGGTTCACCAAGGCGGCGGAGCAGGGAAACGCCGAGGCCCAAGCCAATCTCGGCATCTTCTATTTCAGGGGCTACGGCGTCGCCAGGGACAGGATCAAGGCCTATATGTGGCTCGATCTGGCGGCTTCACAGGGCTTCAAAACGGCGGAAGGCGCACGCGACAACATCAGGAAAATGATGAACGACGAACAAGTCGCCGCCGCCCGAGACATGGCCGAAGCCTGGCTGGAGACTCACGGCGGCAAGTGAACAAACCGCGACGGCGATTAACGGGCACGACCGACCGGATCGACCGGTTCAGCCAAGCAGTCGAAGGCGCGGGTAAGATTGAGCAAAGCCAGACGACGAGCGGCGACGGCGTTGCGGTACGCTTGAACAGCCTTTACAACGCGATAAACGAAGATCAAGCCCAGCAAGATAGTCAGAATCAAAAACACCATGTTTTATTGTAACATGGCAACGGACACGGCGGAACACGCGATTCGATGATTCTTCTCCGTTCGGATCAGTTTTACAATTCTTTTCTCAGGGATTGTCTGGTGCGGGCGGTCGGACTCGAACCGACACTCTGTTGCCAGAACTGGATTTTGAGTCCAGCGCGTCTACCAATTCCGCCACGCCCGCACGAAATGGAAAGTCGTCGCCATCATAATGAAGGGTCGGCCCCGGTCAAGCATCACCGATTGCCCAAAGACGCCTCGGCTGTTAAATACGCTCATCATGTTCAACGCGCTCCTCCAAACTCCCTCGCGCTTTGTGCCTTCGGCCATTCTGGTCGCCGGCGTCGGCGCTTTGAGCGCGGCCTACGCCGCCGAATACATATTCGGCCTGGAGCCTTGTATTTTGTGCCTTTACCAGCGAATCCCCTACGCCGTCGCCGTCATTCTGGCGATTGCGGCCCTTGGCCTGCGCTCAAACACAATGCGGGCGGCGGCGGTGACATTGTGCGCGGCGGCATTCCTCGTCGGCGCCTCGATAGCCTTCTACCAGGTGGGCGTCGAGCAGCACTGGTGGAAAGCGGCGACCGGCTGCGGCGGCGCCCTTCCCTCCAATATAACTTTGGAGCAGATGAACCTGCAAATCACGTCCAAACCGCAAAAGCCCTGCGATCTGGTGGACTGGACCCTATTCGGCATTTCCATGGCCACCTATAACGTGGCGGTTTCGCTGTTGCTGGCGGCGGCGGCGCTGGCCGGGGCCAAACGAATCAGGAATGCTACTTAACCTCCTCCACGATCATTCCCTCTTCATCAAACTTTACAACAGGAGGCTTGCCCTGCGATGCAGAGGCCGGAGCCTTTTGCATTTCCTCAACGGGCGGAGCCTCTTGGATGTCCGGCGCCGCTTCCATCAGACCGAAGTTCTGCAACAGGCCGTTAACTCCATCCAGCAACATGTCGGGCAGCGCGGTCGCCATGTCGATCGCCGCCGCCAGCGCCGCAAAGAAAGAATCAAGATCAACAATGTTCATCAGGCCGATGAACATTATCAGCGCGCCCCCGCAACCAAGAAATATCAGCAACGGCCAATCCGTCATGACGCGCTCCCCGCTCCGGATTGCACGATATCTCTACAATAAAGGCAACGCACTAATCTTCATCTCCCTTAACCGAGATCCGGCGGCTTTTGGTTTTACTTTGACGGCGCTTGCCGTCAAGGCGGCGTTCCCTGGCGCCGATTGTCGGCTTGGTCGGGCGACGAGGCTTCGGCGGGACGGCGGCCCGGCGAATAAGGTTAATCAACCTGTCCATGGCGTCGCGGCGGTTTCGTTCCTGGGTGCGGAATCGTCTTGCGGTAATGATTATTACCCCGTCACGGGTCATGCGTTGTCCGGCCAAGGATTTAAGCCGCTGGAACACGGCCCCGAACAGGGTCGGACTGTTAGCCGCGTCAAAGCGTAGCTGAACCACTGTTTCAACCTTGTTGACGTTCTGCCCGCCGGGGCCGGAGGCGCGGATAAAGCTTCGGCAAATCTCGCTATCATCAATGATGATGGAGGGCGTGATATGAATCATCAAAGAAATACCCTGGGATTTCAGCGAGCGATTAGGATAAGCTAACATATTAGAGCATTATCCGACCAAATGGAATCATCTGCGTTGCGCATTGGCGAGACGATCCACGAGACGCGCCGTGAAGAGCGATGCAAAAGCATCGGTCGAACGGCGCAACGAAGCGGGCGTCCGCCAAGGCGCAACCCGAAGGGCCGGGGTCTTTTCCGGCGCAGACGGTTCCATTTGGTCGGATAATGCTCTAACCTTCAAAAGGAAGAATCACATGCAATGGGGCGGAATATTATTGTTCGTGGTCGCCGTCGTCGCCACAGTCTATTTGATCTCGCATATGGGATTGAAAACAAAACCCAAGGATACCCCTGACGACGAAAAAAAGTAGGCGCTCCAGTCGACCGTTAATAAGCCGGGTTGAGTGCTGATTGAGGCA